>Ga0209379_10002575_pt1 | contig 10951 bp, 9 predicted proteins | sample tdDd001_FD_187124 | JGI IMG/M metagenome (GOLD analysis project Ga0209379, IMG submission 187124) | Marine sediment microbial communities from the Atlantic coast under amendment with organic carbon and nitrate - tdDd00.1 (SPAdes)... | ecosystem: Environmental > Aquatic > Marine > Coastal >...
ATAGAAACATCAGGACAATGCCTCCTAGTTTCACTATTCCGATCCACAACTCAATAGGACGATTTAGTACAATCAGCTTTTCATTAAAAGAAGCAAATGACTATAATCAAGACTTGTTTTTCTATGCAGCTAGTTTAGCTCAAACTATCATCCCCTACTTACAAGATAAGATTGACGAAACGGCATTAAAAAATAGCGTCAAACATCAACAACTCACTAGTCGGGAAACGGAAGCTTTAATGTGGGCAACTGAAGGCAAAAGTGCATGGGAGATAGCAAAAATATTTGACTGCTCAGAGCGAACCGTAAGCTTTCACCTGCAAAATGCCTGCAATAAGTTAGGCGCATCAAATAAGTATCAAGCAATATCAAAAGGGATATTATCAGGAATAATATTCCCGAACATCCCTTTTTAACACATTGTATTTTATTTGATTATATTTCGGTTTGATTATTTATTAAGCCGATTTATTTACCCTATGGTACAATCAGTGTTCTCGCATTACCGACCTTTTAAGATCATCATCTATTTTAATTGATAACGTTACTGATTTGGTGCTACCTAATGTATGGACTTTTTTATCACCCGCTCGCTCAAAAGGGAGTCCAGTACGCTTAAGCATACGTTCAATAGGTAACGTAGAAACAGTTAAATATTCAGAAATCCCTTTATCGACAGCATGAAGATATAAAGCTCTAAATAAAAACAAAGTTGAGTTGCTTAAAGTACAATTACTTTTAGATGAACTTTTATTAATACAAAACCGACTTAATTCATAAACATTACTTGATTCTACTGCGCTCTGTTCACCAAGTAATTCTGGAAAAATATCCTTTAGCATATAATTTTTAGTTGTGGGAATAAGCCTCCCACAACCAAGTATATTCCCCGTATCATCCTCAATATAAACATATGATGCATCAGGCGTATCATATTGATCTGATTCTAGATTTCCTTCTGTTTTTAAATCCCATTTTAATCTCTTCCTAAATACATCATACCTTAGTTCTAACAGTCTCATATAATCAGGTTTTGATATCGAATCAAATGTCTGTTGCTTGAATGTTAGGTTCATTTTAGTGTCCTCCAAAAATATCGATAAGATATCAATGGATTAATCAATAGAAACCTGTCACATATAACAGGTTGAAACAAGCATCAAAACATGATATGAAACCACGCTGCGCATTAAGAATAAAATATTACCAGTATCATTAAATAGCATAGAATTAAGAGTAATAATCCAGATTAATCAACACAATCAAAGCAAACCACCTAAGTGCATCCTGATGACTATCTTGATTGCTTAAAAAACCAAGAACATATAAAATTACACTCATATAGTAAAAAACAGTATTGACATAACTTTATTTGACTGGTAGTTAGACGGTAAAGCAATAATGACTTATGAATTTATTAAACTCATTTTATCTTCTTTCGCCCGGTTGCAATTTTCCATTTTAATAATCTCAACAATAATCATCTCAATTTGGCTCTCTTACTACCTATTATTCTTAACAAAAAATGAAGTTAAAGTTAAAAAATCAATATTTTACACCTACTCTTTATATTTGTTATTCATTAATATCTGGGTCATTTCAAACGCGTATTTTCAATCAACATTGTTACCCTATTTCGGTTCCAACATTGCAAAAGAGATAGCTTTAATCGCCAACTCATCTTCTTTGTTATCAGCCAACTTCGCATTTTTATTTTCATGCCTACTCGTAAGATCAAACAAAACATTAAAACCCTATCAGCTATGTGTTTTTCTAATAGGCGTCATCGTGTCGATTGGAATATTCATCATCCCAGAACTAACCACTCTTGGTGTTAAGATAAATTCTATTGGAGTGTTTTCAATTACGCTAGGAGAAGCCTCTCATGAATTTTTCATTTTTGGCTTCGTTCTACTGATATTAACATTCAGAAACTTTTACCTATATAGAAAAAGCCAGCTAAAAATAAATATAACTAAAAGTAATTACATGATGTTTGGCATTTCAATCTTCATGATATCAACATTAATATGCCATATAATTCTTCCAAGCACATCTAATAACTACACTTCAACTTGGATACCTCCAGCTCTTTCTATTTTTGAACAGATTCTTGTTGGTTACGCTATCTTTTATGACCGCTTTTATAGTCTGAGGTATATGTTACATTTAAGTATTAGTTATTTACTAAATGCTGCTTTATATCTATCGCCAGTAATCTTGATCGTGCAAATAGAACAAAGTGGGTATCAATTTGCTTTAGTCGGATTTTGGATAATTATCAGTGGCGTTTTTTGGAAAAAAAGTTTAAATGTACTTCAACGACATATAAATAGATTCATCTATGGTTCACCGAATAGCACAGTTAATAACATTCATGGTCTAGTCAACGACTTTAAAGAATCCAGTGACGAAGCATTACGTAAAGTAAAAGAGATTCTGAATTCAAATACTGGAAAAATAATAAAAGTTGGAATTAACCCCTCACAATCAGCACTAACTGATTACCTTGAATCCCAGAATGAGGCAATACTAAAGGATGAGCTTGATTATTTCATCGAGTATCATTCATCCAACATTGAAAATCTCACAAAAATTAGAAACAACATGGCTGAAAGTGATTCGGCCTTGATTTTGCCGATTTTTAACAACAATGAAATCACTCACCTATTCATGGTATCGAAGAAGAATGAAGGTGGGATTTTTAGCTATGAGGAAATTACCGCCCTTCAACTAGTGCTTGAGCAATCAAACAAGTTTATTTATGCCGAGGATCAGATACGAAAATCCCAACTACTTGCAGGCTCTATTGCACACGAAATGAAAAACCCATTATCCAAAATTCAGTATCATTTTGAACGCATTGATGCTGACTTGTTTGACTTGGATACTTCATCTCTGATCCCTTATGCCTCTTCAGAAATGAAAACTATCTACCAAAATATCTGTGAAGTAAAAAGTGCTGTCCAGTTAGGTTCCAAGTTCATAGAAGTCATCCTTAACGAGCTGCAGGGCGGTAGGATCAATTCTGAGTCTTTCCGTCTCTTTTCTGCAAGAGATCTGATCTCTCAGTCACTGCATGACTACAATTTCGAAGATGCCGATTCAAAATATGCAATCTCACTAGAATCAGATTCTGATTTCATTTTCAAAGGTAACGATACCCTCTATAGCTTCATCATTTTTAATTTATTAAACAATAGTCTGTTTTATTTAACTCAACATCCCGACATGAAAGTAAACATAAAACTATGCCCAGGCAAGGAGCAAAACACGGTTATATTTACAGATACAGGCCCAGGTATAGACGCAGACCACCTTCCATGCATTTTCGATGAAATGTATACCTCAGGAAAAAACAATGGCAACGGCCTTGGCCTAGCCTACTGTAAGCGTGTTATGACGGCTTTTGGTGGTGACATAACCTGCCGTTCAGAGCTGGGCAAATTTACAGAGTTTACCCTGAGCTTCCCTAGTTTGAGTTCGACTTATGACAAAGAGACAATAAATCGTTTTAAACATGCTCTACAAGGAAAGTACTGCCTTTTGGTTGGAGACTTCTCATCAAGCATGAAGTTAACAGTATTACTCTATGAGCTAGACATCAAAGTCACGAAAGTAGCAAGCTTGAAGGAAATGACGCATGTACTTTCATTTCGTCATTATGATTTTGTTTTGGTTCATGATGACATGATCCAACAATCAACCGAAGCTATCAAGTCGATCCGTTCAGGAAAGCTAGGCGCCATCGCCCAAGTTACCCCTATAATTGTCTGCTCGAATATTCGTATTGATACTCAAACCAAAGCGCTTCCACATTATCTTATTCAAGGTTTTCTCAACACCACAGAAGAGGAACTCCTTTTCAGTTTTCAACAAATGATCGACAACGGCAATCTGAAACCTCTGGGTAACCTTATAGGGAAAAAAGTATTGGTAGTCGACGATATGTGGGTCAATCGCTTATTGATTAAAGGCTATCTAGAAAGTGAAGGGATCACTTTTCTGCAGGCCGAAAATGGTCGAGAAGCAATCGATATTGTAAAGGCTGAGAACGTCGACTTTATCCTAATGGATATTCGTATGCCGGTTATGGATGGATTTGAAGCAACAACCGAGATACGGAAGATTTCCCCCTCAGTGCCGATTGTTGCTCTCTCTGGTGAGTATGGTGATGATATTGCCACTACGATTAAAGTGATGATGGAAGATCACTTAATGAAGCCGATCACCAAAAAGCGTCTATTGCAGAAAATCAATCTACATCTTCGAGATACCCCACTTTCTCTACGCACAACCCGCCCTAGTTATTCGGCAACAGAAATATATTAATGACGTTCGCTGATTAGGCTTGTCATAAACAGCAGAGTATCCCTGACAGCCTTGCTTCATGTTAGAATGCGCACATTCATATTCTTCTGTTATCGCCACCAGCCATAACAGTGGGTAAATTAATCATATACCTGAGATTCAACATGCCATTCTCCAAGCTTGGATTAAGCGATCCGATTGTAAAAGCTGTAACCGAACTCGGTTACGAAACCCCAACGCCGATTCAAGAGAAAGCCATTCCAGTCATATTGACGGGCAAGAACCTTATTGCAGCGGCCCAAACTGGAACAGGGAAAACGGCGAGCTTTGTATTGCCAATAATACAAATGCTAAGTGAAGAACAGCGTACTGTGCGTCGGAAGCGTATTCGCGCACTCATATTGGTGCCAACCCGAGAATTGGCGGTGCAGGTAGAAAATAATATTGCACAGTACAGCAAGCATCTAGCGCTGAACTCACTGGCAATGTATGGTGGCGTTGACGCCAGGCAGCAGAAACAACAACTTATTGAAGGTGTCGATATTCTGGTTGCAACTCCAGGCAGGCTGTTGGATATGTATAGCCAACGCGCCGTGCATTTTGACGAGTTGGACATACTGGTACTGGATGAAGCCGATAGAATGCTCGACATGGGCTTTATCGAAGACATCAATAAGATTATTGAACGCTTACCTTTAGAACGACAAAACCTGCTATTTTCGGCCACGCTATCTAAACAGGTTCGCATCTTGGCCAAAACAGCCATCGATAGCCCAGTTGAAATCTCGGTCTCTCCAGACAGTGCAACCACTCCACAAATAGACCAATGGCTAATCACTGTCGACAAAGACAAGAAATCGGCATTGCTGAGTCATTTGATTAAGGAGAACCAGTGGGATCAAGCGCTGATTTTTATCGAAACCAAGCATGGTGCCGCAAAACTGGTCAGCCAACTAGAAAAACGCGGTATTAATGCCGAGGCTTTTCATAGCGGTAGAAGTCAGGAGGTTCGTGCACAACTACTGGCTGACTTTAAATCGGGCAAACTCAATCTGCTAGTGGCAACAGGAGTGGCTGCTCGCGGTATTGATATTGATAACCTGACCCGTGTCGTCAACTATGATTTACCGTTTCCTGCTGATGACTATGTTCACCGTATTGGCCGTACCGGTCGTGCTGGGGCTTCCGGCGAAGCTGTCTCGTTTGTATCAAAAGACGACTTTAAGAATCTTTGTATGATTGAAAGCCGCCTAGGACACCTTATTACCCGAAAAGAAGTTGAAGGATTTGCACCAAGAAAAGAAGTGCCAATTTCTATTTTGAATTATGTGCCGAAAAGCAAACAAAACGTGGGACGCAATAATCCGAAAAACAGACCGTCGAACGATCGGGCCAATAAGAAGAACAATCAAGGAACGAAAGGAAACAGCTAGTTGTTTTACGAGGATTCGCTGAGCAGCTAACCCGAATGCCTCCGCTCGCTTTATCAAAAGCGAGCGGAGGATAATTGCACAGATGACGGCTTAACTAATCATGACATTGGCAATCATTGCCGACAGCACACTGACTAGTGTTGACCCGTACAGCAGACGCAAACCAAAGCGTGCCACCATGTTTCCTTTCTCTTCATTCACACCTTTTACAGCGCCGGCAATGATGCCGATAGAGCTGAAGTTAGCAAATGATACCAGGAAGATAGATAAGGTGCCGACGGTTTGAACTGACAGACCCGCCATCTTCTCCTGCAGTGCCATCATTGCAACAAACTCGTTAGAAACCAGTTTAGTCGCCATGATGCTACCAGCTTGCAGAGCTTCAGATGCAGGTACACCCATCAGCCACGCTACAGGATAGAATAGGTAACCAATAGTATCTTGGAAGCTAATTCCAAACGCCCAGGTAAAGGCTTGGTTCACCATCGCGATCAGCGAGATGAAACCAATCAGCATTGCTGCAACAATTACGGCCACCTTAAAACCCGTAAGAATATATTCGCCCAGCATTTCAAAAAATGTCAGCTTTTCTTCGCCTCCGCTGTTAACCAGATCATCAAAATCCATTTCCGCTTCATGATCGTATGGGTTAATAATCGACAGAATAATGAAAGTACTGAACATGTTAAGGATCAGGGCCGCGACTACATACTTAGGTGCAATCAGCTGCATGTAGGAACCAACAATTGACATAGACACGGTCGACATCGCAGTTGCGGCCAATGTGTACATACGGCGTTCGGACATCTTGCCAAGAATATCTTTGTAAGTAATAAAGTTTTCCGACTGGCCGACCATCAATGCACTAATGGCATTAAACGATTCCAGCTTACCCATTCCGTTGATTTTTGAGAGAACAAAACCAATAAATTGAATAACAACGGGAAGTACTTTGATATGTTGCAAAATACCGATAAGTGCCGAAATAAACACAATAGGCATTAATACATGCATGAAGAAATCGAACTGGCCTACATTAACGACGCCGCTAAAGACAAAATTAGTCCCTTCAGCAGCAAATGCCATCAGGCTTTCAAAACCGTCAGAAAACTTCGTCACAATGCCGGTTCCGGCTGAAGAGCCAAGCAAGAAGTATGCGAGTCCCAGCTCAATCACAAGAAGCTGAATGATGTAGCGAATTTTTATGCTCTTTCTGTCTTTGCTGACAACCAATGCTAAAACGGCCACAACAGCGAGGCCAAAAATAAAATGCAAGTAAGACATGAAAATGTACTCTTTGGTGATGTATTTCAAATTATGCGTGAATGCTCCACTATTTGTTACATCGATAAAGTGATAAAAGTCGCACTTTATTCTTGTATTTATTTATTCACCTACGCGAATAGAAACTGAAGGAGTATTAAAGGAGCCTATAAAGAATAGAAACACTGACACGACAGGCCTTAGAGGGATATTTAAGCGGTTATGAATAAAGCAATTATCAAAAATGCAATCTGATCACCATATATTGCGCTGAGCATAATACAGTCAATTCAGCATAATACCGGAAGTTATAAAGCAAAAAGACGCGGCACAAGCACAACGTCTTTACTCTGTCACTAAAGGGAAATATAGAAAACAACTACTCGAACTGATCAATAAAGACTTTCAACGCATCCAAATCAACCACTTTGATTTCTGCACCGTCTTTTACTACCAGATTTTTGTCAATTAGCTCCTTCACAGCACGTCGGTATACCCTACTTGAGGTACCAAAACGCTCGGCTTCCTGGCCGGCTTTATCGAAAGATCCCAACATCACACTCTCTTGATGGCGATGCCAAAGATCATAGGCAATATTATAGGTAATAGGGTGCAACAACCGGTAGGTATAGATATCCAGCGAATCCTGGTAGTCATGCGCCAGTGCACTGGCAAAAAACAAGGTAAACTCGGGACGCTCGAGTAGCAGATCAGCCACAGACTTCAAACAGATCACGTCAACTTCCAGCTGCTCCTCGGCAACGACGCTCCATTGGCATAGCGTATCGGTAAACAGTTCCATTTCGCCGAATACATGGCAATCACAGTCAACTTCGCCTAGTTGGAAACGTCGGCCGTTGACGGCGGAAATATTCATCGATACCCGGCCGACAGAAGTCAGGTACAGATGATCAACAACCTGTCCCTGACGCAAAATCTCCTCGCCCGCCTGATAATACTTACTGTGAGTCTGACATTGATAAAATGCCTGACGGAACTCTTGATACAGAGCATTTAAATGCTGGGTAAAGCGACCCGTCTGGTAAGGTTTTAGTTGCATAAGATAAAGAGCAGCAGCCTGAAAGTCATCAAATCCTAGCGAAACGTTGCTTGTAGCACAACATCCTCTTCGCTATACAGATCACATACAATAAAGCCCGACGTAAGCCGGGCTCGAAATAACAAGGTGACAACACCAGTAGTGCTAATGACTAAGGTTGAATACAAAGCGCATAGAGAGCCGCCTCGGCTGCCATCATCTCACCTTTCATCATCACCTCGTCGGCGCTGGCATATTGGTTAACGCCATCCTGTACATCCTGCTGATACAAAACAACATTATTCAGTACCGATGCCACCTGAAGTCCGCGTAACCGGCCGACAGTAAGCAGCGCAGAGGTTTCCATGTCAGCCCCCAGCACCCCATTTTTATTCCAATATTGGCAAAGTTGATCTTCACCATCGGTATAAAAGCTGTCATGCGACCGCACGATACCGGCATAAGATGGATATTGACGCTGCTTGAGATATGACGAGATACCCGCGACAAGCTGATGACTGGCAACGGCCGGAAACTCGCTGGCGACATAGGCCTTGGAGCCACCTTCATCGCGAACTGCGGCTTCCGCCACAATCAATTCACCCAGGCCGATATTCGCCTGAAGAGCACCGGCCGAACCAACACGTACCATATATTTAGCACCGCATTGCGCCAGTTCTTCAAGCGCAATAATGGCCGAAGGGGCACCGATACCGGTGCTGCACACCGTGATCGGCTGTCCCTGATACTGCCCGTTCATCACCCGATACTCTCGGTTATCGGCCAGCAATTCAGGTCGTTCCAGCAAAGCGACAATGCGATTGACCCGATCCGGTTCGCCGCACACAATGACTCGTTCGGAGACTTGTTCGGCACTAACGGCTATATGAGGCTGTACACTCATGCTACTGCCTCTTTCTTAGTCGTAACCTGCTTAGCTTGGTTTTGCTTGGCTGTTTTCATCCACGCTCGGGTACCGTTCGCAGCAATAAACAGCAAGATTGCGTATTCTATCGACAGTGCATACACGCCCTGAGCCGCATAGATACCGACACTGATCACGTTGATCACCACCCAAAGCATCCAGTTCTCAACATATTTGCGGGTCATCAGAACTTGCGCAACCACTGACAGCACAGTCATTGTTGCATCCCAGAACGGAAACGCATCAGGTTCCAGCGTCGGACGTGCCAAATCGGCACCAAACAGATTCAGGCCATCAACGGTAATATTGGCTAATGCAAAGAAGAACGGATCGATATACATAGTCATCAGGCCGATCGCCAGTACGCTGACTACTGCCGTTACCACCAGCTTTTGCTTACTAAGCCAGCGAACTTCCAGCATATCCCCGGAGTCCGAGGCTGGTCTTGTCCATGCGTACCAGCCATACAGGTTGGCACAGAAGAAGAAGAACTGCAGAAGCAGGATCCCGTAAAGCTGGATCTGGTAAAAGATGATTGCAAATAAGGTAACGTTAATCAGACCAAACAAATAATTAATTGTTTTTTCCTGACTTGCGTACCATATACACAGCAAACCAAATACCGTTCCGACCGCTTCGATCCACGACATTGCGTAGCCGCCACCGATCGGAATATTTACTAAGGTATTATTAATATCGAACCAAGCTGCAAAATCCATCCTGTTGTCCTTTCATAGTTTTTTACATAGGTTTTAAGCTTGGCGATATTGTAAGAAAGCCCGAGCCCTGGCAACGAGGACATTTGTCCCTTCGTATTTGGCGAGGGTCATACTTTGAAACAAATAGCAGCAATAAAAGTGAATAGCGCTATTCCGCCAGTTTCTCTTTCATCCAGTCGACAAACACCTTCACTCTCGGGTGGTGGGTACTGTTCGGTGTTACCGCGTAATAATTATGCTGGCAGCTGACTTCAAGTTCGGGAAACGGCTTCACCAGCTCACCGCTTTGAATGCGCTTGTTAACCAAAGTATGCCTGCCCATTGCAACCCCGGCATGATTCATTGCCGCCACAATCGACAAATCAGAGCGGTCGAAGCCAATCCCCCGACACGACACCAAGCTATTAAGACCAAATGACTCAGACCAAAAATGCCACTCATCCATACCGGATTTGTAATCCCATGCCTGTTTGTCATGCAGCAGCGTACAGGCTGCCAGTCCTAACGGATTATCAAACAAGTCATGCTGAAGGGCATATTCCCGACTGCACACCGGTACAATGGTCTCACTCATCAGCTGTTCGCAAGACAAACCTTCCGGCGGCTGATTATCGTAATAAATCGCCAGATCGATATTGTAGTTATTGAAATTGATATACTCATTACCGGTAAGAATATCCAAATTAATGGATGGATACCGCTGATGAAAGTCCGCCAGCTTGGGAACCAACCAGCACTGGGCAATGGACGGGCGGGAATATACTGTCAGCGAGCCTGAAGATATCCAGCTGGAGCCTTCGGCACTGGCCGGGATGGTCGGCCCGATTTATGTGCAGAAAAATACAGAGTATCGCGATCGACAGGGCTTCACCGCTAAGAACATGCGCAATGCGACCCATCTGGTATGGGCCACTGGCGGCGGTATGGTACCGGCCACTGAAATGAAAAAATATCTGGCGACCGCTCAATAGTAAGGAAAAAGCTTCAGGTAAACAGGCTGCGCCCGAGGCGCAGCCTTCGTTACTCTATTGCAATCCGTTTATGGGCGATCCCGGTATGACAGTTAATACAGGTTTCGCCCCGGCTTTCCATCATCTCGTGGTTCAATCTTGCTCGCTGGGGCTGCTTGCTCAAATCAAAATTATCACCCACATGACATGTCCGACAGGCTTCGGAATCATTTGCCAGCATATCTTCCCACACCATTTTTGCCAATCTTGGCCTGTGTTCTTCGAAGTTCTCCTTGGTTATGGTGCCCTTG
>Ga0209379_10002576_pt1 | contig 10948 bp, 7 predicted proteins | sample tdDd001_FD_187124 | JGI IMG/M metagenome (GOLD analysis project Ga0209379, IMG submission 187124) | Marine sediment microbial communities from the Atlantic coast under amendment with organic carbon and nitrate - tdDd00.1 (SPAdes)... | ecosystem: Environmental > Aquatic > Marine > Coastal >...
GTAAGTAAACTTAAAAGTGACCAAAAACGAAGTAGTACTAGAAACGCTCGAGAGGTATAATCTCGATTTCTGCATCTAAAAACACAGTGAAGGGTGCTTACTGTCTATTTGAGTAACCGAGATACGGTCTTCTTTCACATTAATTAATGTATTGTAAAGTCCGATGATTACCTAGTTATTAATACTAGACGTAACTCATTTCGGGGCAAAACCTTCTTAGAACTATTACATCCACAACGTGTCCACATACGAATGTATTCACGGGCAAAAACACCATATGTATCGCTTCAACTAAACAGGTTCCGTACACAAAGGCCACAGCCAACACCGACCAACTTCTTGGATTTATATCCAACTTTTTGGCTCGATAACCAAATAATTGTATCGGCGTATACTACTATCATCCTACCTAGCTGATTTTGCAGAAGAAAGTTAATGGCACGCTTACTGCTTATTGTCGTGATAATTAGTATTTACTTTAGGTATTTGTGTGTCGTATAAAACCCTTCCACTGTCGGAAGTAATGTCCCATGAATTCGGGTTGATAGAGGGCAACTTCCACAACCTCGCGGAAGCAGATATCGCCTCTGCCATTCCTGCTCATCTTACCTTTGAGCAGCTAAAACAACACCTCCACGAGGGTAAGCTCGTACTCGTGAGTGATACACCTCAAACTCCCGCACTTCTGAGTTACAACGACCCAATTGGTCCTAAAACATGGCGGCTGAACTCTGAGGTTATCTCTGCATTTTCGGATAATGCGGCTGAGGAGTTGTTAGCAAAAACGAAAATCCCCAGAGCAACGGGAGGGTACAGTGCGCGTATTGGAGATACCGCGATACTCGAACAAGCGTATACGCCGCAGCCAATCGCAGTCGAAAGTGAAGAGGAAATCAGCAAGGAATTTGAGTACAGCTTCGAAGTTGGCTGCTCGGATGCCACCATAAAGAAAATGGTGCACAGTGACTTTGCTTTAGCGAAAACTGAAAAAGAGAACGCGGTAACTCGCTGGGAACAAACCAATACCGAGCAAGGCACCCGCTACACAACGTTATGTGTATTTGATGAGCCAAAGCGTTTAAATATTCACATAGCTGATGACAATCTCGGGCTGACGCCACTTGAAGCCATCACACTACAAAAAGCTGGCAGCCATAAAACTGAGGAAGGTTTTATACCTGTTGTCCCTGCTGTGCTATTGGGCGAACGTTTAGGCTTGCCGACAGAGGGCTATTACTACCACTTTAATGATGGTGAACTGGTCCAAGAGTACAAAATTCTCGGACAAGAAAAATGGGCGTTTTACGCTACGCGATCGACACAAGAGACGCTCAATGACGAGCGCGGTTTTACCAAAGACCAAAGCGCTATATTGGTGTATTGGAAGTTGGCCAACCAAGTCCTTGAGAACCAATACATCGTTTACCTTGATCGCCAAATCACGCGTGAAGAGCTCGATAATCTCAGTGAAGATTGGCTGAGCGAAAACGGGATAAAGTTGGATATCCCCGCACTGTTTGATGCGGTCAAACAGCCGGAAGAGGCACGCTCAGACAATATCGACGATGAGACCGAAGCCGAACAGACCGCAGCGACGCACATCGTAGTTGCAGGGGAAAACTGGCAGAGCATAGCTGAACGGTATGGTATGGGTGCTAAAGCCTTGCTCTCGCTTAACCCTGTGTTTGAGGCCGACCCTCTATCACTCGCAATTGGTGATGAAATAGTTGTTGCAGAAGCACAGCAACAACAAGCACCGGACAAAAAGAACACTTTTCCGCCTCTGCACCCGCAAACCTACAACAACATCCGCAACAGTCATTACCAACACAGCGATACATTGCTTGGGTTGACCAAATACCGAGCCATCAACGCCGCTGATTTCGTCGAAGGCGACGTAGCTATTCTTAACTTAAAAGACGCCACAAGCTCGCTCGTGTTCGCTAAATCCTGCACCAGGCCAGAAGGGTGTATTGAAATTGGTGACCAACAAGAGTCAATCAGTAACTTCGGCCCTTGGTCATTCTTCTTTGCGCAAGCAAATGCGACCCCAGCTGCTTTCATGCCTGCCATTCAAGCAACACAAGCACAAATGGCCATGGGAAGTTCCGCAGCTGTCGCGGGCTCACCAGAGCAAACGCAACAAACCCAAACCGCGGCGATGCAGTTGGATAAACTGTCAGGTACATTGAAAGATAAAATCGTTGAGGGCTACCGCTGGCAAGTAGAAGGCATTGGCGCTTTGTTTGCCATGCAGCAAAGCTTGTTTGGCGATAACACCCAATACACAGACCAAGATTTACGCCAAGTGACCACAGCGCAAAGCCGCGTTCGTGTCCACATTACCGAGCCCCAAGATGGGGAGTTTTACCCGCATGTGCAGGGCTATCACATAGACGATACCCGCATCCCTATCAAATACGTGAAACAAGGGATCAATGGCCAGCTGTCCGTTGTGATTGAAGAGAACGGACCAACCATCTATTGGACACCAGAAGAAAACGGTGAAGCAAGTTGGCAAACTACCCCCGATCATAGTGATGGGTTTGAAAAAGACGATATACTTGTCACGCCAATTCACTCGGATAGTGATGCAAACGTCACCGTTACGCCTGCGCCAGAAGAGAAAGACTGGCGCGATGCGATCTTGGTATTCCCTGAAAGCTCAGGCATTGCACCGCTCTATGTGGTTTACAAAGAAAGCCCGAGAGATAAGCCCGGAGTTGTTACTGGTAAGGGCGAAGATATCTTTGGTATCTGGTTAGCTGATGCGGGTAAAGATTTTGGTGCTCCAATACCCTCCCAAATTGCTGATAAGCTAAGAGGAAGAGAGTTCAGTAGCTTTGATGCATTTAGAGAGGGATTTTGGTACGCCGTTGGTGAAGACCAAACTTTAATCAACCAGTTCAGCCGTGCGAATCAACGTTTGATCAAGAGAGGCCGCTCTCCTTTTTCGCAACCAAGTGAACAAGTTGGAGGGAGGCAAAGGTATGAGTTACACCACAAAGAAGAGGTACAGCATGGTGGAGAAGTATTCCATGTAGATAATTTATGTGTCCTTACCCCGAAACGACATATCAGCATACATAAGGATCAATAATATGAAGCTTGTAATTAAAGATGCCTTACAAGACTACACCGAGGCGGAATTCTATCGCTTCTTAGAAGAATTTTTTGAAGACACCGACACTAACGATTTAGATGATGAAGCTTATGACTTGCATATATCAAATCTATCCGCTCATTTTTCAGAGTTAGTATCTCACCCTGATGGTAATGCTTTGATCTTCCACCCTTCCCCAGATAGAGAGGACTCTCCTGACGGTGTTATTTTAGAAATAAAAGAGTGGTGCGCTAAGCAAGGAGAACCTTGCTTCAAAGAGTAAAAAGTAAAAGCCGCTCAAAATCCTCTTGTGTCAGAACCTTATGGTTGCTCTCGGTGAACTCAATATTTTGTCCATTGCGATTGAAGATAACGTACCAACCATCAATTGGACGCCAGAAGAAAACGGTGAAGCAAGTTGGCAAACTCCCGATTCAAGTCAATTTATACCTGCGAACCTTAAACGGATGATGGATGGCAAAGCTCCTCGAGCAAGGTTTAAGGATACCGTTGAGGGAAGACGTTCTTTCTAAATGCACCATGTTGAATAAATACAACATGGTGGTTCTGTGTACGATGTTGATAACTTAAGAGCCCCCGTAATACAACACGAGGATTGACAACAATAGCATTAGAAGAATGGATTACTTTTAGTAAGGATAAAACCAATTAACAGGATATGAATGAGTATTTACTCTGTCTTATAATGGGGCAAAGGCGTGTTTGCTATAGTCGGTTCGCAACACCTCTGCCAAGTGAACTGACAGAGGAAAAGTGACAAACTTTATTGTAAATGATCAGACTTTATTGGACTCGTTCAAACTATATTGTCTTCTGACAACTAATCTAGTTTTTCACGCGTTTTAAAGTCTAAAACGTTACTGTTCATTCCCATATCTTGAACATCAATCATCAACTCAACATGTTTTTTTTCATCAGGAATCTGCCCCCACATGGCAACATTCATTTGATGCATTCTTACTGCTTGCTCTTTTATACGCTCTTTATAGCTCTCTAACTTTGAGTTTTTCGACGTTAATTCTGCCTTGAGCATTTTTATTTCAACCTTAGCTTTATCTAGATCATTTTTAGCTTTAATGTATAAAGGATGCCTACGGATGTCATCATCAAACACACCTTTTACAGGACCATATTTACGAGCAGCTTCAGCGCTCAGAATATCTTCCTTTAGTTTTGGATAACGTTCAGGTTTAACTACACCATTCGATAATCCAGCTTCCTTCTCGACATTTGAAACAGTAATTTTCAACTTATTGGCTTTAAGTTTCTGTTTTAATTCCCTGTGGGTTGGCCTTTTGGCAACAAGGCGTGCTAATGCGTCTCTTAACTGCCTCTCGGTCGGGCTTAATTCAGTTTCATCTGTCATATCTTACACTACCGTTTTTGTTGGTATAACCAAACTCAACACATCTTCTGCAAATTCATACTTATCATGCTCGAACTCTAAATCATCCATTATTTCTTCAGCAGCTTTTACTTGCATATAGTATTTGGTTGCAGCACTTGAATTTAACTCATTGTTTTCTTTTAAAAACTCAATATTTCTCATCGCATCCATGCGTGATACTTCAGCGTAAACAGCATTTTCAATAAAGTCATATTCACAGTCAACACACTCAGTTAAATCAATATTTATACGCATTGAGCATTGGGTGTTGGTGCAATACATACCAGGAGCAACAGCGTGTAAATGAGCTTTACCATTGGTCAACAGATCTATCCAGTACTCCGTTGACAACTTGCGTTTATTTATTCCATCTTCAAAATAGCTTTCACCTTCACGACTGATTGCTTGACCTTTGCCTCCGGCAATACGTTCACGGTTTGCCATTTTTTGATATATACGAGCAAAAATCTCAGCCTGTTGCGTGATCCGCTCTTTTTGAATTTCGCTGTAAATTTTTTCAAATGAAAAGGCGTTTCGAGCATACCAGCGTGTCATCGCCATCGACAAATGCGACAACTGTTGCTTCAAAGCCGGGAAAGAACACAACTCATAGCCAATGAGGTAATATGCAAGTGAACGTCGCAACTGATGACACGTAAAGTGAAATTTGTCACCTTGTTTAAAAGATGTCTGGGTTGGATCTGATGTTTGTAAATAGCCCATATCATCTAATGTCAGAATAGAATCAACGTTGTTTTTATTAAAATTATTTACGACACCTTTACTCAACGCAGACTTTCCTACAGACTTGAAATAGGTAACCTTTTGCAAGTTTGCGAACATTCGATGACTGTCATTCTCAGCAAACCTGTTTCGATAAGGTGTATGAATGGCATTTAACACATGAAAGGCTTTCCAACCAGTTTCAGTGGTAACAAAAACATCATTTTTGGTTTGACTGTTGAGTGTAATTTTTGATTGGCGTGTTGTTAGAAAGTAAATTTGTTCCTTGCCTGTATCTGACTCATCGCCATTTTTATCAAACTTCTTTTCTTGCGCTCCATATACAGGACTAATTCGATACAACTCATCTATCCTCATCCCTGATAACGCCAGACATAACCACGAGGCCTTTGCACTAAGGCTAACTAAATACCGTCTAAATTTACCCCAGTCATAAAAAGTATCACCGATGTACACATTAAAACGGTGAAATTGTGAATCTTTTAAAAGAATACGAGTTTTAAGAGAGGTGAATATTTCCATCCATCGTGGATTTTTGCCTTTATCGACTAAAGCAACTCCCTCGCTTTCTAATGCTTGAGTGAATCGCGACCAGTTTTTCTCATAACCCTTTATAGGTTTATATCTCTTTCCATTTCTTATATCTGAAAGTCTCCTTTTTTCTTCATATTTATAAAAGGAAAACATCTGCTCAACCGCTTGTTCGATTTCATCTCTTAATCCATAGGCTTTTGCAATCCCTTCGCTATACTCCGTTAATGCCGCAAAATATATCCGCGGAGGGATAACCAATGTTCCTTCAGTGTCATCAGGTCTTGCGTTAAACATTTTATGCGTTAGGCGATTAAAATTAACAGCAAAGGGCAACAAACCTTTTAAAGCGGGAAGATAATTTAACCCAGTAAACACTTGGGGGTTAGACATATCAAATAATCCATCTTCAACCAAAGTTTCTAGATGCTTTTGGTTTAACTCTTCAAAAGACGTAATGCCACGATTAAACAGTTTAACAATACAATTTCGCAAACGATCTATCTTGCTTTTGAGAGAACTTAACTCAATATGTTGACCTGAAAACCACATATCCGCTACAGCGACACACTTCACTTGATTAACTAAATGACGTTCATTTTGACGAAGTACAATGACGTTATTACCTTGTTCTAACTTTATATTAAAGTAAATATTTGACTTATTTTTTCCTTTATAAGCAGACTGTGCCAACATCCAAGCATCTTCCCCAAACAAGATTGTCTTTCTCTCATCTTGATAGACCACCATTTTGTCCAACTCTTCCCAATTACCTCGCAGTAGCGCAGGGAAAAGCACTTGCTGCAAATAATCTTTTTGACCACCAATGGAACGCATGGCATCTAAAGTTAATTCTAAATCTTGCGAATTTTCAAAAGACAACATAAGTATGTTCCTTATAGGTATTGGGTAACAGAAGATAATGAGTTAAAAAGTAAATAACGCCCTTTTTCTTCTAGCAAATCTTCAGCTTGTTCAATTGTTTCTAATGGTACGTCATCAAGATGGGCTTGAAAGCGTTCTATCTTCGATTGGATGATGGACGCTCGTTCTGGATATTGATCAATACCTTCACTTAGCGCATCGAGAAAACTCAGCAATTTATAAATAGCGTAGGGATCATCAACAAGCTTGGCGCTTTTGCAAAAGGGGCAAAGATCGTATTGATAACAGGTGATATCCTGCCCTTCTTCAATAATCCCCTTTTCTTCTGCAAATTTACGCGCCGCATAATGCCAATCTTTTTCTGAACTCAGATCAATTTGACCGTCACAATCAACACCGTTAGGGTTAGTGGGTCGGTTGCGTTTTTTCCAAATTTCGTATTCTAAGACAGGAATTTTTAGCTCTTTCTCAACTGTTTCTATAGCTTCATTGCGTGTCTTTCCCGCAGCGATGTGACTTAGCACCATCATTCCTTGCGATGTTTGCTTACTATTTGAAACAGGATGCCCATTTCGGTATCGCCTATCAGCCGTTTCAATGCTGTGCTGCAAAATCTTTTGAGCAGTCAACCCACGCTCTTCTGGTTTGTATTCTAAGTCAGAGTGAGTAACTCGAATTCGACTTGAATTTATATTTAAAAAGTAGTCTCCATGGTCTATACCGCACAAATTCAACAAATATGAGCTTATAGGCACCTTTCCTTCGGGCCACTGGTAAGTATGATTTTGCTTCCCCAAAGGCAGTAGAAAAGGAGGTTTGGTTCCACCACTACGCCGATTACTCAGACCAACTCGCGTTATACCAGGTATCGGGTTTCTCGTTGCTGCATAGCGCTCAACTAATTGAAGAAAACGGCGGTATTTAGAATCAACAGTAAAATCGCCTTTTGAGCCATCAAGATATTTAAAAGAAATCGTGATATTTCCATCTGTATCTTTATCTGAATAGCTAAGTGGCATCAGTACGTTTCGAAGTGAAACATCCGTCATACATGAGATGGCAGCGTAAGCTATGGGAATTGCTCTTTGTGTTACAACTTTTTTACCTAGTTCGATGACCTGCCTGTCCATTACCAATGAGTTATCTTCTCTCTGAACCCAGTTAAAAGTGGTCATCTTTTGATTTTCAACAATATCGGTATAGGTTTTAACTAAGTGATCGGCTAGCTCACCTCTGTCACTAGAAAGTAAATTTAAATTCCTTGATAACGCCGATAGAGCATGCCCCATATCCACCTTAGCTTTTTCTCCTTGGCTATTGAGAAAATATATTAAGGTATCAAACGGGTCATCACTGTACGTTTTTGAGAGTAATTCAAAGGTCTGGAGAAATGTGATGCCGTCGGCTTTCCCGACACTGTCTCGTTTATTAATATTAGCAACAATAAACCCAGCACTTTTTTCACTAGCTTCGGGATGCAAGTTTTCTTCTGAACCTGAAAACAACGCCTTTACGTCTTTTGCTGCACGACCTTTATATGCGCGAACTTGAGCTGTTTTCGATGTACGATTTTCTGCCTTCGATACTACTACTTTAATAGGATGACGAACCTCTTTGATCGGAGTGTCATTAAATGCGGTGTAGTAGGCAAATAAGGTGTAAGCTGCGGCCATACATTGATTAAAAGGACTCCCACCTCCATCTTTTACATCACCACCCCCCAACTCAATTGTAATGTCACGACTATTTGCCCTATCTACGACAATACCTTCTAAGCATCGAGGGGGAAGTACTTCAGGGTTCTCCTCTTTTAGAGCAATAAGTTGAGTTGCCAAAGAAAAAAAGAAAAGTTGAGTGCGCCGAACTAATCCATACCACTCACTTGATATATAAGGTTGTGTTGATGGTTCATCCTCCATAGAAGAAAAAGGTTTAAGCGTGGCTTGCCACTCAGATATATCAACACCAAGCACCGAAAGAAGATTATCGAGGAATATCTTTCTCCTACAAGCAGTGGATTCCAATATGCCAGCTTCTTCACCATCATAGTATTGAAAGCTATATTTTTTCTGCTCACGCCCCTCATGAACTAAACGCCACAATTCACCAGCGTTCCCAACATAAGAAAGGTATCCAGCCTGACAAAAAGGGGAGTTCTTTTTAAAGTCACAAAAAACAAGGTACTGCTTTAAAATGGATAACCTAGCAAATATAGAACCTTCACTACTGTTATTTTTTTTCTCTTGATCAACCCAGAACCTTAGCTTTTGCATTATTTCCAAGCGAGATGGTTTTACTAATGGCCTTTGGGGATCGCACTGCTCATGACACCAATCAAGAAGATTGAATTGATAACCATACGCATTCTCTTTTCGATGCAGTTTAAAACTCAAATCTAATGAAGTAACGTTATCTTTCGCTTTTGGTTGAGTAATGAGTTTATTTTTATTTCTAGATGCTGCTAATCGACTTTTTGCCATATGCTCACTTCAACACTTCTTGTGCAAATTGATTTTTTCGCTGAGAGAACTCAAACCATGTTTTATCATCATTTAGATAGTTAATGTATTTTTGAGTAGTACCTGTATTCTCATGCCCCATCAAGTATGCTAGTTCGGAGATGAGTGCCTCAAAGGGCTTACCTGTTTCAATATGTCTCTTGTACAGCCAATCGGTCGCAAAAGTAGCTCTTAAATCATGCGTAACAAAATAAATATCAAGCCCGCTAAGAATCATATCATTGCGTACAGCTTCCACATGCTTTTGAATTGTGTTTGGTGCGTAAATACTGCCATTAGATTGAACGAATAAGTGATTATGACGCAATAACCCACTGTCAATAGCTTCCTTCCTTGCCTTACTTAGCTTGTACTCATACAAAAGATCCATAACGTAGTCTGGAATTTCGATCGTTCTCTCTTTTCTGTATTTGGTAAGACAACCATTGATGCGCTCACCAATTGGCACTTTCATAACTTTAGATTTTGGCCTCTCTACGACAGAAGCAGGAAAAGTTATCAGTTCCTCAAGTCTTACCCCAACCTCAGTTGCCGTGTACAACATTAAGTCCTTAGTATCAGATGAATTTTCCACATCGATATATCGGTAAAAGGCTTGTTTTTCATCTTCACGCAAGGGACGTAGCTCGCGGATATCAGCATCTTGAGGCTTTTGTCTGTTCTTAAATGGCTTGGTGAGACCCGTCGTATACACGGTAATATTGCCGCGATAACTATTGAGATGTGAGAGCATGTCATGTTGCGCTCTCTTATTTTTGTTCTGTATACGAACGTTCTTGGCTGAAAACTCAAATGGGCGAAAAGTTTTGCTAAGTGGGACTATCCGTTGGCGATGAAGATAGGTGTAGTAAGCAACTACTTTTAGTACATAGCTAGAAGCCGTATTTGGAGAACCACCGATTTTTCCATTTTCATCTTCGGTATAAAGATTCTCTAATAAGTAATCACGATATCTAACGACTGGGCTTTCTTCTACTTTCTCTGTGCAGTCAAATATTGTTAATGGTAGCTTCTCTTCAATCAAGACACCTGTTCTTTTGTCAGTATGTTCTGGGATTTCCATACTCATCCAACGATAGAAGCTTAATAAGGCATTTGCATGAGATTCAATTGTATCAACGGATGATATATCTGGATTTGACAATAGAGAGTGCAGGTATAAATTGACTGGCACTACATTAATGCCATCTGGGTCAACTAAAATCGGAAGTTTATAAATAAATGGTTTTGAATTGTCATTTACTTCGTGGACTATTTCTCCACTATCAGGGGCCGCCCTACTGGTAAATGAAGGATATTTATCCGTGTTGATCCACATAAGACAGTAATCAACACAATAGTCCTCTGGAAATGCCTCACTCTGCTCAATCAAATTAGCACCAAATAATCAGACAATTATAGCACTACACTAAGCTAATAAATCCATTATGTCTAATTTTTATACTAAAAACTTATTAACTTGCGTCGTCTAATAAAGATCCCAACCGTAGTTCTGGATTTCCACCAGATTCCCATTTCAGCCATCTAGATTGCTAGATAGCACCAGCTTGGGGCAAATACTATTAAGCTATTGATTATTTGTCCAGCCAATATTACCCCTGACAATTGTAACGATTTGGTTCATTTGAGTTTCAACTGACACAGAACACACTATCTTTAGATCAATTAGGGTACAAAACTGGACATCCTATTAAGATTGAATAAAATCTGCGCTCTTAAATTGAATGCACCATAAAAGGTAAGATCATGGCTACTCTT
>Ga0209379_10002577_pt1 | contig 10945 bp, 11 predicted proteins | sample tdDd001_FD_187124 | JGI IMG/M metagenome (GOLD analysis project Ga0209379, IMG submission 187124) | Marine sediment microbial communities from the Atlantic coast under amendment with organic carbon and nitrate - tdDd00.1 (SPAdes)... | ecosystem: Environmental > Aquatic > Marine > Coastal >...
TCTTGTCGACCAAGTGACCGCGCCACTTCGAGGCATCAGCAATGAAATCACCGGAGCAATGGATACGGCTAAAAGCGGTATGCAGGATATGGTGACGGGCGGTGCTGGCCTTGTGGCGACTGGCTTTGCCATTCAAAACGCGTTAATGCCAGCCATTGAAATGGACCGAAAGTTGGGTGAGGTGAAGTCGCTTGGTGTGACGGATGATGCGCTCAAGCAGTTGCAACAGACCTCATTGCAGTTCGCGGCCGATTATGGCAAATCCGCGACTGAGTTTGTCGCGGCCTCTTATGATATTCAATCGGCCATCGCTGGGTTGAATGGTGATGAACTTTCACAGTTTACCAAAGCATCAGGTGTACTCGCTGCTGCCACTAAAGCCGACACCGCCACTATCACCAGTTACATGGGTACCATGTATGGGATCTTCAAAAACCAAGCCGAAGAGATGGGCAAAGGTGAGTGGGTAGCAGATGTGGCTGGCATGACGGCAAGTGCAGTGCAGATGTTTAAAACCACGGGTAATGAGATGAGCAGTGCCTTTACCAGTGTGGGCGCTAACGCGACATCGGCAGGTATTGCAATGTCTGAGCAAATGGCGATTCTGGGTACCTTGCAATCGACCATGAGTGGCAGTGAAGCGGGGACGAAATATAAATCGTTCTTGGCTGGCGTCGGAGGTGCACAAGATAAATTGAACCTGTCATTTGTCGATGCCCAAGGAAAAATGCTGCCTATGCTCGACATTCTCGATAAGTTGAAAGGGAAGTTCGGTGACACGTTAGACGTGGCAGAGTCCGATGCCTTGAAAACCGCCTTTGGCTCAGAAGAAGCGGTCAGTTTAATCAAGTTATTGATGGCAGACACGCAAGGGTTAGCTTCAAGCATGGAAACCCTAGGAAATATCAAAGGGATGGGCAAAGCTGAGCAAATGGCGTCTGCCATGACCGACCAATGGGAACGATTAGAGGCGTCTTGGTTCGCGGTGCGAGCGGCGGTTTTTGGTGCCATCTTGCCATCCATCAATGCGGTAGTCGGCTCCATCGCTGATGGTATCGTCTACATCACGGCATGGACGGATGAATTCCCTCTTTTGGCAGAACTGATGGGATACGGTGCGATTGCTGCGATTTCACTAGGTGGCGTTGTTGCGTCGCTCTCTATGGCGATGGGCATTGCCAAAATGATGTCTGGTGGTTGGGCAGTAACGATGGCCGGACTTAACAGCGTGCTCAAACTGCTGCGCATCCAAGCGATTGCGGCGACGGCGTCTGCTTGGCTGTTTAATGCTGCGCTTTGGGCGAACCCAATTACATGGGTTGTGGCAGGTGTGGTTGCCCTCATTGCGGCAGTCGGCGCGATGATCTATTGGTGGGATGAGATTAAGGCGTCGTTCGCAGACACGACGTGGTTCAACATCATTGCCGCTGCGATTGATGGCGTGATTGATATGCTGAACATGATCCCAGGTGTCAATATCGAATGGCGAGCTGGTGAGTTACCAGATGTGCCTCAGCCAGACGTTGAAGCAAGCCCAGCACCCGTCGACGTTGGCGATTCAGCCATGACGCCGCCAGAAGTTGAACGCTCTTCTGCATTGAATGTGGTTACACAAGAAACGGTGAACGAACCTGCTTCGCATGTGGCTGACTACGCCCAAGCCGACAATGTGTACCCATTTTACCCCCAAGCCGCGCCAAGTAAGTTTGTTCCTTACTCTGCTGAGCTGAATCGAGCGAGTTCCGCAACAAACGAGCAAGTTCATCAATTGCCACAATCAGCGCTTACTTCGGTAGAAACTGAGCCAGTTAGTGAACCAATAATTCAAAGTAATCTTACAAGCGATCAAGTATTTCAAGTGCCTTATTCCATGCCGGAAGCGGGGGAAGCTCAAAGTAATGTGGTTTGGTTGAACCCTCAAGTGCAAGGGGAAGAAGAACCGTCGAAGCGTTACCAGCATGTCGAACGATACTTCTCGGATGTACCAGAGCTACCGACTCAAGCGCTACAGCTTACGCCAGAAGTTGCCGGAAACATTCCTACGCAACATAACGTCGTTTCGCTAGAGCCGGAGTTTGCGAAGAAAACAGGCATGCAGGTTCCAGAGCTGGAGTCAGAGCAGCAAACGGCCATCGAGTACAAAAGGCCAGAAAATACGCCGTCGCTACCAAAATCGATGGTCAAGAACATGAGCACGACGCAAACGCAATCCACACATAACGTTCGCCAGTTTGGGGATGTGTACATCACACCAATTAACGCTCTGACACCAGATGAGCTGGCCGAGTGGGAGGAGCTGAATGTCGGATAAGCAGTTTATTGATATCAAAGTGATCGATGGCGGTTGGGAGTTAGACGCAGGTAAGCAGCCAACGCAGTGCAGCGATTTGTACAGCATCGCTCAAGACATCAAACACGCCATTATGGAAAGCGGTTTGGCAAGGACTCTAGCGGCTGAGCGCAATGCGATCTTACGCGCTGATGTTCTTCTGCAAATTGAGCAAAAAGCCGAGCAGGATTCAAGAGTGGTACCCGGAACGGCAACGGCGGTGGAGCAATCGCCAGGTGTCGTTTTTTTGGTGGCGCAAGCCTATGGATTCAGTGAAACCCTTCAAACAGAGATTTCAGAATGAGTAAACGACCAAAAGCAAATTTTATTGAAATCCTCTCAGCATCAGGTGTTCCGACAACCGAAGCCGAAATGGAAGCGCAACTGAAAGCGGAAGTGACTGCAGCAGGCAGTACGCTCTCTAACGATTCAGAGATGTCACCATTTTGGAGTTGGGTGCGTTCTGCGGTCATTACGCCTTCGGTTTGGTTGATCCGTACCTTACTCGCGAATCATGTTATGCCAAACATGTTTGTTGGCACCGCCGAACGGTGGGCACTAGAGCTTAAAGCATGGGAGCGAGATGTCGTTCCCAAAAGCGCAGAGAAAACGCAAGGCCATATTTCACTGACCAAGCGCAGTGAAGAAGAGGCGGTAACCATACCCGCAGAGACCATCATTCAAACCTTACCAATTGATGGCAAGGTGTATCGAGTGAAAGTGCTAGCAGAAACGACGCTGGAAAAAGGCGTATTAGTCGGCAACGTATTGGCTGAAGCAGAAGAGGCAGGCGCCGCATTTAACTTGCCTGCCGGTTACTTCAATATTCTGCCGACAGAAGTATCGGGCATCGTGGCCGCGGTGAACGACAAAGACTGGATAACCCGTCTGGGCGCAGATGCTGAAACCGATGAAGAGCTGGCTATTCGTATTCAGTCTGCGTTTACCAGTGCGGGGAATTGGCACATTGATGATGTCTATCGCTCCATCATTGGAAAGATTGCTGGTATTCGAATCGATAACATTTTCTTTGAAAATACGGGACACATTACACCAGGTACCGCCAACGCCTACATTTTGATGGAAGTGGGCGAAACGCCCCAAGCGGTGATTGACCAACTTAACCATGAAATCATGGAACAAGGCTTCCACGGCCATGGTGATGTGCTGACCTGTAAACCAATACCGGATGAGCTCTATCGACTAGAAGCCGATGTGGTCTTTGTCGCGAACTTGTCTGATCAACAAAAAGTAAATGTGCTGACGGAATTAGAGGACCGCATCCGCTCGACGATGCGTGAAACGGCAGCGTTTCCGGAGATGACACGAGCAAGGCCACGAAGCCGCTTTAGCATGTCTCAACTGTCGACCGAGTTGCACAATCACGTTTTAGAGGTGGAGTCGGTTCGATTCACGGTCAATGGTACGGTTCAGCAAGACATCGTCAGTGAGTTGAGTCAGCCACGATTGGAGACTCTGACAGTTCGGGAAATGACAAATGACTGAACGAAGTGATCACGCCCCTGAGCTCAGCAAAACCCCAACACCTTGGTGGCAAGACGGAAGCACGACATCAGAAGCGCTCAAAGAACCGTACTTTGTGAGTAATGGTGCTTTTGGGTACATGACCAAAATTCGAGATTGGTTGTTGTTCCCGCTAAAGCAAGTCGACCCGATGACCTGCAGCGAAAAAGTGTTAAACCTGATGGCGTGGGACGCCAACATCATTCGGTTCTCTGGGGAAACTGAAACGATATTTCGCAAGCGCGTGAAGTATGCATTTCAGAATGCAAAAGACGCGGGAAATAAGTCCGGTTTTGAGCAAATCTTTGAGCGAATGGATTTGCGGATATTGCGCCAGCGTGAGCGGGTTCCTGAGATGGACTGGGACATCATTGCTATCGATGTGCCAGGTAGTACGACAGAGAATGATGTTCAATTGTTCATGCAATTGATTGGTCAGTATGGGCGAACTTGTCGACGTTATGAAACGGCCATTTTGCACCCCGTAGAGGTATTGCTGGCCGCGGCGGAATTTCACGGCGATTGGACGACTTACCACACTTTCATGGAGGTCGACTACCTCGTTGAAGACACCATAGAAGCCAAAGAAGGCGCGACCGAATTTAATTATCATCAACAAACGTTCCACGCACAGTGGAAGTGAGGATTCATGGCTGCAATTGTAAATAGCGGTAAGCAGTACATTACCGAGAACATAAAGGGAAACGTCCCAAGCCACATCACCAGGTTCATTCTTGCCAATGTGCCACATTCTGACCCCACTGTGGCCGTAAACCCAGATGAGGCGATGCCGAATGCTGAGCAAATTGTATTTGATGAGCCGATTACTCGTAAGGCGTCGATTACGCCAGATGAAGTGGTGTTCTCCCAAATAATCTTGAGTGATATTGGCGACTTCGATTTTAACTGGGTGGGGTTAGCTACTGACGATGACACGCTTATTGCAGCGGTGTATACGCCACTGCAAAGAAAACAAAAATACGAAGGCGTGCAGGTCGGTAATACGTTAACACGTAACATCGTACTCAAGTTTGCCAATGCATCTGAAGCCCTCGATGTCCATATCGCCCCAGAAACGTGGCAGTTTGACTTTGCTGACTTGATTGCTTTGGAGGTAGAGAAAGCATCCATTGCAGGCTTAATCACTGATGACACATCAGCAATAAAACTAGGGGCGGTTAACGTGTTTCTTGCACATGCGGCTATTCCCCTTAAAAAGGCAGAAGATGGCGCCACCTTCATTGCGAAAGTGCACAGTAGTGTCAATTTAAATAGCGGTGAATGTGCATTCTTGCCGCCAGAAAATGAGCAAATTAAGGACAAAGGCATCGGCTTTGATAAAGCTCGAATTGTTGTCCCAGAGCAAGAAGTTCGATTTATACGTATTAACGGGGAGTGGCATGTATGAGCACAGTGGATTTAGGGCTGACAAGCGCAGGCAAGTATTTGAAGCGTTTAGACCAAACCTTTTTCGAAACCGCCAGGCTTAATCCTGCAAACGGCGATATTCCAACTGAGCAGTGGACGAGTCTACTAAAACTCAACGGCTCTCACATTATTGACCGTATTTCATTCTCTGGTGAAAACAGTCAAACCTATAAAGTGAAAACTGTCATTGATGGTGTGGAAATGGCAGAAAAAACCATTCGAACTCAAACACAACAAATGGTCCTTGGGGTGTCAGGTTATCACTCTAGTTCTACAGATTCAGACCAAATGGACGGCCCCAATGACTTTTGCAAAGAGTCTTATGAGATTTTGGTGTATGCGCCAAGAACGGCAGGATACGGGATCATATTAACGACACGTTACAGCCAAGTAGAGGTAGCGGACTTATGAAAATTGAAGTGTTAGTAGGTGATGTGTGGGTTGAGAAAGCGCCCGTAAATGGTGATTGGGTACGCAAGAGCACCAGTGCTGCTCATAGCGTTGAATTTTTGTGGAAAGCGGACGATAACCCCCTGTATGAAATTAAAGTCCATGCGGTGGAAGGTGCCCATTTACACAGTTCTGATTTTAGTAAAATCACGTGTTTTGAGAACACCAACCTCACTGTGAGCGGCACGTTATCAATCCCAGACCGTCGATTTGCTCTGCCATTGTTGCGCGATGATGGCAGGCTTACTTTGTTTGAAGCGCAAGTGGTCAATGGGCAGTTTGATGTGGTGCTAAATTTCCCGACCTCTGGGCAATACGTGTATACAGATAAACAGGCTAACCACGATCTTCCTGAGCCGATGTTTACTGTTCTTCCTATGAAAATTGATGTATTGAGAAGGGTGTAATATGTGGCGGCATTCTTCGTTATCATGGCCCCATGTTGCGACCAGCATCGAGCAGGATGTAACGTCGGTTACAAGGCAGGTAAAGCCTGAACTTGATGCGGCTTCAGGAAGATTAGATGCCCTTTTAGGTGACGCCAACTTTGGGCGTCATTCTCTAAGCGAAGAGTCTCATGCTTTATTACACCTTCGACAAGAACTGAACTTGCTGAGTGTTAAAGGCCGCGTACTAACCGTGACCCCTTATCAATTTGAAGTTGGTGAACGACTGGGTTCGGGTTGTTACCTAAACCCATCAAATGCATCGGCGGTGCTTAGTGATAAGCTTTCTGATCTCTCTGACAAAAATAAGCCATCTGGTTACGTCCATGTTATCGCGTTGATGATGACAGCCATTGAAATTGAGGCTTTTGCAAAACGTTTAGAGGATTTGTGCCGCGTGCTGACGCTTCCTGATTGGTGCCAATGTGCAAGGCAAGCATCAGCACTCGCGCAGAATGAGAAAGACAAGTTGCATCAACCGAATGCCATTATGCAGCCTCGATTCAAACCAAGCAGCATGGTACGAGCTAACCCACTTGATGCTTACTTGCACTTACAGGCAAAGCAAATTGCAACGCTTGAGTCTTTAGCAAGCGATGAAACGAATGTGGTGGGTAAATTACGAGATCTCAGTGTCAAGCGTGCCGTTGCTCTAGAGACTATTGCCTCGGATATCAACGCTCTTAAAGCGTTGAGAGGGGATGTGTTTAGTATGAAGCTCAGCGGCCAAGTTGAAGAAATCGCCGCCACGCTTCGAAAAAGTGATGCACCCAATACGCACCCCTTAACGATAGCATCATTGATTATAAGCCAAGAACCCATGCCGTTTTTTGAGGAATTGCTATGTTCGCATTAGATGGAAAGACCTTTGATATTAAAAACATCATGGTCAACTTTTCTCGTGAATACAAAAGCCAAGACATGAGTGGTATGTCGTCGATGACCGATGATTCTGAGCAAGGTGAAAAAGCGGCGGAGCTGGAAATATCGGGACTGATTTCATTTAAGCACTTGAACCAACTTACCGAACTCGAGCAAATGTCAGCGGCCAAAGACGCCGCTGGTGATCGTAAAGTGTATCGAGTGGTCAATGATGTGGCGAACGCGTTCAAAATTAAAATGGCAAAGTTTGCTGGGAAGTTCTCCGTTACTCAGCAAGATAGCCAAATGGCGTGGCAAGTGTCTTTTCGCTTGAAAGAACATCACAGTATTGCTGAGCAAAAAGAGCAAAGACACAAAGTGAATACTAAGCCTGAGCAACATGAAAACACGCGCTTAAAAGAAGCGCTGGCAATGAACCAAGAGGCGATATCATGAAGTTGACTAAGCGCTTATTTATCAGCAATCAAGAATATACCCTTGCTGACAGTAAAGTGAGCCTCAAGCTATCCCTTGGCGGGAAAGCGATTTTTAGAATTAACACCAGTACACCACCAAGTCGTTTTGACTTGGTGCGCTTTGATATTGGCTATGAACAGAAAACTGCGCCTTACTTTGAAGGGTTCATTGACAGGGTAGAGCTAGCCGAACGTGGCTCATACAAAATTGTCGTCAAGGAGAATGCAGGTATATTGGCTAACCGCTTGCCAGTGAGTCTAGAGCACCCATCGATGAGAGATGTATTTAACTACATCAGCCAAGTGACAGGATTAGAGTTCAAACTGCCTGATGCTACGTATGTCGACAAAGTTATCCCTAACTTTGTGAATCAGAGTGATGGCTACCAATGCTTAGACCGGATCGGAAAAGCGTTTTCTATACCCGATTATATTTGGTTCCAAGACACGGACCAGGTTATCTACTTTGGTGCCTATGAAGACAGTCACTTCCATGGCAAGAAGATGAATATCGACCATGACTTTACCCAAAGGCAAAATGCTAACAGTGTCACATTCCCGCCTTTCCCAATGCTGCGTCCTGGTCGCGTTGCGTTTGATAAACGAATTGTCCGTGTTGACTTGATTGGGGATGAGATGACCGCCTTTTGGGTAAATGAAACGATGCCCACCAAGCGACGAGAAATGGCAGATTTATTTCCTGAGGTGGCTAACGGATACCACTTACCGATCTTAGGGCGAGTCGAAGCCGTTCGAGACAATGCAAATTCTGGACAAATCGCTGATCCGTTCCGTCCAAGATTTGCCGTTGATGTTCAAGTGCTCGATGCGAACATGAACCCAGACAATAACGTTCCGGTTTATCGCTCTATACCGCTGCCGGTTAACATGAGCGGCCACGAATCTGGTTTTTTAGCTTATCCGCTTGAAGGAACTGTCGTTGAAATTGCTTTTGCTTATGGTCGAAGTGATCGTCCGCTTATTCGCGGTGTTTATGGCAAGGACTACGCTTTGCCAACGATTGAACCAGGTGAGCAACTGCAACAGCAACGAGAAGAGGTAAGCCGACGCGTTGACGCCGCAGGGAATGTCACTGATAAGACCGACCAGATAAGAAAGCAAAAGGCACATGGCGTGGTGGATGAGTCTTACCGTTATGAGCTCCACACCAACAAACATCAAATTAATGTTGGTGAACACAGTGAAGAGTACATTGTAGGCAAAAAGCTCGTTGAAGCACTTGGCGCAATAGAGCTACTTGCTGGCGATAACATGGAGTTAGGCAGCTTGGGCAATATGCATGTTGCCACTGCAGGTGAACTCATTACCGTTGTAGGCCAATTGCGAAACGTGGTGGTCACGTTGGATGACAAATTGAAAGTGATCGGCAGCCGTATTGGTGTCATTGAAGAAAATGACAGTCTGACTGTTGGTGGTTCGCAGAGAATCACTATTGACGAAAGTAGAACTATCAAAGCCAAGAACATCACTGAAGACGCAAACACAATAAAACTCAATGGGGGCAAAGGTGTTTGTACAGGCGGAACTATTTGTCCTTTCACTGGCAAGCCGCATGTAGATGTATCCACCACGGTATTTGCAGGTAAATAATATGGCGACAACGAAAGAAGCAACGAAGAAAGAGTTGATAAAAGAACTGAAAGCAAGAGGTTTCGTGACTGACAACCAGTTTTCACAAAACGACCCATTGATGGACGCGATAGCAGCAGCGATAACTACCATCCTAACGCGTGATGCTGAAGTCATTGTGACCTCAGGCAGCTCGGCAGGGACATACAAAATCACATAAACAAGCCGATAACCCCACCTAAACACAGCCTAAGCGCTGTGTTTCTTTTTGCCTGCTAAACACATTCAACTTCCGTTAGGACACCACCACGGCGAACACAGCTTACAACAGCCACGTAATCGAACCATCCGCGCACGGAATCCGCACTCCTCTACACCCGCCTGCGCGGTTTTTCGATCACTTTTTTCGCACTTTTGGGATTGTGAAAAATCGCATGGTACAAACAGCGGCAGATGTTGAGTAAAGCCTTTTGCTATAAGGACTCCGAGCGATGGAATGAGCCACTGAAAATGGCTTGAGTTTTGTCTAATAGAATTTCAAAAATTGCGTTTTTTTTCGATTAATTGCAATAATAACGATCAGTAAGGATCGGTAATCTATTTTTAAGTTGTTGATTTGTAGGGTTTCCTGCGTTTTCTGTCAGTTATTTAATGATCTTGTAGGTAAAACTAACGATCACATAGAGGTGCTGTGAGGCCAACAATTGCAAGGTGTAGGGAGCAATCGACGACTAATTTCAAAATTTCAATTTTGTTCGAATGTTTGATCGAGACTATGAGTCGTGAATGGGATGAACAAAAACGGACTTTTCGTGAGTGGTTAATGAAGAGAAATAAAACAATAAGTGCAGTACTAGTTGAGTTCCAGTGTGAAAAATGTAATGCCGGAGCATATCGAGTAGATGACTCAAGAGAACCTGTCGCTAATCAATGGTTTCACATTTGCTCCAATTGCGGTGATGAGGTGTATTTCGCATATCCATACCCTTACATCGAATACAAAGGCGAAGCGTTTATCTTGAGAAAGCACGTACCTAGACAATCACCTAGCCCGGACATTTAAGGTGCTACAAATTAGAGTGCAACTATCTTTGGTTGGTCGCTTTAAAACAAAAGTGGCGACATGTTAATATGTCGCCACTTTATCGCCATTCTTCACGCAGTCTTGTTCTAAATTACTGAAATATAAAGACTAAGTTGATGAATTTATCTTACTTAGTGTAAGACTGAGCGATGTTGTCGATACGCTCGTTAGCACGTGCAGCTTCTTCTTGTGCTGCCATAGCTGCTTCACCAGATTTTTGAACGTTAGATTGAAGCGCTTGAACGTCTTGGCTTAGCTGGCTAACTTGGTTGCTTAGTTCGTCTAGTTTTGCTGCGTTAGCTGTTGCTGCATCATCAGATGAAGCACAACCTGCTAGTAGAAGTACTGAAGTTGCAGCAGCTGCGATCAACGTTTTGTTCATGTTAAGAACTCCTTGCTTATAGTTGAATTTACGCTCTATACATTCTCTGTCATATAGTCGCGAATTAAAATGTATGAACATTTTATCAGTACATGATGTAGCAAAAGTCAAAAAAATCCAAGAATTTCATAGGCTACTGAAATAGTACTCTGACTCTCCACTTACATTGGTAAGTATCTACTCTCACTAGAAGCCCAGCTTCACTTCACTCAGTCAGCATTTTTGCTACTTTCCTGATATCAATAATTTAGACGATATTGACACAAATGAAAGTATTGCGATTGAAACTTTTGTTTTTCTTTTTCATTTATATTGTGTGATCTCTATCTATACTCCTATGATTTGCGGTATTATAGAGGGCTTTTATTTTTTGCT
>Ga0209379_10002580_pt1 | contig 10938 bp, 7 predicted proteins | sample tdDd001_FD_187124 | JGI IMG/M metagenome (GOLD analysis project Ga0209379, IMG submission 187124) | Marine sediment microbial communities from the Atlantic coast under amendment with organic carbon and nitrate - tdDd00.1 (SPAdes)... | ecosystem: Environmental > Aquatic > Marine > Coastal >...
GCAAGATGTGGTTTTTCTTCTCAACATTTACCAGAGCCATCAGAACCACTCCGATTTCATGTTCAGGCAGGTATCGTCCTGATTGCGCAGCAGCACCAGATCCTGAGCCACGGTTGGCAATTCCCAGTGGAAGAAGTACTGGGCCGCCTGCAGTTTGCCCTGGTAGAAATTGCGTTCATCATCGGTATTCGCGGAACCCAGGGCATGGGAGGCGGCATTGGCCTGACGCAGCCACATCCAGGCCACCATAATGTGCCCGAACAGGTGCAGGTAGCAGGAGGCATTTGCCAGGGTTTTGTCGGGATCGCCTTCCATCAGGGATTTACCCAGGCTTTGGGTAACCTTCACTGCCTGTTGCAGGGTTTCACTCAGGGACAGGGCCCACTGCTGGCAGCGATCGGTGGTGGCTGCCTGCAGATCTACCTGCATCTCCTGCATGAGCAGCTGCAAACCGTGACTCTGATCCTGCCAGATCTTACGGCCCAGCAGGTCCATGGCCTGGATACCGTTGGTGCCTTCGTGAATCGGGTTCAGGCGGTTGTCACGCCAGCACTGCTCTACCGGATACTCCCGGGTGTAACCTGCGCCACCGTATACCTGAATGGCCAGGTCATTAGCCTTGGGGCCGTATTCGGAAGGCCATGCTTTGATCACCGGAGTTAGCAGGTCCAGCAGCTTTCCGGCTTCCTGGCGTTTCTGTTCATCGGGATGGGTGTGCTGGTCATCCATCAGTCGGGCGCCGTAGAGGCACAAAGCCAAACCACCCTCACTGTAGGCTTTCTGGGCCAGCAGCATGCGACGGACATCGGCGTGATCAATAATCGGCACCTGCGGGCTTTCCGGATTCTTCTCGCTGGCCTTGCGGCCCTGCAGGCGATCTTTGGCGTATTCGAGGCTGTGCATGTAACCGCGATAACCGATCACGGCGGCGCCGAAACCCACACCTACCCGCGCTTCGTTCATCATCTGGAACATATACTTCAGGCCCTGGTGGGGCTCGCCAACCAGATAGCCGTGACAGGGAGCATCATCACCGAAGCTCAGGGCGGTGGAAGTGGTGCCACGGTAGCCCAGCTTGTGAATCAGGCCAGCGAGGCTGACGCCGTTGCGTTCAGTGGGATTGCCTTCGTCATCCACCAGAAACTTGGGCACGATGAACAGGGAGATACCTTTCACGCCCGCCGGCGCCCCTTTGATCTTGGCCAGCACCATGTGAACGATGTTGTCAGTGATGGACTGTTCGCCACCGGAGATATAAATCTTCGCGCCCTTGATCAGATAGTGCCCCTCATCTGTGGGCGACGCCGATGTCCGGATATCCGCGAGAGAGGAACCAGCGTGGGGCTCGGTCAGGGCCATGGTGCCGCTGAAACGACCGCTGAGCATGTTCGGAAGAAAGGTGGTTTTCTGCTGTTCGTTGCCGAAAACCCGGATGAGGTTGGCGGCAGCTGTGGTCAGAAACGGGTAACCGGCGGTGCCGGGGTTGGCAGCTGTGAAGAAACCGTTGCAGGCCGCCATCACCGATTCAGGCAACTGCATACCGCCCAGTTCATAGTCGTAACGTCCTGCGATAAAGCCTGCCTGCGCGTAGGCGTCGAAGGCTTCCTTCACCTGCGGCAGCATCTCGACCTGGCCGTTGACGAACTTTGGTTCGTCCTTGTCGGCGGCGCTGTTATGGGTGGCAAACTTTTCCCGTGCCATCTTGTCGGCGGTTTCAATGACGGCATCGAAGGTGTCGCGGTTGTGTTCGCTGAAGCGCTCGCGGGTGGTGAGGTTTTCGGTATCGAGAACTTCGTAGAGCTGGAACGCCAGGTCGCGGCGGTCGATCAGGGTGTCGGTCATGCTTGGTCTCCTGTTTGATGTCGTTAGCCTCTCACAACTGGTTTTTCCTGGAAACCGGCGTTTATGACATAATTATGGTCAATATTGCCACTGATGGCCTAATTTGGAGTTTGCATGCGAACGGTCTCTGTTATCGGTTTTGATGGCGCTTTAGCCAGCGCCATCACTGGCATTATTGATCTTTTCCGTCTTGCCGGCGTTACCTGGGCGCGGATTAACGATGAAACGCCGACACCCCGGTTCACAACCCGGCTTCTGACGAAGGACGGAGCGCCCTGCCGCTGCATTAACGGACTGACCATTCAGCCAGACGGAGCCTGGAACGATTTGTTACCGGGTGGCGACGACAGCGATCTGGTGGTGATACCGACTATTGGTGGTCCTATCGAAGTCGTTCTGGCCGGGAATTCGGAGCTTATTGAATGGCTGAGCGAATTTCGGTCTTCAGACGCCGGGCAGGTGCGGGTAGCGAGTAACTGTACCGGTGCGTTCATGCTGGCCGAGGCGGGGCTGCTGGATGGTCGTCAGGCGACGACGCATTGGGGCTTCAGCCATCAGTTCCGCCAGCGCTTTCCGGCGGTGAACCTTCAGCCGGACAAGCTGGTAACGGTGGACGGCGACATTGCCTGTGCCGGGGGCGGCATGGCCTGGTGGGATTTGGGGATCTATCTGGTCGAACGTTACGCGGGGGCTCAGGTGGCGCGGGAGCTGGCGAAGGCGTTTGTGATTGATGCGGGGCGGACCAGCCAGGCGCCTTATAGCGCCCTGCAAGCTCGCCGTTACCATTCTGATGCCGCCATTCTGAAGCTGCAGGACTGGCTGGACAGTCATTACCGCGAACCTGTTTCCCTGCAACGCCTGGCTTCACTCAGCGGACTCACCGAGCGTTCTCTGATTCGCCGATTCAAGGCAGCCACTGGTGACACGCCCACCGGGTATCTGCAACTTCTACGGATTGAGGTGGCACGTCAGCATTTGGAGAAATCGCGGTTACCGATTGATGAAATCACCCAGTTGGTGGGCTACGAAGACGTGAGTTCTTTCACGCGTCTGTTCCGCAAACATACTGGGCTTTCACCGGGTGCCTACCGCTCTCGCTTTGTCAGGTAATGTCCGGTCGGTCCTGCCTGGCCCGGGTTATGCATCGGTTTCCAGTGAAGGCCAATGTTCGGCCTTAAACGTAAAGAATACCGACAGGTGTCACTATGGGGAGGTCCGCCATGAATGCACCAATCAGACAAAGCCAGGCAGAGATTCTGAGCAGGCTGTACGACATGAAGCGCAAGCAGATCGAGCAGGCACTGCAGCAGGGAAACAGCCTTCGAAGTCAGGTACTTGAAGCTGAAGCCGAGGCGATTTCAAATGCCTTGAAAGCCGCCCGCTAACCAAACCAAACCCTTCTATCCGGAGCCATACTTCTTCAGACGGCGGCTCCAGCGCTGCTTCGCATACCGGCGGAGGTTCGAGACATTATCGGTTTCATCCATGATTTCCGTGCCCAAAAGTGTCTCCAGTATGTCCTCCAGCGTCACTATTCCCAGCCAGGTTCCCAATTCGTCATAGACGACGGCCAGGTGTTGCCGCTCTCGCAGCATGTCCGAAAACAGGAATTCGATGTTGGTGTTACCTTTCACTCGCTTGATCTTGCGCATGTGATCGAGCAGGTCGACATCGGAATCGAGGTTGATCAGGTCTGCCCGATGCAGGTACCCGAGCGCCTCGCCTTCCTCATCGATTACCGGGTATCGGGAGAACGGTGATTTGCTGACCTGCTCCCGGAACTGGTCGTAAGTGATGCCCGGATCAACGTACTTGCAGACCGTCCTTGGTGTCATCACAGAACTGACCTTGATCTCGTGGAATCGCAGGACGTTGTGAATCATGCGCCGTTCGTCTTCGTCCAGGGCCTGCTGATCCTTGCCGATCTCCGCCAGGGCGCTGATCTCCGCACGGATATCAACGTCGGCCTCACCAGACCCAATTCGACGGGTGACCTGTTTGGACAACCAGATGAACGGTAGCAGCGCCTTGATCATGAATCCCAGAATAGCTGGCAGCCGTGGCGCAATACTCCGCCAGTATTTGGCGCCAATGGTTTTGGGAATAATTTCCGAGAATATCAGGATAGCCAGGGTCATTACCGCAGAGGCAATGCCGAGCCAGGCTTCCCCAAAAACCACCGTCACCTGGGCGCCAACGCCGGTTGCGCCCACGGTGTGGGCAACCGTGTTCAGTGTAAGGATTGCAGACAGCGGATCGTCCACATCGTCTTTCAGTTTTCGCAACCGGGCGAAAAGCTTCGGCTTCTCTTTTTTCAGTGAGGCGATGTAGCTCGGAGTCACCGAAAGCAAGGCCGCCTCTAGAATGGAGCATAAAAAGGAGAAGCCAATCGAGAGCACTGCGAAGGCAATTAGTAATGTCATAATTTGGCTGCGACTTCCGTTCCCTGCCGGATGGCCCGTTTGGCGTCCAGTTCTTCGGCGACGTCTGCACCGCCGATCAGATGCGCGGTCACCCCAGAGTCCGATAACTCGTCGAAAAGTTCCCGATAAGGTTCCTGGCCTGCACAAATAATCACATTGTCCACGGCCAGCACCCGACTCTCCGTGACCTTGCCATCTTTGTCGGTCAGGGAGATATGCAGCCCCTGGTCGTCAATCCGCTCATAGCGACAGCCCCTCAGCATCTCGACTTCACGGTGCTTCAGGCTGTTGCGGTGCACCCAACCCGACGTCTTGCCCAGACCGCCGCCGACCTTGCCGGTTTTTCGCTGCATCAGGTAAATCTTTCGGGGCGACGGGGTTGGCTGGCGCTCGGCCAGGCCTCCGGGGCCATCGAAGTCCGGGTTGACGCCCCATTCCGCCTGCCAGTCGGCAACGCTGACCTGCTCGCCTTCGGGATGGTGGCTAAAGTCGTGTGTCAGGAACTCGCTGACATCGAAGCCTATACCGCCAGCACCAATAACCGCCACAGTGTCACCAACCGGTTTGTTGTGACGAAGCACATCGAGGTATCCGAGCACCTTGGGATGATCGATGCCTTCAATTGCCGGTGTTCTCGGCTTCACGCCAGTGGCGATCACCACATCATCAAAGCCCTGGGCCTTGAGTGAGTCCGCGTCCACGCGCGTGCCCAGCTTCAGGTCGATCTCCAACAGCTCTATCTGGCGCTGGTAATAACGAAGGGTTTCGTAGAATTCTTCCTTGCCCGGGATGCGTTTGGCGTAGTTGAACTGACCGCCAATCCGATCGTCCGCGTCGAAAAGGGTCACCTTGTGGCCCCGTTTCGCGGCGGTGGTCGCTGCTGCCAACCCCGCAGGTCCGGCCCCCACCACTGCGACCCGGCGCACAACCGGCGCTACCGTCAACACCAGCTCGGTTTCGTGGCAGGCCCTCGGGTTTACAAGGCACGATGCCCGCTTGGCCTGGAAGGCATGGTCAAGACACGCCTGGTTGCAGGCAATGCAGGTGTTGATTTCGTCACTGCGTCCCTGCTCGGCTTTGCGAACAAACTCGCTGTCCGCCAAAAGAGGCCGGGCCATCGACACCATATCCGCCTTTCCGGCGGCGAGAATCTCTTCTCCTTTTTCGGGGGTGTTGATGCGGTTGGTGGTACACACCGGGATATCCACTTCGCCATAGAACTTGGCGGTGACATCGGCGAAGCCGCCCCGGGGAACCGAGGTAACGATGGTGGGCACACGGGCTTCATGCCAGCCAATCCCGGTATTGATGATGGTGGCTCCTGCCTGCTCAATGGCCTTGCCCAGCGTCACGATCTGATCCCAGGTCTGGCCACCCTCGACCAGGTCCAGCATGGACAACCGGTAGATAATGATGAATTCAGGCCCAACAGCTTCGCGCATACGGCGGACAATCTCCACGGGCAGGCGCATGCGGTTCTCGTAAGGGCCACCCCACTTGTCCGTTCTCTTGTTGGTCCGCTCACACAAAAACTGGTTGATGAAATAGCCTTCGGAGCCCATCACCTCGACGCCATCATAACCCGCAAATTTGGCGAGCTTCGCGGCACTGACGAAATCGTTGATCTGACGTTCAACCCCTTTCGAGGAAAGGGCGCAGGCCTTGAACGGGCTGATCGGCGCTTTGGTTGCCGACGCCGAGACAATCAGAGGCTGGTAGCCATAACGCCCTGCGTGCAGGATCTGCATACAGATCTTACCGCCTGCCTCATGCACCGCGCCGGTCACATGACGATGCAATAGAGCCGTTGCCCGATTGTTCATGGTCGAGGCAAGCGGGGCCAGCTGCCCAACCAGATTGGGCGAGAAACCGCCCGTCACCATGAGCCCCACGCCACCTTCTGCGCGCTCGGCAAAGTACCTCGCAAACTTGTGGATGTTCCAGAACCGATCTTCCAGGCCCGTGTGCATGGACCCCATCAGCACTCGGTTCTTAAGTTCAGTGAAGCCGAGATCCAGGGGTTTCAGAAGGTTGGGATAGGTGTCGCTCATGGGACTCTCTCAATAAATATTTATCGCGAGTATACACTTGATCAATGGCAAGTTGACTTGACCTTCCAGACGGGGCACGTATCATCGGCAATCAAGTTTCATTGACGGAGCAACCATGACCGCAAGGTCCTTCGGCTGCACAAGAGTTACCCGCCCACCTGTTACCGCTGACATCGCGCGGCACCGGGGACGTCTTCCGTACTTCCCGGACCCGCCTGCCTTCTGCTGATCCACCCCATCCGCCATGCCGTAAAGGGATCGTTGCCCGATGTGCAGGGTGGCCGGCCGGAGACTAGACTCAGGCAAACATGCCTTCAATACTCACGTAAAAGAAAACCAATAACGAGGTTGCGATGTCGCTACCGCTGGTTGTTTTACTGCCTTTTCTGGGTGCCATAGCCGCACCCCTGTTCGCCCAGGGCGGCAGAACGGCGATTGCCGTTGCATCTTCTGTACCCGCGTTGATCGCACTCGCAGCCCTTTTCCCGCATTGGGAAACCCTTGCTGACGGCGGCGTTGTGCTGCACAGCTACGAATGGCTCCCTGCGCTCGGTCTCTCCTTCAGTTTTCGTCTGGACGGGCTGTCCCTGCTATTCGCTCTGCTGATCCTGATTATCGGGCTGCTGATCATTCTTTACGCCCGCTATTACCTGAAAGCCCATGAAAACGTCGGCAAGTTCTACGCCCTGCTGCTGTGCTTCAAGGGATCGATGCTCGGCATCGTGCTCTCAAGCAACCTGCTCCTGATGATGATTTTCTGGGAACTGACCAGCCTGACCTCGTTCCTGCTGATCAGTTTCTGGACCCATAAACAGGACGCCCGCCGTGGCGCCCGGATGGCACTCGCGGTAACCGGCGGCGGCGGCCTTGCACTGCTCGCCGGCATCCTGATCATCGGCAACATTGTTGGCAGTTTCGAGCTTGATGACGTGCTGGCAGCCGGAGACCAGATAAAGGCTCATGCCATGTATCCGGTCGCCCTGACCCTGGTTCTGCTGGGCGCGTTCACCAAATCGGCCCAGTTCCCGTTCCATTTCTGGCTGCCTCACGCCATGCAGGCACCGACACCGGTATCTGCCTACCTGCACTCGGCTACCATGGTCAAAGCCGGCATCTTTCTCATGGCCCGGCTGTATCCGGCCCTGGCAGGTACTGAACAGTGGTTCTACATGGTCAGCTTTACCGGCATGGCCACCCTGCTCATTGGTGCCTATGTGGCCATGTTCAAGCACGACCTGAAAGGCCTGCTTGCCCACTCGACGGTCAGTCACCTGGGCCTGATCACCCTGCTGTTCGGCATGGGCACCCAGCTTGCCGCCGTGGCTGCGGTGTTCCACGTCATCAACCACGCGACGTTCAAAGCCTCCCTGTTTATGGCCGCCGGTATCATCGACCATGAAACCGGCACCCGGGACATGCGGCGCATCAATGGCCTTTGGCGTTACATGCCGCACACCGCAACCCTGGCCATGGTGGCCGCCTCATCCATGGCAGGCGTACCACTGCTAAACGGCTTCCTGAGCAAGGAGATGTTCTTTGCCGAATCTCTGGAGCTGAACCTGCCGGGGCTCTGGGCCTGGCTACCTCCGATCGTTGCCACACTCGCGGGTATTTTCGCTGTGGCGTACTCAGCACGTTTTGTCCACGATGTGTTCTTCAACGGCAAGCCCGTCGATCTTCCGATCTACCCGCCGCATGAGCCTCCACGCTACATGAAGTTTCCGGTGGAGATCCTGGTATTCGCCTGCATCATGGTCGGCGTGTTCCCTGCTGTTTCCGTGGGTCCGTTGCTCCAGATCGCAGCGTCCGCGACGCTTGGCGGCGATGTGCCGGACTACACGCTTTCTGTTTACCACGGCTTTAACCTGCCGCTGATCATGAGCTTCGTCGCTTTCTTCGGCGGACTGTTGATGTACAGCCAGCGTCAACGCTTCTTCGACTTCCACGCCCGGTTCAAGGAAATTGATGAGAAGGCGGTATTTGAAGCGGTGGTGCTGCGGGTTGTCGATCTCGCCAACAGATTGACCACGCGCATCGAAAATGGCTCGCTTCAGCGATACGCCATGCTTCTTGTGGTCAGCGTGATTGCTGTCGCAGCATCTCCACTGCTTAACTTGGGTATTTTTATTGGTGAAAACGGGTTGACGCCTGTCGACGCTCCGACAGCTATCGCTGCCGCAGTGCTTATTTTCTGCGCGTTCGCTACGGCGAACATGCACCGCCAGCGATTCTATGCTCTGGTGTTGTTGAGTGTAGTAGGTCTGATAGTGGCGTTGGCTTTTGCCCGTTTTTCGGCACCAGACCTTGCGATGACACAGCTTTCGGTTGAGGTAGTAACAATTGTTCTGCTGATGCTGGCGCTCTTCTACATGCCAGCTTGGACGCCAATTGAGACTCAAACGAAACGGCGCGTGAGAGATGTGCTGATTGCCGCGTCTGCAGGCGTCGGGATGACATTGGTCACCATGGCAATGCTGACACAGCCATTCAGCTCTATCTCGGACTTCTTCCTCGAAAACAGTAAGCCAGGTGGAGGCGGCACCAACGTGGTCAATGTGATTTTGGTGGACTTCCGTGGCTTCGATACACTCGGTGAAATCGCAGTACTTGGCATTGCCGCCCTCGGCATATACGCCATGCTTAAGAACACTGCGTTAACACCGCCTCCAAGCGATGGTGAAGGGCACCTGTGGACCCGGGACCTCCATCCCTTGATGCTTCGCCAGATCGCCAGGCCGATGCTGCCTCTTGCCCTCATGGTGTCTGCTTTTATATTCCTTCGTGGACACAACCTCCCGGGAGGCGGCTTCATCGCCGGTCTGATCACGTCGGTTGCTCTGATCCTCCAGTACATTGCCAGCGGGATGATCTGGACCCAGGATCGAGTACCCTTCCGATATCACAACATGATTGGTTTGGGCCTGCTGTTTGCGACAGTCGCCGGCGCGGGGAGCTTTGCTTTCGGGTATCCATTCCTTACATCAACCTTCGGCTACATCACCTGGCCGATCGTCGGCAAGTTCGAGGTTGCCTCTGCATTGGTATTTGACCTGGGCGTGTATCTCACGGTTATCGGAGCCACATTGCTTGCGTTAGTGAGTATTGGCCGACTATCACCACACTCGGCCATAAAGAGTAAAAAGGAGGGCGCGTAATGGAACTCGTTTTCGCACTGGTTATCGGCGCCCTAACTTCATCTGGCGTATACCTTATTTTGCGCGCCCGTACCTTCCCCGTCGTGGTTGGCCTCACCATGCTGTCTTATGGTGTAAACCTGTTCCTGTTTTCCAGTGGTCGGCTGGCAACAGGCCAGCAGCCTGTCATAGGAACCGCGGCCACTTATTCCGATCCGCTTCCACAGGCGTTGGTGTTGACTGCAATCGTTATTGGTTTCGCGATGACGGCATTCGTTGTGGTGATGTCGCTGCGCAATCTGGCGGACAACGACGACGATCACGTTGATGGCAAACAACCATACAAATCGCCCGCCCCCGAGGCAGAAGAGGAGGTTAACGGTAAATGAACCATTGGCTTACCGCTCCTGTTCTGATTCCCCTGATCGGAGGCATTCTCCAGGCATTGATGGGCTACGCCCCTATCAGCCTGCGACGAACTCTGGCTTTGGCGACGACTGTTCTGATATTGGTCTCCACCATTGTGCTTCTGGTATTGGCGGACGACGGCAGCTACCGGATGTACGCATTTGGCAACTGGCAACCGCCCTTCGGGATTGTGCTTGTGCTAGACCGCCTGGCGGCACTTATGCTGGTCATGACAGCTGTGCTGGCACTCTTCTGCCACATCTTCGCCATCGGCGGAGCCGACGAGGGCAACCGACAGTTCCACGCTCTTTTCCTGTTCCAGCTCATGGGGTTGAACATCGCCTTCCTGACCGGTGATCTCTTTAACCTGTTCGTCGCTTTTGAGGTTCTGCTCATCGCCTCGTACGGACTGCTCATGCATGGCGGAGGTACAGTTAGAACCGTTCCGGGACTGCACTATGTCGTCCTGAACCTGATAGGATCGGCCGTTTTTCTCATCAGTGTCGGCATGATCTACAGCGTGACTGGCACACTGAATATGGCGGATCTGGCGGTAAAAATTCCACAGGTCTCGGGTGAAAACGTCAATATCGTCAAGGCAGGCGGCATGATGCTGCTGGTGGTCTTCGGCCTTAAAGCCGCCATATTGCCCTTGTGCTTCTGGCTTCCCAGAGCCTACGCAAAAGCCACTGCTCCAGTAGCTGCCCTATTTGCCGTCATGACAAAGGTCGGCATATACGCCATTCTAAGAGTTTATCTCCTTATATTCGGTGACAACGCTGGCGAGCTCTCCAATTTGGGCATGGACTGGCTGTTCCCAATTGCACTGGCCACCCTGGCTATGGGCGTCATCGGTGCCCTCGGTTCCGGCAGTCTCAAGACCCTTGTCGCATGGCAGGTCATTATTTCGGTCGGGACTTTACTGGCGCCTATTTCGCTGGGCTCTCAGGCCGGACTGTCTGCAGCTCTGTTCTATCTCTTGAGCACCACATGGACCGTCGGCGGCCTGTTCCTTGTGTCCGAGCTCGTAGCAAACCAGCGTGGCACGGCGACCGATAGAATCATCACCGCACCGCGGAT
>Ga0209379_10002581_pt1 | contig 10936 bp, 9 predicted proteins | sample tdDd001_FD_187124 | JGI IMG/M metagenome (GOLD analysis project Ga0209379, IMG submission 187124) | Marine sediment microbial communities from the Atlantic coast under amendment with organic carbon and nitrate - tdDd00.1 (SPAdes)... | ecosystem: Environmental > Aquatic > Marine > Coastal >...
TAAAGGTCTCTACAACATGATTGATTGGGAACAATTCGACTTCTTACTGTTGTGGCATCAAATTTATTCATGGTTTAATTATCACCCTGCTCTGTATCTTTTGTCAGCAGAGAACTTGGGCGATGACATCGTATTGACCGTATTACAACGCCTTCGACGCTGAACTGGTCATATTCATGTATGGTTACTGGCAGATGTTCATCACTAGCCGGCAGTAGTAACCGCCTGTATGTATCAATAATTTTGCAAACAAAGCAGCCATTATAATTGGCGACGATCACATCTTGATTCTTAACGGATACATGCCTGTCAACGATAAGAATATCACCGTCGAATATGCCGATATTTTGCATCGAGTTGCCGCTGGCCTGGCCGATAAATGTGGCGCTGGGATGTTCGACAAGCAGCTCATCCAGACTTAATGGCAGCTGCTTATAATCTGCTGCGGGGCTCTCGAATCCGGTAATACCGGCGCTGGCTGAGATTGGGATCACTTTCATAAGTTAATAATTTACCATGCACTGTATAAATGTACAGTTATTAGTTTAGCAGTAATCTTAAAGCTGGCAATCATTTTTAGTGATAGTGCTTGAGACTGCGCTTTTAAGCGCCAATTTAGTGTTTTTCAAATGAATGGGATTTGGTAGAATAGGGGGACTAATAGGAGAGTTATCAATGTCAGTTTATGTTGTGGGCCATAAGATCCCAGATTCAGATTCCATTTGTGGTGCGATTGCACTTGCTTACCTGAAAAATCAAATCGGTGAATCATCGATTGCAGCACGACTCGGTGAGTTATCGCCAGAAACCGCATTTATCTTAGAAAAGTTTGGCTTCGAAGCTCCGGAGTTTAAGACAAGTTATGCCGGTGAAGAGGTGTATATTGTCGATCACTCAGAGCTAACGCAAGCGCCGGACGATATTGGCGAAGCGACGATTGTCGGGATTGTCGACCACCATAAACTGGGCGATCTGACCACCTCTACACCGCTTGAATGCTGGATCCGTCCTGTGGGTTGCAGTAATACCATCATTAAGATGATGTATGACTTTCATGGTGTTGAAATTCCAGCGAATATTGCCGGAATCATGATGTGCGCCATCTTGAGTGATACGGTTATCTTTAAGTCACCAACATGCACTACTGCTGATATTAAGTGTGTCGAAGCGCTGGCTGAAATTGCCGGCATCGAAGACTTTAAAGCATTAGGCATGGAGATGTTTAAGGTTAAGTCTGCCGTCGAAGGTACTCCGGCACGCGATCTCGTTATGCGTGACTTTAAAGACTTCAACATGAATGGTCACAAGGTCGGTATTGGCCAACTTGAGGTAATCGACCTTTCTGTATTCGATGATATCAAGGCAGAGCTTGAAGCCGATATCGCGGCAATGAAGGTCGAGGGGGGGCGACACAGTATGCTACTACTGTTGACCGATATCATGAAGGAAGGCTCTGAGCTGTTAATTGTCAGCGATGATGCAACTTTGACCGAGCGTGCTTATGGTAAATCATGCGAAAATGGCCGAGTTTGGCTTGATGGTGTACTGAGCCGTAAGAAGCAGGTCGTGCCACACCTGCAGGAAGCTTTAGCTTAACGCTCAAGGCTTTTTCAACCGTTCGTACCAATAGTAATATCGAAGGCCGAAGCACTTTTCATTAGAAATAGTGCTTCGGCCTTTTTGTATCTGTTAAGCCAGGAATATCAATCGGTATAAGAGGTTAGAAATAAATTGATGTAGATCAAGCAATTCTGCAGTCGTCTGTCTATTGGATACTATACTGATACCAAGCTGTATCGCCATAGGATCCATTCAGAGCCAGGGAAGACCTCCTTATGACTGAAATCATTGATAAACCAACTCATCGGCAAGTGAAGTCAAACTTGGCTGATTATCATGAGTGTTACACCTCCTTTTCTACCGAACCTCCTTCGGCAATATCTGATATCTCCCATAGAGCAAGGATAAATATTGCATATGAAGCCGTCGACCGTCACCTGAATACCGAAATTGAAGATAAATTGGCCCTGCGCTGGTTGAGTAAACAGGGCGAAATCGTGGATTTCAGCTACCGGGATTTAGCCGAGCAGACCAGTCGTTTTGCCAGCGTGCTTCATCGTCTGGGATTTGAGCGGGGAGATCGCGTCTTCAGCTTAGCGGGTCGTCTGCCATTGCTCTATATCTCGGCCCTGGGAACATTGAAGTCTGGCTCTGTATTTACCCCCTTGTTTTCGGCTTTCGGGCCTGAGCCTATCCGTTCGAGAATGGAGATCGGTGAAGCAAATGTACTGATCACAACCACGAGCCTATACCGAAAAAAAGTCGCATCATGGTGGCACGAGTTGCAATACCTTAAGGCCATTTTATTGATCGATGGCAGCGGTGAGCTGGACGAGGGCTGTTATGCACTACCTGAGTTAATGAGTCAGGGAGATCCCCATTACCCCTGTGCGAATACTCAAAAAGATGAGATGGCCTTATTACATTTTACCAGTGGTACAACGGGGAAACCCAAGGGGGTCATACATGTTCATCAGGCCGTAGAGGAACATAAATTATCTGCTTATTATGCACTGGATCTGAAGAAATCGGATATCTACTGGTGTACAGCCGATCCCGGTTGGGTAACAGGTACCTCCTACGGCATTGTCGCTCCATTATGTATGGGGGCGACGATGATCGTCGATGAGGCTGAATTTGAAGTGGAGCGCTGGTATCGGATCTTACAGGATCAACACATAACGACTTGGTATACCGCCCCAACGGCTATTCGAATGTTGATGAGGGCGGGGAGTGAAATAAGGGAAGGTTATGATCTCTCGGCATTACATTTTATTGCGAGTGTCGGTGAGCCCTTGAACCCTGAAGCGGTTATCTGGGGAGAAAAAACCTTGGGGCTTCCGTTTCACGATAATTGGTGGCAGACAGAAACGGGGGCGATCATGATTGCCAACTATGCGAGTCAGGCAATCAAACCCGGTTCAATGGGTCTACCTTTGCCCGGGATCACTGCTGGAATCGTTAAACGAAATGAGCAAGGTGATGTTGAAGAGGTGCATCAACCGATGGAAACCGGTGAGTTGGCATTAAAACAGGGTTGGCCATCCATGTTTCGGGGTTACCTGCACCAGAGTGAAAGGTATGAGCGCTGCTTTAATAGTGGCTGGTACCTGAGTGGTGATTTAGCCATGCGCGATGAACAGGGCTATTACTGGTTCGTTGGCCGGGTTGATGATTTGATTAAATCATCAGGTCATCTGATCGGTCCCTTTGAGGTTGAAAGTGCCTTAATGGAGCATGAAAGCGTAGCCGAAGCGGGAGTCATTGGTATTCCGGACGCGCTGACCGGTGAGATGGTTAAAGCCTATGTAGCATTGAAACCGGGTGTTGAGCAGACAGATGAAGCACTAGAGGCGCTACAAAAGGAGCTGAAAGGCTTCGCCCGTAAACGTTTAGGTGCCGCCGTCGCACCTAAGAAGATCGTATTTCGCCAAAATCTGCCCAAAACCCGTAGTGGAAAAATAATGCGTCGCCTGTTAAAGGCACGCGAACTTGGCCTGCCGGAAGGTGATATTTCAACCTTGGAGAGTGACGAGCAATGAATCAAAAATTACGTATAGATAGAGTTCATCTGATTCATCAGTTAAGGCAGATGCTGCGTATTCGTCGCTTCGAGGAGAAATGTACACAGCTTTACGCCGAGGAGAAGATACGTGGCTTCTTACATCTGTACATAGGTGAAGAGGCCATCGCGGTCGGGGTGATGTCGGTGTTGAAGCCGGAAGATCAAATCGTGGCAACCTATAGAGAGCATGGTCATGCACTGGCTCACGGTTTATCGATGGGCAGCATACTGGCTGAGATGTTCGGTCGAACCAATGGTTGCAGCAGGGGGCGTGGGGGCTCGATGCACCTGTTCGATAAGCAGATGAATTTCTATGGCGGTAATGCCATCGTAGCCGGCGGTTTACCACTCGCTGCCGGGCTGGCCATGGCCAATAAAAAGCAACATAGAGAGGCGGTGACTGTCTGTTTCTTCGGTGAGGGGGCCGTTGCAGAGGGGGAGTTTCATGAAGCCATGAACCTTGCCGTGTTATGGAAGCTTCCCGTTTTATTTGTGTGTGAAAATAATGGTTACGCTATGGGGACGGCCCTGTCTCTGTCTGAGTCTGAAACCAATCTGGCCAGGAAAGCATCCGCCTATGGCATGGCATCCTCTCAGGTCGATGGCATGAATGTCGTCGATGTTGAATCAGCAACGTCTTCTGCGCTGGAGCTGATAAAGGCAACCTCTCAGCCCTATTTTATGGAGTGTAAAACCTATCGCTTCCGCGGTCACTCAAGTTTCGATGGGCAGCTATATCGTGAAAAGGAGGAGATCCGTCAGTGGGAGGAAAAGGGACCTGTGATCAGGTTGCAAAACTGGTTAAAGGAAAATAATCACTTCAATGAAGAGGAGCTCGATGAGCTGGAGTCGGAGATAAAAGCCGAAATAGAGGCTGCCATCGAATTTGCCGAAGGGGGCGCCTGGGAGGATATCAGAGATCTCTGCAAAGACGTCTATAGCCCAACTCAAGAAGGAGAGCCGGGATGAATGCTCAAACCTTAACATACAGAGAAGCGTTACGTGCGGGAATAGAGCAGGCCCTGGAAGACGATGAGCGTGTGTTCCTGATGGGAGAGGATGTTGGTCGCTATGGTGGCTGCTATGCGGTGAGTAAAGGTTTGTTTGATTACTATGGTGAGCAGAGAATTATCGATACCCCTCTGTGTGAATCAGGATTTGTTGGTGTTGGAATAGGCGCCGCGCTGGGAGGGCTACGACCCATCGTCGAGGTGATGACGGTTAATTTCAGCCTGTTGGCCATGGATCAAATAGTCAATAGCGCAGCCACATTACGGCATATGTCGGGAGGTCAGTTTAATATCCCCGTAGTGATCCGCATGGCTTGCGGTGCAGGACGGCAATTGGCTGCCCAACACTCTCATAGCTGGGAGAACTTCTATGCACACATTCCGGGGTTAAAAGTATTGAGTCCGGCAACTCATTCAGATGCCAGGCATATGTTGGGGCAGGCACTGAGGGACCCCGATCCCGTGATTATTTTCGAACATGTTATGTTATTGAATGAGAGTGGAGAGGTCTCAGAGTTACCCGAAGCCGATATGGAAAGTGCCTTGGTACGCAGGCAAGGAGATGATCTCACCCTTATCACCTATGGGGGCTGCTTGAACAAGGCCCTAGCTGCGGCAAATAAGCTGGCCGAGTTAAACATTAGTGCCGAGGTCGTCGATCTGCGCTGTCTGCGCCCATTGGACACGGATACGTTCTTAGCCAGTGTTGAGAAGACCCATCGCGCCATCATCATCGACGAAGGTTGGAAAACCTGTAGTCTGGCCGGAGAGATCAGTGCCATCATCATGGATCAAGGTTTCTGGACGCTGGATGCCCCGGTTAAACGACTCTGCACCGCCGAAGTGCCGATCCCCTATCCGAGTCACCTGGAGCAGGCGGCACTTCCTCAGGTAGAGCAGATCGTCGAAATGGCACAAGCCATAATGGAAGGCCGCTGATGGATAGAGAAAATGACAACGTGAAAGAGATAGTTATGCCCTCACTGGGGGCCGATATGGCAGAGGGAATGTTGGTCGAATGGCTGGTGAAGCGCGGAGACTCGGTCAAGCGTGGTGATATTATCGCTGTCATCGAAACACAGAAAGGCGCGATCGATATGGAGGTGTACTACACTGGCGTCATCAGTGAAATATTACATGAACCTGTGGTGACTCTGCCTGTCGGGACGGTTATGGCGAGGGTTGAACTGACTGAAGCCAGTGACAGGGAGGTTGCAGCGACAGCTGCACCACAAATGGATACAACAGTTCCTGAGATAGATACAGCACCACAAATGGATACAACAGTTCCTGAGATAGATACAGCACCACAAATGGATATAACAGTTTCTGAGATAAATACAGCACCACAAATAGATACAACATCTCCACAGGTAGTTACAGCAGCGGGCCGCGGTTCAGTAATAGCCTCGCCAATCGTTCGTAAAGTGGCGCTTGAAAAACGTCTTGATTTAACAAGCATCAAGGGCAGTGGACCACTGGGCGCCATTTTATTAAGGGATCTGCCGGAAACAACTAAGGAGATGCGGGTTAGCACATCTGCCAGTAAGCAGCTCAGCGGTGTAACCAAGAGCATGCGCGGCGCCATCGCCGCCGCAATGACCAAATCAAAAAATGAGATCCCCCATTTTTATCAAAGCTTAGATATCGAATTGAGCAATGCACTGGCGTGGCTAAAGAAAACCAATGAAGATAGATCACCTGAGCTGCATATATTACTTTTGGCCCTATTATTAAAAGCCGTGGCTAAGACACTAACCAAATACCCGGATTTAAATGGCTTTTATCAAGCTAATCAATTTGTACATGCAGAAGAGATACATATAGGTAACGTGATCAGCTTACGCCAGGGGGGATTAGTCGTTCCGGCTATTCATCATGTCGATAAACTGTCGGTTGATGAAACCATGCAGGCCATCCGCGACATATCGGCAAGGGGTCGTAACGGGCATTTGCGTAGTTCGGAATTAACCGATGCAAGCATCACAATAACGAATATGGGTGAACGTGGAACCGATAGCGTATTTGCAGTTATTTATCCTCCACAAGTGGCCATTATTGGTTTTGGCAAGATAAGAAAGACACCACAACTGGTTGACGGGGAGCTCGTAAACTCCGAAGTAATGAGTGTGTGTCTGAGTGCCGATCACCGGGTTATCGATGGTATGTTAGGGGCTAAATTCCTTAATGCCTTATCAAAACAACTGCAGAAGCCGGAGCTGTTATGAAAAATCATGAGATAAAAGCTGTCTTACTAACAGCTATACAGGAGATAGCCCCGGAGATAGCGCTTGAGGATATTGACCTTGATGAAGATCTCCGTGATGAATGTGATTTAGATTCAATGGATTTTTTAAACTACCTGATCGAAATAAAGAAGTTAACAGGGGTAAAAATAACAGAGAAAGACTACCCAAAGGTAAATACCTTCAAGAAAATGTTGGCACACCTGGAGCAAAATATTGCGTGATCTCCTTCTCTAACGGATATGTGTACGTCGTTTATTAAGTGACGTTTGATCCATGTTTAAGTTATCTGTTGCCAGAACTGTACGAAAGATAAAGTGTGAATACATTTATTCAATGGTGAGTAGATATAGGTAATCCCAACGGCATTAAATATATTTAAATCAAGGGTGGACGGCTGTTTTATTGCTTGTCATGATAGAGACGACAGAACACTTTCATTCATCGGCACCTGATGTTATGTGGCGATGAAAGTGCATGGATTATCGACAATGGAGATAACAGATGAATAAATGTCTATATCTTGTGGGTGTGGATGGTAGCGAGTGGGGCGATAGGGCAACGGAGCGAGCCGTACATCTTGCTAAGCAAACTGGCGCACAGGTAAAGTTGGTCTATGTCCTCAGTTGGCCGGCAGTTCAACCAATGATGATGGACGACGTGGCGCCACCCATTATCTTAGACCGGGACGAAGAGGAAAAGCAGGTCACAAAGAATGTGCTCGAGCCACTTAAACGCAAATACAGTGGGACGGATGTGCCGATAACGACGGAGTTGGTATGGGGCGATCCGGCACAGGTGCTGCATGATTGCGCAAAAGAGGAGCGTGCCAATATGCTTTTTGTCGGTCGTCGAGGCCGTTCTCGTTTCGCCGACCTGATCTTAGGTAGTGTAGCCAATAAATTAGCGCACTATATCGGTATTCCGCTGGTTTTGGTCCCTTAACCAAAAATTGTAAGACTATTGTTAGGCTAATTAAGCATCGATGACCTTTATCATCGATGCTGAATAGCACAAATTGTTTTCGGCTATTCTTCTTTTATCACCAGTGAGTGTTTCTCTCTCAACTTTTCCAGTCGGGCTTGAGCCATACCCAAAATAGAGTTATCGGGATAGGACGATTTTTTACCGCTGCCTTTGACATTCATTCCTGAAGGAATGCCTGTCAGCAGTTCTATGGCCTGGGTGACGTGCTCGATTGCCCAGATATTAAACTTGCCTTTCTTAACCGCTTCGACGATATCTTTTCGAAGCATGAGGTTTTGAACATTAGACTGAGGAATGATCACTCCCTGAGTCGCCTTGCGGCCTTTGATGGCACATACATCGAAGAAGCCTTCAATCTTCTCATTGACGCCGCCAATCGGCTGAGCCTCACCAAATTGGTTCATCGAACCTGTGATGGCAATATCTTGCCTGATGGGCTGTTGAGAGAACGCCGATACCATGGCACACAGTTCCGCCATCGAGGCGCTATCACCATCTACGCCGCCGTATGACTGCTCGAAAGTGAGGTGAGTTGTAAGAGGTATCTTTGCCGTCTTGCCTAAAATAGAGGCCAAATAGGCCGAGAGGATCATCACCCCCTTGGAGTGTAAACTGCCACCGAGTTCGACCTTGCGTTCGATATCGAACACCTTACCCTCGCCATAGGCCGTGGTGGCGGTTATCCGATTAGGCACTCCAAATTGGTGATCTGTAGTCGCAATCACAGACAGGGCGTTGACCTGCCCAACGGCATGGGCATGAGTACTTATCAAGGTGGTACCATTGACAAAACTCTGCATAACATTGTCTTTGAGTCGGCATACCCTAAGCTCATTATTATGCAGCGCCTGCTCTACATGGCTGGCACGGATCATGTTGGCTTTGCCCGCACGAGCGCAATAATTAGACTCGCGGAGCAGGTTGGCGATATCGGCGGAATGGAGGGACAGTTTGTTCTGATCATCTGCCTGTCGGGAACTAAACTCAATAATGCGCTTTATTGCACTACGGTCGCAATGAAGCATTGCGTTGCCATGGATAATACTCGAGATAAACTGAGCGTATTGTGCTTCAGATTTTTGTGTGCGTGGCATTACGTCTTCAAAATCTGCGGTCACCCTGAATAGCTCACTGAACTCAGGGTCATAATGTTGTAAAAGCTGATAAGTTTGATAATCACCAAATAAGATGATCTTAATATCTAAGGGGATAGCCTCAGGATCCAATGAGATAGTCCCTGACAGTGTGACTTCTCGTTCGAGTGAACTTAGGCTAAGCTTTCTCGATCTTAGTGCGCGTTTCAGTCCATCCCAAACGTAGGGTTGTTCGAGTACCTTAATCGCGTCGATCATCAGTACGCCGCCATTGGCCTTATGCAGGCTACCGGGTCTGATGAGAGAGAAGTCGGAAAAGATGGTGCCTTTGAAGGTCGCATTCTCTATGTAGCCAAAAATGGTGTGATAATTAGGCGTCTCCTCGACGATAATCGGCATCTTCTCGGTATCTTGGCCTACCAATACATTGATCTGATAACGTCTTGGCATCTTCTTGTCCAATGATGCGTAGGAGAGGGCAAGTTGCTCCTCATTCTCCTCAAGAAACAGGTCTAAGTTATCAATAATATCTTTGTGCATGCCAGCCAAATAGCTTTTTACTGCGGGTAAGCTACTGTATTTCTCTTTTAACTTATCGGTGAGGTGAGCCAATACATCTTGAGCGACCTGCTCATCGTGTTTGAGCTGTTTTTCCGAATACTCCTCTTCCCAAACCGTAAACTTCCTGACGATAACTCTAAGCTTCGACTCCAGTGAGGTAATGGCTGTCTCTAACTTATCCTGCTCTTTCTTGGACAGCTGTGCGAATGAATCCTCTGTATAAGGCTCTTCACCGTTCATGGCGACCAATTCATAGCTACCCTGGGGGGTGATGGTCAAGCTGATACTGGACTCTTTTGCCTCATTAGTCAGCTCCTGCAGTGCAGACTCCTGTTTCTGGGCGAGTAAGCCCTTAAGTTTTTCGGCGCGGGAGTAGTACATTTCGTTGTCAAAAGCGAGCGGCAAGGCTTTGACTAAACGTACCATGAGCTTTTCTATGTCTTTTTTTAGCTCAGGACCTTTACCAGATGGGAGCTTAAGTACTTTAGGGGTACGGGCCTCGTCGAAATTAATAACATAGCACCAGTCATATAAGGTGTGTCCATGACCATCGGGTTCATGGCGATTGAGGTATCGCAATACCATAGTGCGCTTACCTAAACCATTACGACCGATGGCGTAGATATTGTAGCCTTTTTCCTTCATGGACATGGCAAATTCAACCGCTTGTTGGGCGCGTTCCTGGCCCACAATTTCATTGATAGGGGTTAAATTTTTGGTTGATTTGAATTCAGGAGCGAGACCCGAAAGTTCAGATGTACGGTAAAGCTGGTCACTACTAAGAGGGGAGACAAGAGGAAATGTTTTCATAGGGAGAGTACCTCATATATGACACTTGTTATTTTCAGTGTAGGCATGAAGATTTTAAATTTCAGTAGTTTATTGCTCTTGTTAGCGGAATTATTAACAATTCTTGACTGAGTGCCTACTTTATAAACAGATATGCGCAATTAGTGAGAGACTTGTCGATAATAATGTCCAAAATTCAAGCGTAGATGACTAAGCGTTAGTCAAATTTGAAAATGAAGATTTAGAACAGCAAGAGACTTAACCAGTGTAGTCGGTAATTGACTGTTCGATTGATTACTGGGTCAGGATAATATTTGTTGCGGTTGGATTAACCCATTTGATTGATAGAGTGGTCCAATTTGTAGCGGAAAATGGGCGACCGATAAAGATCGTCTAAACGGATCTCTTTTTCGGCTTTTCTAGATGGAAGCGCAAAATTATTACTGATAACAAATTCGGGCTTACACCTATTGTGGAAATGGGGAGTGTCGCTGGATAAATATTTGGAATTGCTCTGACGGTGGCTGGAAGTTGATCGGCTTAATTTATCTTTCGATTGTGCATCGATAAGAAGAGCTAACTTTGACATGCCGTCAGGGTAAAGATAGCAAAGCAGCACCGATG
>Ga0209379_10002592_pt1 | contig 10909 bp, 10 predicted proteins | sample tdDd001_FD_187124 | JGI IMG/M metagenome (GOLD analysis project Ga0209379, IMG submission 187124) | Marine sediment microbial communities from the Atlantic coast under amendment with organic carbon and nitrate - tdDd00.1 (SPAdes)... | ecosystem: Environmental > Aquatic > Marine > Coastal >...
CTTTTCAAGGTCGTTAGCCACGCTTTGCTGAACTTTTTGTACAAAGTCAGCACGCTGTTCATGCATTTCGGTCATGCTCATTTCAGCAGCTACGGCACGTAGTACGTCAACAAACTTAGACTCCATTAGTTTCTTAACTTCTTCAGCGCGAGTGGTGCGCGTTCCTAGCGTTTGCGCAGCCATTGATATGCCATTGGCATTGGGGGCCACGCGTAAATAGAAGTCTGCCTTAACATCAACACGCATGCGATCTTTGGTAATAAGCGCGTCTTTTTGAATTTTTTCCACTTCTATACGAAGGGTGTTCATATTTACTGGAATGATTTCGTGAACGACAGGAAGCACGATAGCGCCACCGTCCTTAATGACTTTTTCACCGCCTAAACCGGTTCTTACGAACGCTGTTTCTTTCGTCGCGCGGGTGTAAAGTTTGGCAAAGATAAGGCCAATAACGATAAGCCCTACAACAATAGCACCGGCAATAAAGAGTATTGACGGCAAGCTAGATGGTTGAATTGTATCCATACTTTTATCTCTTTTAGGTTATAGGTAGCGGGTTGCTAACCAGCTGTGTTGTTTTTTCTGAACTAAAATGACGCGCTCTCCCTGTGCGAACAACTCTTCATCTTCGAAAGGTTCTACTAACACAAAATGAGGCTGTGAATAATGGTCGGTAAATTTTGCTTCTGCTGGATTGCCTCGGCTAGCTTTACCAATAGTGATTTCCGCCACAGACCCGATGAAGTCATCGCTATTTACAGCGCTAGACTCGACGCTAGGCAGCAAGCCTGAAATTATTTTTACGGTTCTAGCTGTGACAAGTAGGCTAATAACAAATGCGAGAGGGACTGACACAAGTGCGGACAGAGTAAAACCAAGCGCACTGGCAGTGATGCCGTTAATAATTAATCCGGTAAGGCCAAATAGTGTAAGTAATACAACAAGATAAATAAGAAAGGGAACTTTATTAATGTTAAGCCAGTTGGCAAAAGAGGTGTTAAGGAAGCCTTCGCCATCTAACTCAGCAAAGTCATCTCCTAATCCCAACAGGCTTACACCAAAAACAGTGCTGACAAGTTCCAATATGAAAACGAAGAATACAGCAATAAGCGATATGCTAAACCAGAAGTTTGCTGGGGAAAGAAGAACATCTGTCATTTACACCGTCCATGATGACTAACTTGCTTTTATTCTTTATACCACAGAACAAAAATTAAGCCAGCGCATAGCACATGTACTTTCGGCTAGTTTGTAACAAATATTGATGTATCGCGATTAAGTGCTAGCTGAAGTTATGTTTTTGCAACATCACTTCGTTTTCGGTAACTTTTAATACGCTACCTTGATCGTACCAGTCACCCAAGACAATGCGCGTCGCATGTTTGCCATTTGCATTGAGGCTATGAATGTTCGGTCTGTGGGTATGGCCGTGGATCATGCGCTGCACGCCCCATTTCTCCATTACTTTTACCACTTCTTCAGGCGTGACATCCATAATTTCCGGCTTGAGGTTTTGTTGTTTAGCCTTACTTTCTGCGCGGCCGTTGTCCGCAACACGCTGGCGATACCATAAGGGAAGCGCAAGCATCAAACGAGGCCACCACCAACCACGGGATTTCTTGCGAAACTTTTGATAGGCAACATCGCGAGTACATAGTTCGTCACCATGAGTAAGCAGGGTAGGTGTGCCGTATAGATCAATAACCTCTTGTTCGTTTAACAGAACCATGCCGGCTTTTGATAACCACTTTTCTCGTATAGCAAAATCGCGATTACCGTGAATAAAATAAACAGGGCAGTGCTGGCTAACTTCCTTGAACGCTGATGCTATGGCGGTGTTAAACGGCGTAACGTTGTCGTCGCCAATCCAAACTTCAAATAAGTCACCAAGAACATAAAGTGCGTCAGCGTTAATCGCATCTTCTTTTAAAAAGCGCATTAAGCATTCTGTGATATCAGGGCGGTCGGCACTTAGGTGTAAGTCGGCAATGAAGTAGGTAAACGACATAAATCTTCTTAATGTGGTTTAAAAAGCCGCGTTAAAGTAACGCGGCTTGCTTTTAACTAATGGCTCTAAGCGTGTTGAAAAACATGCCAACCAAGCCATTATTTAGTCATGTGTTTTAGCTGCTATTTAGGCAACCACTGCTTTTTCGATGATCACTGGCTCTACAGGCACATCCTGATGATAACCGTGGTTACCAGTTTTAACAGCTTTAATCTTCTCAACCACGTCCATACCTTCAGTTACTTTACCGAACGCACAGTAACCCCAACCATTTACAGATTTGCCTGAGTGGTTAAGGAAGTCGTTGTTGTTTACGTTAATGAAAAACTGAGCAGTTGCTGAGTGAGGATCTTGAGTACGCGCCATTGCGATTGTACCGACCTCATTTGCTACACCATTGTCTGCTTCGTTTTCAATAGGAGCTTTGGTGTCTTTCTGATCCATATCAGGCGTGAAACCACCACCTTGGATCATAAAGTTGTTTATAACGCGGTGAAAGATAGTGTTGTCAAAAAAGCCGTCTTCTACGTAAGAAAGAAAGTTAGCTACTGTTTTAGGGGCTTTATCTTCAAAAAGCTCAAGGGTGATGTCACCGAAATTTGTTTTTAACGTAACCATTGTGGTTTGTCCTGTGTGTTAGCATACATATAAAGTGGGCCCAGTTTAGCGCAAAACGAGTAGCTAGCGCAAAGAGACGGTTATTGAAAAACACTGCTATATGCTTGCAAAAGGCTTGTACCATTTAAATCGTGACAGTGCTAAACTTTGCGACCCAAAAATTATGACTAATAGGAAATATAGACATGCTACATCTTTACAACACCCGAACCCGTGAAAAAGCGAAGTTTGTACCGCTTCAAGAAGGGAAAGTGGGTTTGTATGTGTGTGGTATTACTGTTTATGACCTAAGTCATATGGGCCATGCCCGTACTTACCTAAGTTTCGATGTTTTAGTACGTTACATGCGTCACCTTGGTTTAGACGTGAAGTACGTGCGTAATATCACTGACATCGACGACAAAATTATTGCTCGCGCTAACGAAAATGGCGAAAGTTTCGAAGCGTTAACCGCACGTACTATTGGTATGATGCATGAAGACTTTGCGGCAATTAACTTGCTAGAGCCAGACGTTGAACCGACTGTAAGTGGCCACATGGATGAAATCATCGCCATTATCCAGCGTCTGATGGACAAAGGCTATGCTTATCAAGCGCAAAGCGGTGATGTGCTATTCGACGTAAGCAAGTACGAAGATTATGGCAAGTTAAGCAAACAAGACTTGGACCAGCTTAAAGCGGGTGCGCGAGTGGAAGTGGCGGCAGGTAAAGACGACCCGTTAGATTTCGTGCTTTGGAAAACCACCAAGCCTGGTGAGCCAGCATGGCAATCGCCATGGGGTGAAGGCCGCCCGGGCTGGCATATTGAATGTTCTGCAATGAATCACAAGCATCTTGGTGCGCACTTTGACATTCATGGCGGTGGGTCGGATTTAACTTTCCCGCACCATGAAAACGAAGTGGCTCAATCGTGCTGTGCATACGACACACCTTACGTAAACGTATGGATGCATACGGGTATGGTTCAGGTTAATGACGAAAAAATGTCTAAGTCATTAGGTAACTTCTTTACCCTGCGCGATGTGCTTAAAGAGCACGACTCAGAAACGTTGCGTTTCTTCTTAATGTCGGCACATTATCGTAGCCAGTTAAGCTACTCACAAGACAACATCACGCAAGCAAAAGCAGCTTTGGAGCGTTTGTATACAGCCCTTCGTGGTGTTGAAGTAGATGAAAGCACTGATCTGAGCTACGGTGGCTATCTGACGCGTTTCGAAGCAGCAATGAACGACGACTTAAACGTACCTGAAGCTTTTTCGGTGTTATTCGACGTGGCACGTGAGCTTAACCGCCAAAAAGACAATGCTGACGAAGCGGGTAAATTGGCCGCGGTTCTTAAAGGTCTAGGTGCTATTTTAGGTATGCTTCAAAGTGACCCAGATACTTACCTTAAAGGCGGTGAAGGCAATGACGATGAAGCAGCAGAGATTGAAGCCTTAATCAAACAGCGCAACGACGCCCGTGCAGCAAAGGATTGGGCGGCAGCTGATGCTGCTCGCGATGCATTAATCGCGAAAGGTGTTGTGTTAGAAGATGGTCCGGCTGGCACTACGTGGCGTAAAGCGTAGTTATATAGCTTAATCTTTTAGCTTCAGCGCTGAATATAGCCGTGAGTAAAACCAAAAAAAGCCTACACGATGTAGGCTTTTTTGTTCCTGCTAAGTGAATCAGCAAGAAAGGCATTAACAGCTACTATCACCATTTACCCAGCGTCGAACATCGGCACTTAAATTCAGATCAGAGCCCAAGTCGAAATCACCTTCTCGTACTTCAACGTTACTACCGTAGTTAGAACCGGTGATTGTAACGTGCAAAAACGGGTATTGGGGTGAACTTCCTGCCATTCGGCTGGCAGTCAATTTATAGCCATTCGCTATTTCATACTTTTTAACTGCGATGTCATTGTGAATAGGCAAGTTAAATGTCGACCAACAGCGGTTGCCATTATACTCGATACGCTCGGCAACTTTTTCTGGCTTCTGATTGGTTGATATCGATGATGTAGGAAGGATTATCATGCAGCCCGATGTAAAAGCGGCAACGCTAATGACCAAAATTGCCAGCGTTGATTTCAAATAGCGTAATTTTTTGTTCATAAGTCCCTCTAATCTTTATAGTTATGTAGTCAGAACTGTATATTAGCTTATGTATATGAACAATAGCTGAACATAAAATAAACAAATTACGTCTGACGCATTTTTAGATATAAAGTGACTAAATTTCGGGTTTGCCAGTGGGGATGGCTGATTCTTTTTCGGTTAAATGTGACTTCCAGCGCTGCTGCGCGACGTGGGCTTTCACTAATTCTAAGCACTCATTTACAACGTTAAGCACTTCTTTATCTAGCGCATCGGCGGTAGGGGTATAGTCGTGCATACCTACTGAAATGAAATGGTCAATGCGCTCTGCATCCAAATCGCTTAACAGGTTAACTAGCGATGTGGTTACAATGTCGGTAACCGACTCTTCCAAAGTATTCTCTATTGTTTTACCAATAACAGGTAGGTAGTGCAGGGAAGAGACTTGAGCATTGCTTCTAACCGCTTTGCCCACGCTTTTTCTCACGTGTTCGCGAATCACTTCGCCGTGTTCTTCGCTTTGAATTGACTGACCTAAATGATTGATGACACCTGCCATCCATTGAGTAATGACAGGACGGCGTGGTGCCAGCACCTGAGCATTGATGTCGTCTAATAAAGGCGACCCTGCTGAGATATCTTTCTGCGCGTCGCTGAGTACCTTGACAACAATCCGGTCGCTCAGCTCTTCAACAAAAACATCATAGTAGAAGGCAAAAAAACGAAAGACAGCAGTTTGATTCAAGTCGATTATTTCGAACTTATGCAGTCGGTGAAGGATGGAAAATATTCGTAAAAAGCGAAATAGGCGGGTGGGCCCCGTGGGGATTAAGCCAATGATATCGTACCAATGCAAAAACGGGAAAAAGTACCAACGAAGATGCTCTTTTCGTACCACTGCCACGATCCAACGAAAGCAAAACTCCGCGAAGAAAATAGCGATAAATACTAAATCTACCAGAAGAAAATTGTTGTGGACGGGGTCGTAGGCGCTTAAGAAAGCAGGAAAGTAGGTGCCTAGTAAACCATAAACAAAGTCGGTGGCGTAAAGAGCATCAAAAATGAGCCATGCTAGGTTCACAAAAAGTATACCTAACATGACCAAATCTAAGATTAACCAAGGCGTTTCATGACTGTTTCGCAAATTTTCTCGGTTAATTCTTAGCATTTCCGTATCCTGTATTTTGACTTAAAGCGTAATGTTAATGCAGTCAGGCATGAACAGTGTTGTACCTTAAGCTTAAAAGGTTAACTTGATGCGTTTAACCTAGTGACGTCCACGTAGAGTTTAAGCTTTTGACCGGGTTGTAAATAGCGCTTGGTATTTAGCGAATTCCACTTACCTATGTCATTAACCTTAACATTGAATTTGCTGGCGATACGAGATAATGAATCACCGTTTCTAACAGTGTACGTCACTTTTTTGGTTACACCATCTTGCGATTTACCTTCCTGCCAAATAACTAACGTCTTACCTGGGTGAAGCATATCGCCAGGGGCCATTCCGTTCCATTTGGCTAACTGCTTGGTGCCTATGTTGTACTTACGGGCAATATCCCAAAGCGTATCACCGGATTGAACAGTATGACGTACTTTTTGCTTGGACGTGTTGCCGTTCTGTAAGCTGGCAAGACGCTGTTCCTGAGATAATGTGTAGCTATCCAGTTCCTGTAGTGCCACAGGTACCATTATCGCCTGACCCACGCGGATCATAGACGAGTCTAGCTCATTCACTTTTTTAAGAACTTTCACTGTGGTGTGATACTGCTTAGCGATTTTACCTAAACTGTCGCCGGGCTTCACTGAGTGGCGTACCCAGTTCAATCGCTCTTTTTGATCAATTTTTGCCAGTGCTTGAGAAAAAGCGGCCGCTTTGTCTAGAGGAAGTATCAGCCTATGAGGCCCTTCTGGCGACGTCGCCCAGCGATTGAAACCAGGGTTTAGCCCGTGAAGTTCCTTCAAAGACATGCCTGCAAGCTCGGCTGCAAACGCAAGGTCAACCTGTGAGCCAATATCAACCACTTCGATAACTGCTACATTCTCAACTTCAGGCCATGAATAAGCATATTCATCTTTATTTTTTAGAATATCGGCCAGCGCCAGCAATTTAGGCACATAAGCACGAGTTTCTTTAGGAAGGTTTAAATTCCAGAAGTCAGTTGGCTTACCCGCACGTTTATTGGCTTTGATAGCTCGTTGAACGCGACCTTCACCGCTATTGTAGGCTGCAAGCGCGTGCAGCCAGTTACCATCAAACATTTCGTTTAAGTAGGTAAGATAGTCAAGGGCGCCTTGGGTTGATGCAATTACGTCACGACGTCCGTCATACCACCAGTTTTGCTGCATGCCAAAGCGTTTGCCTGTGCCTGGAATAAACTGCCACATACCGGCTGCGCGGCCATGAGAATATGCGAAAGGATCGAACGCGCTTTCTACTATAGGTAACAGTACCAGCTCCATTGGCATGTCACGCTTCTCAATTTCTTCTGCAATATAATAGAGGAACGGTTTGGCACGCTTAACAACACGCGCCATATATTCTGGGTGTTTTAGATACCAATTACGCTGTGCGCTAATGCGTTTGTCATCAGGAATAGGTAAAGCAAAGTTAGCACTTGCTCTTTCCCACACGTCAGTAACAACGGCTTGCGTATGCATGTCCGGCGTATCAGTAAGCTCGGCACCGTCTTCTAGCGTATCGTCGTTAGGGTGTACAACGTCAATAACGCCGTCTCTTGCAATTTCACAATCGGAAATGGCTTCTTCGTTGTTGTGAATTTCACTGCACGCTTCTAGAGAAGCGGTTTCATTACTTTCTAATTGTGCATTGTCGTTATTATTATCTGTTAACTGACAACCCGTTAAACCTAGCGCCAATATCAGTGGCGACAGTGGGAAAAACTTCAACTGCATATATGAAGAAACCTCTTGGAGCACTGCAAACCGACCATATTACGATAATCGGCTTACTTTTGCATCAAAACTCATCTTTCCAGCGGCGAACTGCAGCAAATACAGCTACATCGTCAGCCAGGTTATTTTCGCAATAGGCTTCGGCAGCAGTTTTCACAGAAAGTTCATGAGCACGTAAAAATGGGTTTATATTTTTTTGCTCTTTAAGAGTGCTAGGTAGCGTAGGTTGATTTTGAGCGCGCTTCTCTTCAACCCATTTAGCATAGCTGCAAAGCGTGTCATTATTTGGCTCTACAGCTAAAGCAAATTCAACATTTGCTTTTGTGTACTCGTGTGTGCAATACACCTTGGTGGTGTCGGGCAGGCGTTTTAGTTTATTCAGTGAGTGATGCATTTGCTCTGGCGAACCTTCGAACAATCTCCCACAACCAGCAGAAAATAACGTATCGCCGCAAAATAACGCGCCATGCCCAAAAAACGCAATGTGATCAAGGGTATGACCCGGTACTTCCATAACCTGTAGCGCCATTTTAAAAACAGGCAGCGATACTGTATCGCCTTGTGCTACCGATTTGGTGATGCCCCTTATATGGTTTCCTCTTGGGCCAATAACCGGTAAGTCTGGTACTGCGGATACTAATTTAGCAATGCCACCAGTGTGATCTCTGTGATGATGAGTAATAAGCACAGCGCTAAGCGTTAAGTCTTTAGCTTTAAGAAACGCCAACACGGGTTCAGCATCACCTGGGTCGACAACAATAGCGCTACTCTCGTTATAAATGCACCAGATGTAGTTGTCGGTAAAAGCGGGAATAGGATGAATGGCTACGCCTGAAGGAAGTGTTTCTGCCGTCATTAGAGTACCTGCTTGTGTAGGTAGAATTATGCGTTACTATAGGGGCTTGTGAAGAGCAGAGCAACCTAAGAGCGCGCAGTGTTAATGAGATCGGCGTTTAAAGCCAAACCGCCTCGCTATCCTACAAACTGGGATGATTTTCCCGCCGGAGAGCATATTCGACATGCTGTGAATGCTGTGTGCAACGATTATGCTGAGCGCATTTTCGGGTATCACTTTGCCAAATTAGGTTCGCTAAGTGCCGAGATAAATCTCGATAGCAGCCCAATTCGGCACCATATCAATTATGTTCCAGATAATGGCCGATTGGGCGACCCATCGTGTGGCAACGGCTCGAAAGAATGCTTCGCTAATCATGATGTAGCATCTGGTAAGCCACTAAACGGTGACAAAAACGAACTGAAAGCAGGCAAGGAAAACATGGTAGTAGGGCAGTCGCACTGCTTACCTTTCGCCGAAAACAGTATCGATGGCTTCCTATTGGCAAATGAGCTAGATTTCGCGCAGGACCCCCATGAAATATTAAGGGAAGTAGATCGGGTTATTACGCAAAATGGATATGTGATCATAAGTGGCTTTAACCCTTTAAGCCTCGCCGGTATTGCCAAATTTCTACCTGTTAAACGCGAAAATATTCTGCACGATGCCCGCTTTTTTACGTCTTATCGTATTAAAGATTGGCTTCAACTGCTGGGGTTTGAAATTGTTGAGCAACGCCAAGTGTTGTTTTCAACGCTCTTTTTTCAGCAAAAGTGGAAAGGGGCGGCTAAGCTTCAAGACTATTTAGCATCTTATTTGCCCTGGTGCAGCGCGGTATACGTAATACTCGCTAAAAAGCGGGTTATACCCATGACGGCCATAAAACCCAAACGCAATTTGAAGCCGCGTTTTTCAGCGGTGGGCGCCAGTGTCAGAACCTCTACGGTGAATCGCACGCTTCGTTAGCACCATTAATGTATATTGTACTTGTACGCGGAGCACGCCACGCTCTTAATTAGCAAGCAGCGACAAACACTAACCATCTTCAAAATTCATTAAGGTACTGTAACCAGAACGCAAGGCTGTCGCGTTTTTAAGCAAATCTGGAAGGGGAATTGGAGATAGCTTAGAATGCTATCTCCAAAATGAAAGACTAATCGTCACTCGTTTTATAGAGGTGCACGTCTCGCTGTGGATAAGGAATGCTAATACCTTCTTCATCAAAGGCTTTTTTAACTTTTTCCTGCATATCCCAGTAGTAGGGCCATAAATCATCTGTGGCAACCCACGGTCTAAACATCAGGTCGACCGAATTATCACCTAAACCACCAACACAGATTCTTGGAGCTGGCTCGGTCAGGGAACGTTCATCTTCTTCAAACAGACGCTGCAACACCTTCTTTGCTTTGTCGATATCGTCATCGTAACCTATGCCAAATGTCATATCGCAACGGCGTTTATCGTATACGCTAACGTTAATTAATGTGGCATTAGACAAGCTACCGTTGGGTATAACAATGCGCTTATTGTCAAAAGTGTTAAGTACTGTATAAAGAATTTGAATCTCTGCCACCGAACCCAGGTGACCTTCTGCTTCGATGGTGTCACCCACTTTAAATGGTTTGAAAATCAGAATTAGCACACCGCCAGCAAAATTAGCTAGGCTGCCTTGTAATGCAAGACCTATAGCCAAACCAGCTGCACCGACTACGGCAATAAATGAGGTGGTTTCAATGCCTATCATAGAGGCAACAGAAATCAGCAACATCACCTTTAAAACAGCGCTAATTAGTCCGCATAGGAACTTATTTAACGTGGGGTCCTTTTTACCTAGCCGGTGGTCTAGTAAACGCACAAAACGATTCACTAACCAGAGGCCTACCACTAAAGTAACAATGGCCAATAACAGTTTGGGTGTGTAAGTCATCACCAGTGCTATGGCCTTTTCGGTTAATTCCGATAAATCGATATTAGTCCCGAAGAAATCTTCCATAAATACCTCTTTCATTAATTAACCACGTTGATTACGTTAAGAAAAGAAGGATAGATCGCCGTGAATCAACCCGAATTTGAATGAGCAGCTTTTTTGACTAGAAGTTATTAGCCGTTTTGCCTTAGGCAAATAAGGTTAAAGAGTGTGTAAGTAAAGAGTGAGTGGAGTGTGGGAAGGTTTATTAGCATACCAGGTTATGTGCCTGCACCGTGATTCTGGCTATGTGATATTTTACTTTATAAATCTGAGCGCCGCTTTGACCACCCAATAAAAAAGGTGACATCCTGTCGCGTTATAGCGCTGAATGTCACCTTACTTTCATATGTTCGCTTTAAAGCTTACTTAACGCGCATACCCGGCTTTGCACCTTCGTGCGGCTCAAGAATGTATAGCTCGTCGCCACCAGGGCCCGCGGCTAATACCATGCCTTCACTCATGCCAAAACGCATTTTACGAGGGGCTAG
>Ga0209379_10002593_pt1 | contig 10908 bp, 7 predicted proteins | sample tdDd001_FD_187124 | JGI IMG/M metagenome (GOLD analysis project Ga0209379, IMG submission 187124) | Marine sediment microbial communities from the Atlantic coast under amendment with organic carbon and nitrate - tdDd00.1 (SPAdes)... | ecosystem: Environmental > Aquatic > Marine > Coastal >...
AACTGGCTAGGCTCCTTTAAGCCGTTAGCATGCAAATAATCATTGTTCCAAACAAGTCCTGCCCCCGAGTACCCAACACTGATGACTTGACTACGCTTTGGCAAGACAAAAGGGATTAGCCAATCGGGTAGTTCATTGTCCATCGACACTTCTGCCAGTTGTTCTCTTTTATGTAGCTCTTCCATTAAAAATGGCGATGAGCTGAGCACAACATCAACATCCTGAATATAAGATTTATTTAAAAGCTGAATCGCTGACTGGGTTCTTCTATGAATTAGTTTGATATCCACTTTGGGATTCTCTTGTTTATAAGCAAACATCAGCTCCGCGATCGGTTCGCTAGAAAACGTAGTCAAAATAACTAAATCTTCCTTATTTGCCAGCACAGTTGAGCTAACTATCAAACTAGAGAAAGTGAATATCACTTTAAAAATCGCGTTTAAACTGCCTAATCTCACGTCACAAAATCCCTTAAAAATGTGCGTCAATTCAAAAAGCGGAAAATCCTCATTTAATTCTTTTCCCGCTGGTTGAGTCATAACTGACGCATATCGCCTTAACCCTATCCATAATTCTATCAACTTCACCGCCAGTTGAACGGTAAAAAGTGGCACTTTTAACCCGAGCAAATCTTTTAATTGAGTCAATTTTGTCTCAAAACCGCCTTTTTGAACGCATTCTTCCTCACCTGCATGATGCTCCCGACAACTCATTACTCGTCACACATTCACGGAGTGAAACAATTATGTTGAATTTCTTTAAAACGCGTCCGGACTTACCTCTGTCCGATAAATCAAAAGAGGCAATGCAATCCCGCTTTAAGAGCTTCCAATGGCAAGTATTCTTAGGTTTGGTGTTTGGTTACGCGGTTTTCTACGTTGTTCGTATGAGCTTAGGCGTTGTAAAAAAACCGATGTTAGATGCCGGAATCGTAAGCATCGAAGAACTTGGTATCATGGGTTCTGCGTTCTTCTTTACGTATGCGATAGGTAAATTTTCAAACGGCTTCCTTTCTGATTACGCCAACATTGGCCGCTTTATGTCGTTTTCACTGTTACTCTCAGGGGCAACAGCCGTCGTCATGGGCTTAAACACAGCTGGCTTCTTCTTTGTTCTCCTTTGGGGTCTTAATGGTTGGTTCCAATCTGTAGGTTCAGCGCCTTCTTGTGTTTCTTTGTTCCAATGGTTCTCACCAAAACAACGTGGTAGCCGTTACTCTATTTGGGGTGGCTCACGTAACATTGGTGAAGGTATCACTTGGATCCTAACGGCAACCTTGGTGAGCTACCTTGGCTGGCGCGCTGGTTTCATTGGTGCTGGTATTGCCGCAATTGTCGCTGCACTTTGCATGTTCTTTACACTAAAAGACCGCCCGCAAACTTACGGTTTGCCTGATGCTGCTACTGCATTCGATGAAGAGCCAGAGATCAAAACGAAAAACGATCCAAAAGAGACTCGCCGCGCGCAGATGTTTGTTCTAAAACAGCCTGTTGTTTGGTTAATCGCTGCGGCTTGTGCTGCGATGTATGTGTCTCGCTACGCTATGTCATCTTGGGCCGTTCTCTATCTTCAAGAGTCTAAAGGCTACTCGTTGATTGATGCTGGTTTTGCAATGTCTACTTACCCAATCGCGGGTCTAGCAGGTGCTATCTTATCCGGTATTGTTTCAGACAAACTGTTTAACGCGAATCGTCATATCCCTACGCTTCTGTACGGACTAGCAAACATTACTGGTATGTGTCTGATGTTCTTCGGTCCAGATAACCGCATTGTTGACGCTGTTGCTCTTGGTTTAATTGGTTTCGCTATTGGTGGTCTTGTTGTATTCCTAGCTGGTCTAACAGCGTGTGACTTGATGCCTAAGAATGCCGTTGGCGCGGTAAAAGGCTTTATCGGTCTATTCTCTTACATGGCAGCATCAGCTCAGGAAGTGGTTTCTGCATCGCTTATCACGATCACTGAAGTGGACGGTGTTAAGAACTATGACTTCACTCAAGCGCAGTACTTCTGGTTGGCGGCTGGTGTGGTATCCCTTCTTCTTGCTCTGACGGTTTGGAACGCGAAGAAAGTAGTCGATATCGACGAAGCGAAAGATGCTGAGCTTAAAGTGAACCCTGCAAGTTAACACACATAACAGGGGGGTTGTCCCCCTTACTTGGCTGGCGGTCGATATTCATTGCGTTCAAGTAAGTCATTTTAGGCTCATTTAAATGCTTTCGAACGCCCTGTCTCAGAATGATTTGAGACCACCAGCCTCCCCCCTTTTTTATTTCAGTTTAAATTGTGTTGTTAAAGGTAAGGTTATGAATAAAACAAAGATTGTCGCTACCATTGGTCCCGCGAGTCAAAATGTCGAAACGCTTGAGAAAATGATTTTGGCTGGTGTTAATGTTGTTCGTTTGAACTTCTCTCATGGTAATGCCACAGACCACATCGCGACTGCCGCAAAAGTTCGTACCACAGCAAAAAAACTCAATAAGCACGTTGGGATCCTAGTTGACTTGCAAGGCCCAAAGATTCGTATCTCTGGCTTTGAAAACGACATGGTTCAGTTAGTCGAAGGCGAGCGTTTTTTCCTTGATGGAACGTTAGATGCTCAATCTGGCAATCAAGAGCGTGTTGGCTTAGATTACCCTGAGCTGATCGCTGATTTAGAAGTTGGCAATACCTTGCTACTTGATGATGGCCGCATCCAATTACAAGTCACAGCTCTAGACAAACTCAACCAGCTCGTTGAAACACGTGTTCTTAACAGCGGTAAGCTTTCCAATCGCAAAGGCATTAATCTACTTGGTGGCGGGCTTTCAGCTCCAGCTCTGACAGACAAAGACAAGCAAGACATCGCCACTGCCGCCATCATTGATGCAGAGTTCTTAGCGGTGTCGTTCCCTCGCAATGCAGACGACCTTGACTATGCTCGCTCTATTGCCCGTAATTCTGGCTGCGAAGCGCAAATTGTAGCCAAAATTGAACGTGCAGAAATCGTCGCCGATCAAAGCTCTATGGATAGCGTGATTCAAGCCTCTGACATCATTATGGTTGCTCGCGGTGATCTTGGAGTAGAGATTGGCGATGCGCGATTGCCAAGTGTTCAGAAAGCACTTATCTCCCGTGCGAAACACCTTGGAAAGCCAGTGATCACAGCGACACAGATGATGGAATCCATGATTGAGAATCCACTGCCAACACGAGCAGAAGTAATGGATGTCGCTAACGCCATTATTGACGGTACCGATGCCATCATGCTCTCAGCGGAATCGGCCACAGGCGCATACCCAGTTGAAGCAGTACAAGCCATGGTGCGCATTGCAGAAGGTGTCGAGTCAGAAAGCGAATGCAACGAATCATGCTGGGAGAACGTTCAACAGCTCTGTATTAATAACAGCAAAAGCTTTGCTATCTCTTCAATTCTCTTTGCCGCCAAATCTCAACAGAATCTTGGGGTCGCTGTTTTTACTAACAGTGGTGAAACGCCGCTGCTAATGTCTCGATGCCACAGCAGAGCCACGATTTGGGCATTGAGTGACAATACGAAACTGCTAGCGCGTTTATCTATTCTAAGAGGTGTCGAGCCACTCTTCGTCAGTGTTACAGAAGAAGAGGTGAGTCAGACTGTTCTTGCCCTACTCGAGGAAACGCTTCAAGAACGCAATATTCAATCTCTACTGGTATCTCGATTTGAGTCAGTAGAAGGGGCTGGTGACGTAAACATCAGCAGACTTATCACCGTTAAACAGAAGGAGCCCATCGCAGCTTAAACTTTGTATTTCTCCAAACGTTAATCACCCCCCCATCCTTGCTCCACAGGGAACTTAGGGATTTGGCCTACCCTCGAGGTAGGTCTTTTTTACTTTTGACACATTAGTAATTTATTCATTTCGCCATTTCAGTTAAAGTCGACGACAAACTAAAATTATCGCTTTACAACGTACTTTTTAACGCTATCATGCTCACGCAAACGATTGCCTCACTATTTGTGTGTCTTTAAAGAGGTTTTTATGCTGTCCGATATCGAGATTTGTCGCAATACATCACTACGACCTATTTATCTGGTCGCTGAACAAGCTGGATTGCTTGGTTCTGAATTTCATAGCCAAGGAAAATACAAAGCGAAAGTATCACTAGTTTGCCTTAAACGTCTGGAACAGAAGCCGACAGGTAAGCTGGTTTTGGTCACGGCAATTACCCCAACACCTTTAGGTGAAGGTAAAACAGTGACGACCATTGGCCTAGCGCAAGGCCTTGCTAAGCTCGAACGTTCAGTATTTGCTTGTATACGTCAGCCTTCTATGGGACCCGTTTTTGGTGTTAAAGGCGGCGCTGCAGGTGGTGGTTATTCTCAAGTCGCACCTATGGAGGAGCTAAACCTTCACCTTACTGGCGATATTCACGCGGTAACCTCTGCGCATAACTTAGCGGCAGCAGCCATTGACGCTCGAATTTACCACGAGCAGCGCAACGGCTATGAGGATTTTGAAGCGCGCACTGGGCTCAGAGCACTACAAATCGATCCTCAGCAAGTCGTGTGGAAACGCGTCATGGATCATAACGATCGCGCACTTCGAATGGTCACCGTAGGGCAAAACGAACCGAATAAACTGATCAACGGTTACGAACGCCAAGACGGTTTCGATATCTCTGCCGCTTCTGAACTGATGGCGGTTCTTGCACTCGCAACCGACCTAAAAGATCTTCGTCAACGCATTGGTCGTATTGTTGTGGCGTATAGCCTAGACGGACAACCAATCACAACTGAAGATTTGCAAGTAGCTGGCGCAATGGCGGTAAGCATGAAAGAAGCGATCGAACCGACGCTAATGCAAACGTTAGAAGGCGTACCTACCCTTATCCACGCAGGTCCCTTTGCTAATATCGCCCATGGAAACTCCTCCATTATCGCCGACAATATTGCGACCAAGCTTTGTGATTTCACGGTCACAGAGGGCGGCTTTGGCTCTGATATGGGCTTCGAGAAAGCTTGTAATATCAAAGCGCAAATGTCTGGAAAAGCGCCTGATTGTGCGGTCATCGTTGCCACTCTTCGTGGATTAAAAGCGAACTCCGGACTTTATGACTTAAAGCCAGGTCAACCACTGCCAGATAGCCTCTTCACATGTGATAAAAAAGCGCTACTTGCTGGCTTTGACAACTTGAAATGGCATATCGATAACGTGAACAAATATGGCGTTCCTGCTGTGGTAGCCATCAACCGATTCCCGCAAGATAGCGATGCGGAACTCAATCAGCTAAAAGAGTTAATTGAATCCTTACCAAATAACGTTGAAGTTGCCATCAGCGAAGGCTTCTCCAATGGCGGCGCTGGCACGATTGCTTTGGCAGAAAAAGTCATCAAGCAAACGCAAAAAGAAACGACATTCAAACCGCTTTATCAGTTCTCTCAATCTACAGAAGAGAAGCTGATGGCTGTCGCCGAATCGGGTTATGGCGCGGCAAGCGTAACCTTGAGTGACAAAGCAAAACAGCAACTTGAACAGCTTAAGCGCCACGGCTTTGATGACTTAGCGGTCTGTTTAGCAAAAACACCGCTTTCTATCTCGACAGATGGGGCGATTAAAGGCGCTCCAGCTCATTTCGAGGTTCCGGTTCGCGAGTTGAAGCTATGTGCCGGTGCAGGCTTTGTTTATGCCTTGTGTGGCAACGTAATGACGATGCCAGGCCTTCCAGACAAACCCGCCTTCATGAGCTTAGACTTAGATGACGATGGCAATATCATCGGCCTTAGCTAGTCGATAAATTGAACAACACTATAGGAAAAGGCTTAGGACTCTCTTCTATACCCAAGATAATTGGAGTTGCAGCGCGGCAACAAGCCAATTTAGCCCTATGAGCATAGGTGTTCTATGTGATTAGGGTAAATTGGTGCAGTTAACAAAGCTGCGGCTTCAAGTATGAAGGATATAAGTCTTTCTTTTTTAAGCTTAGCTACCCAGTTTCGACGAAATCTCGCTTGAGATCATGTACCATTGAGGAAACATTCAGCGAATACTGGAACTCTTCATGGAAGCAGAACTACTGGAAATTAAAAACTTCCTCGCCCAACATCCTCCATTTGATGAACTCGAAGATGACATTCTCAACTATGTCACCAAACACATTGAAATTTCATACTATCGTGAAGATACGCCAATCATTCACTTTGGTGATGAGATCCAAGATCTTTACATGGTGCGCAGCGGTGTTATCGAAGTCTATCGTCGTAAAGGCGAACTCTATAATCGACTGGATGCGGGAGCCTTGTTCGGCCAAATGGGGCTGTTGACCAACAACAAAGTTCGTTTCCCAGCCAAAGCGATTAAAGATAGTTTGCTTTACTGCATTCCAAAAGATGTCTTCCAGGAGCTATACGACAACCACGAAAGTTTTGCTGACTTCGTTGAAGTTGAAGACAACGCACGTCTTCGCCAAACCGTCTCTAATAGCAATGAGCAAAACGACCTAACTACTTCCAAAGTACGTACTTTGCTCACAGGTGACGCTCCGTTTATTCATAACACTGAGTCGATTCAAAACGCGGCAATAAAAATGGCTGATGAGAACGTCTCTTCTTTGCTCATTATCGATCCTGAAGTGCTAGATGACGACGAAGACGACAACAACCCGCTCGTTGGCATTATCACCGACCGCGATTTGTGTACGCGAGTTTTGGCTCAGGGGTTAGATCCAAGCGACGACGTGGCAACCGTGATGACCACTGAAGTGATTTCACTGGATCATAATGCCTACGTCTATGAAGCCATGCTGACCATGCTTCGCTACAACGTTCATCACCTTCCGGTACTGAAAGACAAAAAACCGATTGGTATTATTGAAGCGACAGACATTGTTCGCTATGAATCGCAGAACTCGTTGCTGCTTGTAAGTAGTATCTTCCAGCAACAATCGATTGAGGAACTTTCCGCCCTTTCCGATCAAGTGAAAGACAGTTTTGTTCGCTTGGTTAATGAAGATGCCAACTCTCACATGGTTGGAAGCGCAATGTCTGTGATTGGCCGAAGCTTTAAGCAGCGCATCATTGAGCTTGCAGAAGAAGAGCTTGGTGAGCCACCCGTACCGTATTGTTTTGTCGCACTAGGCTCCATGGGACGTGATGAACAGCTACTCGTAACCGATCAAGATAACGCCATTATTCTCGATAACACCTTCATTAAAGAAGAACATGATAGTTACTTTGCCGAGCTCTCCAAACGAGTCTGTGACGGTCTAGACAAGTGTGGTTACACCTATTGTACGGGCGATATCATGGCCACCAATCCTGATTGGCGTATGACTCGCACTGAATGGGAAGAGTGCTTTGCAGACTGGATTGATAATCCGAACCCTAAAGCACTATTAAACGCATCTATCTTCTTTGACCTTGACGGTGTCTACGGCCGACTCAAGTGGGCAGAACAGTTGAATGGTTTTATTGTCCGCCGCGCTCGTAAGAACAACCGCTTCTTGGCCTGTCTTGCTCGTAACGCAATGAATCGAACGCCACCACTCGGCTTCTTTAAAGATTTTGTGATGGAGAAAGATGGTCAGCACAAAAACTCTATCAACCTCAAACGCCGCGGTACTGCGCCACTTGCTGACTTGATTCGTGTTCATGCTTTAGCCGTTGGGTCACGTTCTAAAAACTCGTTCGAGCGTTTGGATGACATCCATGAAGCAGGCATTTTGCCGAAAGGAAAAGCGCGTGATTTAAGTGATGCACTAGAATTTATTTCTATGGTTCGAATTCGCCACCAAGCGTTCGATGTCGAGAATGAGATTGAGCCAGATAACAACATCGAGCCTGAAAACTTGTCTGATTTTGAACGTCGTAATCTTAAAGACGCGTTCCAAATCCTAAGTAATGCGCAGAACTTCCTTAAGTTCCGTTATCAAGCCAGCAATAACTTTAAGTAGTGAGATCGGTATGCTAAACAAACTCATGAGCGCACCAAGCATCGACTGGCAGACGAAATTTAAGCGTAAGCTAGAGACCGCGACCAACGAGGATCTAAAAAACTACTATCAAGCAGGCATACCGCTTGATGGTACACCGTTAGAGGAAGTAACGTTTCTCGCGATGGACTTTGAAACCACGGGGCTCGACCCAGATCAAGATGACATCATCACCATAGGCACCGTGCCTTTTAACTTAAATCGTATTTTCATCAACCAAGCCAAACACTGGACAATTCGACCACGTAAGCAGCTTGAGGAAGATTCAGTTGTCATCCATGGTATCACTCACTCTGATGTACTGGACGCGCCAGATTTAGCTCAAGTATTCCCAGAAGTGCTTGCCGAGATGTCTGGTAAAATAATGGTGGTCCATTACCAGCGTATTGAGCGTGAATTTTTCAACCGCGCTTTACTAACTCGTATCCAAGAAGGCATTGAGTTTCCAGTTGTCGACACCATGCACATCGAAACGCAGCTTCAGCAGAAAGAGAATGGTGGCTTGTTCAACAAGCTAAGAGGCAAAAAGCCTCAATCTGTTCGTTTAGGTGCAAGTCGAACTCGCTACGGATTGCCACAATACACACCTCACCACGCCTTAACTGATGCGGTGGCGACTGCTGAACTGCTTCAAGCGCAAATTGCTTATCACTTTGAACGTAAGAGCCCAATTAGCAGAATCTGGCTCTAATAACCTCGAGAGTAACTAAGCCAAGTATTACCCTGTAGCAATGCTTGGCTTATCTCTTTTGTTAGCTGACCACCATATTGGCCGCCATCACAAACAGCAGCGCGGCAAAGATCTTCTTAATTGTCGCAACAGGTAAAGTTTGTGTCGCTTTCGCCCCCAATGGTGCGGTAAACCATGAAGTGCTGACAATGCCAAATAGAGCCGGTAAGTAAACAAAACCTGCGAACCCATCAGACAATGCAAACTGACTACTGCCAGAGGTAACGTACCCAATTGAACCAAACAGTGCGATGACGATTCCACAAGCCGAAGCACAGCCAATCGCCTTTTTCATATCGACAGAGAAAAACGTTAACAGTGGAACCAATAGCGCCCCGCCACCAATCCCAATCATTGCCGACAAGCCGCCAGTAATGGTTGTGAGAACCGTAAGGAGTGCTCTGCTTGGCATATTACGATCATTAGAAGCCTGATTTTTGCCGCTGAGCATCATTTTTAAGCCAATCAGAACCACACTCACCGCAAATACCATTCGCACGACCTGCTCTGGTAACAGGGCTGCCATAAATCCGCTAATTAAAGCGCCCAAAGCAACACCTGTCATGATCCAAGGCGCAAGCTCCCAAGGCACATTACCATTTTTGTGATGCGCAATCGCTGAAGAAGTGGAAGTAAACAAAATGGAAGCCAGCGAAGTGGCAATGGCGCCAATAACCACTTGGTCAGAGGGGAGCACCTCAAAGTGGAGTAAAATAATACTTAGAATAGGCACAATGACTAATCCACCACCAATGCCTAATAAGCCAGCCAAAAAACCCACACCACTGCCCAGTAATGCGCAATATATTATTAATAGTATCAAATCACTCACTCTCTTCATCCGTCGTTATTATTTTCAATAAAAGTTATTAAACGTCTTCATGTTCACATGAAGCACACTAATATATCCGTTTGAAAAAATATGAAACATGAAATTTCTTCATGTGGAATGTGAAGTAAAACCATTGTTCTTTGATTGATGAAGCACGTTATAAATTAGGCTCTGCTTACAACAAGCATTCTTTTCCATCTGGATGAATGAATAAGGCAGAACATATATCACTGGGAATAACGCCAAACAAAAATACAACCCCAGAAAGAATAAAAATATCAGCTTTCAGTTTAGGAAAAGGATAATAATTGCCATGAGTACAGAATTCACATTTAGCATTAAAAGCATTAGTCTCGATGAGAATTATCGCCCAGCAGACAGCACGCGTATTACCACCAACTTTGCTAACTTGGCGCGAGGAGAAAGCCGCCAAGACAATTTACGCAATGCTCTAAAAATGATCGACAACCGTTTCAATGCCCTCGCACATTGGGATAATCCAACGGGTGATCGTTACTCTGTCGAACTAGAAATCGTTTCAGTTGATATGGATATTTCAGGTAATGACAAAAGCTTTCCTTCCATTGAAGTTTTAAAAACCAACATCGTTGATCACAACACAGGCGAACGAATCGAAGGCATTGTTGGTAATAACTTTTCCTCTTACGTGCGAGATTACGACTTCAGCGTATTACTGTTAGATCACAATAAAAACCAGCCTAAATTTAGTATTCCTGACAACTTTGGTGAGTTACATGGCAAGCTCTTTAAGTACTTTGTTGATTCACAAGCGTACAAGCAACAATTCAACAAACCACCAGTAATTTGCCTAAGCGTGTCTGATAACAAAACATACAGTAGAACTGAAAACCAACACCCAGTATTGGGTTACGAATACCAGCCGAATGAGTCTTCTTTAACGGAACAATATTTCCAAAAAATGGGCCTGCAAGTGCGCTATTTCATGCCACCAAATAGTGTCGCACCGTTAGCTTTTTATTTCTTTGGTGACTTATTAAATGATTACTCCAATCTTGAGCTTATTAGTACGATTAGCACAATGGAGACATTCCAAAAAATATATCGACCTGAAATATATAATGCTAATGCTGTTGCTGGAAAATGCTACCAACCAAATTTAAAGAACTCTGATCACTCATTAACTCAGATTGTTTATGACCGAGTGGAGCGCAGTCAATTGGCTATACAACAGGGTAAGTTTGCGGAAGAGAACTTCATCAAACCGTATCAAACCATTCTTCAAAACTGGTTTGAAAATTACGCTTTTTAAGCTCTCAACGCGGCAGGACATATTATGAAAACTTTATTACCGACCTCTACTGCTGGCAGCTTGCCAAAACCCTCTTGGCTTGCTCAGCCTGAACAACTTTGGTCACCT
>Ga0209379_10002595_pt1 | contig 10902 bp, 9 predicted proteins | sample tdDd001_FD_187124 | JGI IMG/M metagenome (GOLD analysis project Ga0209379, IMG submission 187124) | Marine sediment microbial communities from the Atlantic coast under amendment with organic carbon and nitrate - tdDd00.1 (SPAdes)... | ecosystem: Environmental > Aquatic > Marine > Coastal >...
ACCAAATTTATGCACGCTGCAAGTACAGTAGAAGCTTTTCGTCCGGGTAGAAATTTAGGTGTTTCTTATGCAACATGGGGAAAGCAATATTTCTGGGAAGCAGGCCTTTTTGGTAGCGATACCAATAATAAAACAGCAGGCGATGAAGGTTACGGTTTGACATCAAGATTGGCCTTTGCGCCAATTCAAACTGATGGTGGCTTATTCCATATTGGTATGTCGGGAATTTACAGAACTGCAGATGCAGCTGGTTTTGATGATAATGGTATAGAGAGGGCAGAGTCGATTCGTTACCGTTCAAGAGCTGCAACGCATATCGAAAGAAGACGCTTTATTGATGCAAAAGTAACTGATGCTGAAAATCAGGTGAAGTTAGGTTTTGAGATGATTGCTGCAAGTGGTCCTGTATCTTTGCAAAGCGAATACATTGATGCTTCAGTTTCCCGAAAAACAGGAAACGAGGATTATCATTCGAAAGGATGGTATGCACAGTTTGGCTGGCTGCTTAAAGGGGGTGATTACAAGTACAAAATGAAATCAGCACGTTTAGCTAAACCAGGTCCTGGGTCTGTTGAATTATTAGCTCGATATAATGAGACAGATTTGAATGATACAGATGCTGCTATCATGGGTGGTAAGCAAAAGGATTTTAGTTTGGGTTGTACTTGGTATGTCAATCACAACATCCTAATGAAGTTTAATTTTACAAATGTTGATTTGGATGAATACGCTCTAAATGGAGAGGGAAATTTCAATATGATACAAACACGTTTACAGTTTTCATTCTAAAAAAGAAAATGAATAATATTAAGAAAAGCTGTCCTTATGGGCAGCTTTTTGTTTTTATAGGATGGCTTTCAATAAGTCTTGATAAAGCTTGTAATTCGTATCGTCAAAAACACAGAAGATAATCTCATTGACAGACTTTAATTTGCTGGATTTCTTTATAATTGCATTTGTTGCTATTTCAGCAGCTTCTTCTTTAGGGTAGCCATAAACACCTGTACTGATATTAGGAAATGCAATACACTCTAACTTATATTCTTCTGCCAATTTAAGACTTTCTTTATAACAGGATTTGAGGAGTTTGGCTTCTTGCTTTTCTCCACCTCTCCAGATAGGGCCAACCGTGTGAATCACATGTTTACAAAATAGATTGTAGGCTTTGGTTATTTTAGCATCTCCGGTAAAACAGCCATTTAAAGTTTTGCACTCTTCTAATAAACCCGGGCCTGCAGCTCTGTGAATAGCTCCATCGACACCTCCTCCTCCTAATAAGCTTGAATTGGCAGCATTCACAATGACGTCAACTTTTAGTTGTGTGATATCTCCCTTGATCAGTCTAATTTTCATATGACACTCATTTTAACTTAAAAAAATATTGAAAATTTAACGTTAATTAAATTTTGAGCTTTTAAAGCTTTTAAACACAGCTCTATCTATCAAAATTATGAATTAGAAATCAATAAAAAAAAAGAAACGAAAACGATTGCAAAGTGCTGATAGTGAAAATGTTTCTTTTGTTTTAAGAAAATAGTTTTAAATTAGCATCAGCTAGCCAAGCCATATAATTTGAAATAATTGATAATCGATTGAAATCATGATTTTTAAGATTGAGATTAGATTCTTATCAGTTAAAACTTAAACTTTGAATATGAAAAGAGTATTAGTTGCAACAGGGGGTGGCGATTGCCCAGGATTAAATGCGGTAATTCGTGCAGTAGTAAAACGTGCAGCACAAGAAAAAGATTGGGAAGTTATAGGTAGTATTCAGTCTTTCGACGGGATATTAAAAGAGCCTACTGAAATAAAAATATTAGATGATGCCGCTGTTAAAGGTATCCATTATCAGGGAGGAACAATTATTGGTACAACAACCAAAGGTGGACCTTTCGCTTGGCCAGTTAAGAATTCTGATGGAACATGGGGATCAGCTGATCGCTCAGACGAAATGATTCGTAAACTGCAATACTTAGGCGTTGATGCTGTAATAAGTATTGGTGGTGACGGTTCTCAGAAAATTTCACAAGCCTTATACGAGAAAGGCTTAAATATTATTGGTGTACCAAAAACGATTGATAATGACTTGATGGCAACTGATTTTACTTTCGGTTACCAAACAGCTGTTCAGGTTTGTACTGAGGCTGTTGATAAGTTGAAAACAACGGCTGCATCTCATAACCGTATCTTTATTTTGGAAGCTATGGGACGTGATGCAGGATGGATTGCTTTATCAGCTGCTATTGCAGGTGGAGCAGAAGCTTGTTTGATTCCAGAGATTCCTTACGATATTAATAAAGTGAAGGAAAAATTGGATTCACGTTTCTTAAAAGGAAAAGGTTTTGGGATTATTGTAATTGCTGAAGGTGCGATGCCAAAGGGTGGAGAAGCTTTAGCTGAAGAAAGTATTGAAGTTGGTAATCCAAACTTGAAACTGAGTGGAGCTGCTGATCGTTTAGCTTATGAGCTAAAAGAAGCTGGTGTTGAAGCTGATGTTCGTACAACCGTTTTGGGGCATCTACAGCGTGGTGGTATTCCTATGGCATATGACCGTGTTCTTGCGACTCAATTTGGAGTGAAAGCTTTCGAAATGGTTCTAGAGAAAAAATTCGGACATATGGTAGCTTATCATCATCCTGAAGTTGTTGCCGTTCCTCTTCCAGAGGCTATTGGTAAACAGAATTTGGTAAATCCAAAATCTAATTTGGTGAAAACAGCTAAAGGTGTTGGCATCTGTTTTGGAGACTAAATAGTGCCAAAAATTAAGATATAAGAAACCCGAAAGTCATATGACTTTCGGGTTTTGTTTTTTATACCAATTTGATTTCAAAAGTATCCTTAAATAAAACGAAATGATTTTTAGCTATATCAAGGCAAAAAAGTAAAAGATAGCCAGTTACCTTGCATCTTTTTTAACGAAGAGATAGCTGAAAAGAAACATTTTATTGGATAGGTTTTGATGTTAATTTGGTATTATAAGAATCTATCTTTCCATTCTTCTTTTGGTACCATGCAAAATTGCTTTTTACCAAACCATGAATATCGGTTTTGTGCTATTATATCGTAGAACCAATCACAGAATCCTTTAGGGAGATGCCTAAAATGATAGGCCGCTTTCCAAGGGTATATCAAATGTTTCGATATTTTAAATATTGCTTCACTTTTGATGTGAACTTGTTCAGCTTCAATAAAGATGAGGCTATTAACTCTTTCACCTTCCCAGTTAAAACGATCAAGTAATTCTTTACCCTTAGCTGATTGTAAAGGGCAAAAAAGAAGATTCGTCTTCTTGTTATAAGCCAATAGAAATCTGACTGATGTGTTGCATAAATTACAAACACCATCGAAAAGAACAATTGGCTGAGAAGAATCTGTTGTCATACCTAAAGTCAGAATCTAAATTAAAAGAAGATATTAAAAATAAAGCCTACAGCTAGAATTCCAGTTGCGACAACACCAATAAAGATAAGAATCAAAGGCATTTTTAGAACCTTTTTCAGGATAATAATCTCAGGCAGAGATAAGCCGATAACTGACATCATAAAAGCCAAAGCGGTTCCTAACGAAGCTCCTTTCTCAATAAGAACACTAACAATTGGAATAATACCAGCAGCATTCGAATACATTGGAATACCAATTAAAATTGAAAGAGGTACAGAATACCAGGCAGATTTCCCCATCAGGTTAGCCATGAAATCTTCGGGCACATAGCCGTGAGCTGCAGCACCAATGGCAACACCAATCACGATATATAACCAAATTTTACCTACAATCTCTTTTACGGTTTCAAAACCAAGTTTAATTCTATCTGAAAAAGAGATTTTTGTTTCATCTATGCCTGATTGTCCTGTTTTTACTTCGAAAACCCATTCTTGAATATATTTTTCAAGCTTGAGAATACCAATGACCCAGCCAGCAACAATTGCGATTAATAGTCCTGTTAGGGTATAAATAATGGCTGTTTTCCATCCGAAAAGGCCAACCAGCATGATTAGAGCAATTTCGTTGACCATAGGTGCAGCAATAAGGAAGCTGAAAGTAACCCCCAGAGGAACACCAGCCTCAACAAAACCTAAAAACAAGGGAATGGCTGAGCATGAACAAAAAGGCGTTAAAACGCCTAAAAGTGCGGCCATAATATTACCCATGAAAGTGGATTTGCCCGCCAGAGCTTGTTTGGTTTTCTCAGGAGAGAAATAACTTCGAATAATACCAACGCCAAAAATAACCAGAACCAAAAGTAGAAGAACTTTAGGTACCTCGAAAATAAAGAAGCGTAAGGTTTCACTCAGATGACTTTCTGGCATCTGAAAAACAGTATCGATAAGAAAATCAGATATCGTTTGTAAGTTGATATAAAGCAGGTACCAAACGGGTAAGAGTAGGAGCACCGAGAACAGTTGCTTTTTATTTGTGATTTGTATTGATTTAATCATGGTCTTGAAATATGAAACCTGTCAGGTTGAAATATTATTGAATAAAGAAGATATATGAGAAATAGAGTCCGGCAAGAATGAAGATGACCGCGGCCACTTTTCTAAACCAAAATTCAAATGCTTTAACCTTATTGTAGAATCCACCTACGCCTGATAAAGTATAAGCCAATAGGTAGGCAATAATAATAACAGGAAGCCCCGTGGCTATAGCGTAAACAAAAGGTAGAAACAAACCATCAGGCTGTGAAATACTAATGGGAATTAGCATGCCGAAATACAGAACACCACTATAGGGACAGAATGCCAACGCAAATATGATTCCCAACAAAAGGGATCCCCAATAGCTTCCTTTAAGTTTTTCTCCATTTAGTTTATCCGTTAGTCCTCCAACACCGGGAAAGTTAAATGATATAATATCGAGCATGAATATGCCAATTAGGATAAGAACCGGGCCTAGAAGGCGTTCGCCATAAGCATGAAAAAATGAGGAAACATCGAATTTACTTGCTCCGAAATAGAGAATAATACCAAGAACTGTATAACTAATAGCACGACCTAAAGTATAGACCAATCCACTGATAAATATTTTTTTCTTGTTACCCAAGTTCTTACTAATATAGGCTGTTGCCGTAATATTAGTTGCCAGTGGGCAGGGGCTTATAGCCGTCATGATTCCCAGCAGGAATGCCGATAATATGGGCAAATTACTTTGCGAAAGCAGTTGGTCTAAATATTCCATTTTGTCAAAATTCTAAGTCAGTTAGGCTTGTACAAGTCTATTCACAGAAATCAGTGATGCCCTGTTCTATGTTATTCTAAAAGAATAATAAGTTCGTTTAATTGATATGATATCCAGCATAGCGTGGTTAGGCTATGCCGGATTGAAAATAGTCATGTGATTCAGTTTATGACTATAATATTCTAAAGTAGAAGTCTAGATTTCAGTTTTGATCGTAGCTTCTAGTTTTTCAAGATAAGCTTGAGGATTGTTGATTGCATTACGGAAGGCGAAATTCGTAAGATCTTCAATCTTTCCCGATTTAGCATGTTTGATCATTAGACTAGATCCGGTAGCTTCAAATTCTTTGGCAAGTGATTTGTTTTCTTCCAGATCGATATTCACGTCGAAAAACTTGACATTTAATTTCTCTGCAAGTTCCTTAGCTTTTGCACCAACAACTTTACAGGTTTTACATTTTCTGTCGCCATGGAAATAGTAGATGCCAGCAGTTTCGGTTTTACTTTCAGAAACATTCGATCCACAGGACTTTGAAGGGCATTGTGAGCAAGCAGATTGGCAAGCTGACTCTTCAGCTTTGGCAGTTTTCTTCGTTTCTGATTGGCAAGCTCCTAAGCTAATACCCATTGCAAGTACAGCTATAGTTAAATAGTTTTTCATTGGGATAAATGTTTTGAATTATACAGATTGGATTAGTTCTTTGATTTCAGATACAGATGGTACCTTACCGCTAAACAACACTTTCTCGTTTACAACAAGAGCGGGCGTTGACATCACACCGTATGATAGAATTTTCATCATATCATCTACTTTAGTAACAGTCGCATCAAGATTTAGCTCTTCCAGAGCCTTTTGAGTGGCATCATGCAGGGTGTTGCATTTTTTGCAACCTGGTCCTAATACTTTAATATCCATGTTTCGTTTTTTAGTTTTAAGGATGCCGAAGCATACCTCAATATTGTTTATGATTTAATTTCTGTTGTCACTTTTTCAGAATCAAAAAGAGATTCGAACATTTCAGTAGCTTTAGCCCAATTTTCTTTATTCAAGCAGTATTTAATTTTGGGAGGAACAATCTCACCCTGAATTAAACCAGATGCTTTCAACTCTTTCAGGTGTTGTGAAAGGGTAGAACGGGCAATAGGTACTTCCTCAGCCAGGTCGCCACTGTAGCAACAAGACTGGCTTGATAATAGTTTGCAAATGTAGACTCTCACTGGATGTGACAATGCTTTAGCAAAACGGGCTAATTGTTTTTCCTGCTCGGAATAGAATTTTTCGTTAGTCATATGTTTCGCATTTCGTAAAAATACGAAACGAAGGTAGAGATTTATTTTATAAATCAAATAAAATGCTGTTTTTTTTGAATCTAAATTTAGATTAAGCTTATCTTCGAGGATCGAATAATGAGCAATAAAATGGATAGAATTAAAGAGCTGAAAGGCATCGTATATCATAAAATTTTAAAGGAGCTTGATCGTAAGATTGCGGTGATTGGAGAGGCTATAGCTTCAGCAAAGGACTCTAGAAATAACGATACCAAAAGTAGTGCTGGCGATAAGTACGAAACAGGACGTGAGATGATGCAAATAGAGATAGAAAAGAATGAAGTTCTCTTGAATCAGACAGCCAAACAGAGAAAAGAATTGACTCGTATAGATGTTTCTGAAGAATTCAATAAAGTGGCTTTTGGTAGTCTGGTTGTGACAGATAAAGGCATTTATTTTATATCTATAGGCATAGGCAAAATTCAGATTGAAGATCAAATCTGTTACGCTATATCGCTTGCTTCACCAATTGGCGGTTTGTTAAAAGATAAAGCTATTGGCGATGAGGTTCAGTTTCAGGGAAGAACTTTTACTATAAAAGAAATTGTTTAGTTTGATTCAAAAAATAAACAGCACAATCCCATATAAAGGAAATGTGCTGTTTAAAATAGTTATGACTAGCTATTTCTCTTTTGTAAGCAAAATTTTCTTAGATATATTATCTTTTGAACCGGAAACGCTGATGAGATACATTCCTCTGTTCAGATTGCCTAAATTATAATCGAATCGGTTCCAACCTTCTTCTACAAGCTTCTTTTCAGATCGGATGAGTTTACCATTTATATTACATATCTGAATCAAAACCTCTTCTTTATCTAAGGATTTGTATTGTGCCGTCATTTGATTAACCACGGGTTGAGGATAAACAATTAAGCTGCTTTTATCTTCCGCAACGTTTATTTTAGGTTCCAGTCTCACCACTGTATTATTCGTGGGTGTATTCTGATAATAATCGAATACAATAAGGGCTGAATTCTCGATATTGATACCGTAAGGTAAATTTTCTTTAGGAAGAATATTGAATTGTACAAAGCCGTGACTTTCAGGTTCATTATGAAGGCTGTCAACTAGATTGATGTCTTTGAATTCCCAGAACAGGACATTGTCTGATACAATTGAGAAGCTTGCTTTATGTGAGGTTTGTATATTTTTAAGTGTCTGTAAATCTAAATTATCGCTTATCGTATCGTAAATAGCCACATGATCTGCGGGGAAATTACCCACATTCTGAAAGCGAATGCGATAGGTTAATTCCTCATTAGGACTAACACTCGATTCGGGGAATACCAGCTTATCATTCGGATCGATGGCACCAACAAAAAGAGCAACATCATCGCAGCCATTATTTGAATAATCAGCATCAGGCGACTCTGAACTTATTTGTATGGTATTGGTGGCGTAATCACCTAATACCACATTTGATGTCACGGAATCTTTTACAGTAAAGCTGACTGATGTTTGTGGTGCAATGGCATCGAAATACCAGTACAACTTTTGTCCATCTTTATAATCCCATGGTAGAGTACTAGAAACGATATCAATCCCGTTTTCAAAACTCATGACCAATGTATCGTTATAGGCGACGTCAGTACCAATATTCTCATAGCTTACCGTATAGTCATTGGTGAAATTAATTCGCAAGCTCGTTGTACTTAAGCAAGCTGTTAAATCAGCAACGCTGGTTTCTGGCTTAAATGCAAAATCGAGATTCGTGTGTGTGCTTCCAATCTCAGAAACCACAACGGTATGTGTTCCATTATTAATAGGACAATGCTGAGAATAGTAAAGAGGTGCTTCCGCCGATAGGGTATAGTCTCCCGTATTCATATAAAGTGAATAGTTGCCATTAGCATCGGTGTAAGTTTTTTTGCCATCTGGAGCTATCACGATGGCTACATTCTTAAATAGCATTTCTCCATCATCGTAAGTACAATTCAAATTATCGTCAACATAAGCTTTCCCACTTATGAGCGAGCCGTTTGCTTCGGTGTACACCTGACAATTCGATTCTGTAGTCGTTAAGTTTGTTTGAACTTCTTTATAACCCGATGGCCATTCTATAATTAGACTATCTATCTGGCTGGCATCACCTAATCCGAAAATTACATTCAAACTATTTTGACCACCAGCACCGCCACCTGACTGTGCGTTAACTTCGCGCATTTGCCATTGATCAATTCCATATATATTGGCTTTAACTCTCACTTTTGTTCCAAGAGCTGAGCGGTTCGAATTGGTTCCAATCAGATTTAAGCATAAGTATGCTGAACACTGACCTTTGGTGTTCTCGAAAAAGAAGTTTTCACTATTGCCATGATTAGCAACAAACAGGTCATAATCTCCATCTTTATCGTAGTCGGATATCGATGTACCAAAGGACTCACCACCTAGTTTGGTCAGATCATTTTTTACTTTGGAGAAAGTTCCATTGCTTTCGTTTCGATACAAGTAATTGTCCTGATCCTGATCGTTGGTGACATAAAGGTCTAAATCACCATCGTTATCTATATCGATCCAGGTGCTACCATGCGAATTGCCTTTATCAGTAACCACATTGCCATTTGTCACAGCAGTAAAGCTACCATCCCCATTATTGGTATAAAGGAAATTGTTTGAGTTACCCGAATTGGCAATAAATAGGTCGAGAAACCCATCGTTATTGTAATCGCCCCAACTGCAACCAACTGAATTGGAAGGCGTGCTAATCACATCTTCGTTAACCTTAATGAACTGACCATTACCAATGTTTTGATACAACCAATTTTCTTCATTATTGGTATTGGGTACAAAAAGGTCGACTAAGCCGTCGTTGTTATAATCGCCCCAGGCCGAACCAATGGAATGACCTGCATCTGTTACAACGGGACTATTCTCAACTCGTGTAAAGGTCCCGTCGCCACTGTTGTGGAAAAGGTGATTGGTTTTGGTTGGGAAGTATTCAGCTACAAAAAGATCGAGATAACCATCATTATCGTAATCTGCCCATGAGGCAGAATGACAATAAGTACCATATTCTACAATTGGACCGCTCATAATTCGACTAAAGGTTTCGTTCCCGTTATTGTGATAAAGGAAATTCTTAGAGCCCGTATTATTGGCCACAAAAAGATCTAGATATCCATCGTTATCGTAGTCGCCCCAAGTTGCCGCCACCGAATTGGCAATATCATTTGCAATAGCACCAGAAGTAACTTTGGTAAAGGTTTTATCACCATTATTTGTGTAAAGAATATTAGGCTTGGATTTATCGTAGGTCGTGATAAATAAATCATCGTAACCGTCGTTATTGTAATCACCCCAACTTGAAGACCAGCTATCGGTTAGTTCATCAGTTAAGCCTGAATTTGTTGCCAATTGGAAGCCAATACTAGGATCAAAAGCGAGGTTAATGGTTGGAATATTTTCGCCACATATTGCCTGACCAGAAACGCTCACGGCCACATAATGTCCCGGTAAAAAATCAGGATTTAGGGTCATGTTAAATTTCAACTTAACATGATTACGATCTAATTGCAGCACACCAGGTAAACCATCATTTGCAAGATTTGCATCTAAATTAACCAGTTTGTAGGTATAGCTTCCATTGTTTGAAAAAGGATCTGCTACTGTTTTGTAATCTGCAGAAAAAGGGTATTTCAACTGACCACTGCCTATTTCAAAATTTATACTATTACCCACAGGTGAAATACTAACTTCTATGCTATCAACCGCAGCGAATTTTACACTGGATACATCCAACTCAATTTCTACCGTATTACTACAGTCATTACCAATATTCTGACCGATGAGGCTCACTTGCATTTGTGCAGGTTTAGGCTCAACAAATAAACCCATACTTGTAAAATTGCAGGTGAAATCGCTAAAGGTAGCGGGGTAGGAGGTACATTCGTAACCCGCATATACGGTAATATAGTCAGCTACACAGGCACCATAAGTTCCAACAATAGTTAGATCTGTGGTGGAATTACCATTAATTAAACCTAATCTGTAAAGATCACCATCTATTAGTAGTGTATCTTGAGTGGCATCATCTATAACGTGAAGAATTTGTAAGTCACCTGAAGGATTTTTAATATGTACCCATGCATTATCAGCATCAATACTAGAAGCATTGGTTTTTACTTTAAAATCCCAACTCACCGTTTTTGAGACGCCATCAACAATAGGATTGTCGGACGAAAGTTTCAGTTCAGGTGGGTTAAATTTAATTTGATCAGGTTTATTAGTTTCAATAAAACCAGTCTCACCACCATCTAAATAATCGCTTTTAGCAAAATTGAATTTCCAGGTTAGATCTTCATAATTGTTAATTGGGACATCGCAATTAGGTGATAAATCCATATAAAGTGTTCCGTAAAATCCATCGTCAGACAAGTTTAGCGAGCCTTCGTTATTTGTG
>Ga0209379_10002599_pt1 | contig 10898 bp, 8 predicted proteins | sample tdDd001_FD_187124 | JGI IMG/M metagenome (GOLD analysis project Ga0209379, IMG submission 187124) | Marine sediment microbial communities from the Atlantic coast under amendment with organic carbon and nitrate - tdDd00.1 (SPAdes)... | ecosystem: Environmental > Aquatic > Marine > Coastal >...
ACTACCGGTTCTTCCATACTTTCCAAAGCATACCAGGTTGAGTTGATATTTGTAGCTTTTGAATCGTTGATAAACTGAATACCTCTAACTTTTACAACTTTTTCCAATCGATGATCAACACCTTGAAAATCGCTCAAACTTTCGCGTATTGTTTCCTTTCTGATACGCAAAACACTTCCCGCAATTCCTGAAGCCAAAGAATTATATTCATTATGTATTCCGGGCAATGACAAGTCCTTTTTATCCATAGAAAAGTTGTATTCGTTACAATCAATTTTTATAAGTTCATCCTCAATCCAGCCTCCTATTTTCAGTTTTTCTTTTACTGAAAAAGGAAACAATTGAGCTTTAGAGTTTAGATTCTTCATTTCATTGCTGATGATCTCATCGTCGCTACAAAACACAAAAGCATCCCTTTTTGTAAGATTTTGTGTTATGCGAAATTTAGAAGCTACATAGTTTTCCATTTTATAATCGTACCTATCTAAATGATCAGGCGTAATATTCAATAATATTGCAATATCAGCTTTGAACTCGTACATTCCATCAAGTTGAAAACTGCTTAATTCAACCACATAGTGATCGTAATTTTTCTCGGCAACCTGCCAGGCTAAACTTTCACCCACATTACCTGCCAAACCGACGTTTAATCCAGCCTTTTTCAACATGTGATGCAACATCAATGTTGTGGTTGTTTTTCCATTACTCCCAGTAATGCAAATCATTTTTGCATTGGTAAACCTACCTGCAAATTCTATTTCTGATATTACAGAAATCTGTTTCTCCTTTAACTTTAATATCAAAGGAGCTGTCTCAGGAATTCCTGGACTCTTTACAACTTCTGTTGCTGATAATATCAACTCTTCGCTATGCTGTTCCTCTTCAAATTCAATCTGGTAACTGTTAAGAGCTTCTTTATATTTCTCACTTACCTTTCCCAAATCAGAAACAAACACTTCAAATCCTTTTGCCTTTGCCAAAACAGCCGCACCAACTCCACTTTCTCCTGCACCTAAAACAACAAGTCTTTTTGCCATATAACTTATCTAATTTTAAGTGTTACGATGGTTATTACCGCGAGGAAAATTCCAATAATCCAAAAACGAGTTACAATTTTTGGTTCTGGATATCCTTTCATTTGATAGTGATGATGTAATGGTGCCATTTTAAATATTCTTCTACCTTCTCCGTATTTCTTACGAGTATATTTAAACCATGAAACCTGCATCATAACCGAAATATTCTCAACCAGGAAGATTCCGCACAAAATTGGAATCAACAATTCCTTATGAATAATAATGGCAAAAACAGCAATAATTCCACCTAATGATAAACTTCCTGTATCACCCATGAACACTTGTGCCGGATAAGAGTTGTACCACATAAATCCAATGGTAGAACCTATAAACGCAGCAATAAATACTACCAATTCACCAGAATTTGGAATGTACATGATATTCAAATAATCAGCATAAACAACGTGACCTGACACGTAAGCCAATATTCCAAGAGTTGCTCCAATAATTGCAGACGATCCTGTAGCCAAGCCATCTAATCCATCAGTAATATTGGCTCCGTTAGAAACTGCTGTAACAATAAAAATTGTAATAATAATGAACACCAACCAAGCCAACATAGGAGCATATTCTCCTGCAAAACTTACTAATGATTCATAATCAAATTCATTATTTTTAAAGAATGGAATGGTTGTTTTCGTTGACTTAACATCGGTAGTCAAACGAGTTGCACCTGGTTGCTCCGAAGAAAAACCTTCATCAACCAATTCTGTTTGAATCCCAATTTCATCAATCTCAGCTCTCTCTCTTACAACAACATCATCACTTAAGAAAAGAGTTAATCCAACAATTAGTCCTAAGCCTATTTGACCGGCAACCTTAAATCTTCCTTTTAATCCTGCCTTATCTTTTTTAAATACTTTTATATAATCATCAATAAATCCGATTAACCCCAACCAAACCGTTGTGATAATCATTAAAATGATATAGGTGTTATCCAATTTTGCAAAAAGCAATACAGGAATTAAAATAGAAATGATAATAATAAGTCCTCCCATAGTAGGAGTTCCTTTTTTCTCAAGCTGACCCGCTAATCCTAAGTCGCGAACAATTTCGCCAATTTGTTGCTTCTGAAGAAGCTGAATGATTTTTTTACCAAAAACGGTAGCAATGAACAAAGACATCATTATTGCCAACGCGGCACGAAATGAAATGTAATCGAACATTCCCGCTCCTGGAAAATCTAATTGATTTAAATACCTAAATAAATAATAAAACATAGCTACAGCTTAAAAATTTCTCGTATTACTTCTTTATCATCAAAATGATGCTTAACTCCTTTTATTTCCTGATAATCTTCGTGACCTTTTCCGGCAACCAAAATGATATCATTTTTTTGTGCCAACATACATGCGGTTCGAATAGCCTCCTTGCGATCGGTAATTGCTAACACCTTTCTCTGGTTGCTCGCATCTACACCTTCTTTCATATCCGAAATTATCTTATCCGGTTCTTCCGAACGTGGATTATCAGATGTAAGTATTACCTTATCGCTCAATTCAGCACTAATTTTTGCCATTAAGGGTCGCTTCGTCTTGTCTCGATCGCCTCCAGCACCAACTACAGTAATAACCTGCTCGTTTCTGGTTCTCAATACATCTATCGATTCTAGAACATTTTTCAAAGCATCCGGTGTGTGAGCATAATCAACTATTGCCATAACTCCTTCCGGTGATATTATGCTTTCGAATCTTCCATCTACTGATTTTAATTCGCTAATGGCTGTTAAAACTTCTTCTTTCGATTGGTTCAACAAACGAGCAGCACCATATACCGATAATAAATTGTGAGCATTGAAATCACCAATAAAATTGGTCCAAATTTCAACATCATCAATTTCCAACAGCATGCCTGTAAAATGCTTCTCAAGAATTCTACAACGAAAATCTGCAAATGATCTGGTAGAATACAAAAATTTATGAGCCTTCGTATTCTGTAACATCAATTTACCATTTTTATCATCTGCATTGGTTATCGCAAATGATTTCTTACCCAATTGATCGAAGAATGTCTTTTTTACTTTTAGGTAATTATCAAATGTTTTGTGATAATCTAAATGGTCGTGAGTGATATTTGTAAATATTCCACCCTTAAAATCAAGTGCACCAATTCTCTTTTGATCTATAGCATGCGAACTTACTTCCATAAAGCAATATTCACATCCTTCCTCAACCATTTGTGCCAACAATGCATTTAACTGCAATGGATCTGGTGTTGTATGAGTCGATGGAATTACTTTATCATCTACATAATTACAAACCGTTGACAGCAGCCCTACTTTATATCCCAAGTTCTTAAATAACTTGTAAAGCAAAGTTGCAATTGTAGTTTTACCGTTGGTTCCGGTTACACCTACCAATTGAATATTCTCAGTTGGCTTCCCATAATAATTGTGTGCCAATTGAGAAAGAGTTGCCAATGAATCTTCAACCAAAATGTATGTAGTTTCCGCATTACTAACCTGTGGCAATTCTTCGCAAACTATTACATTTGCTCCTTGTTTCTCCACAGCCTCAATATATTTGTGCCCATCGCTAATTGTACCACGACATGCCACAAACAAATCACCTTTCTGAACCTTTCTGGAATCAAAATGTAGGTTATTCACCTCCACATTTCTATTTCCTTTAAGGCTTTGTATCTTTATTGAATCAAAAAGTCCGTCTAAATTCATACTCATCCTTTAAGATAAATCTATTGTTATTCTATCTCCCCTTCTAAAGTAAGATCCAGGTCGAAGTGATTGTTTCGAAACAGCTCCAACACCTTTCACATTTACTTTTAAACCTGCATTCTCTAAAATATACAATGCATCTTGCACTCCCATTCCTTTTACATTAGGAACCAATGCATTCTTCACTCTTCTGTATTTGTATTCAATTACTGAATCTTTGCGGGAAGTCATCACCCACTCCGATTGTATATCTTTATTCGTTACTTCAATATCTAAACCTTCAAAAACCAAATCCAAATCTTCTTTATTCCCGTTTAATGATACTGGTACCAAAGGACCATCTTCTTCAACTTCTTCTTTAACCGGATGCATTGAATAACTCATTGCATAAACTTTATCGGCAATGGTTTTAAATACCGGACCTGCTACTTGATTTCCATAAAACCCTTTGGTCTTATTAGGACGATTTATCACAACAACACAAGAATACATTGGATCATCAGCTGGAAAGTATCCAACAAAAGAAGCTTGATACACTTTCTTTCCGTATCCTTTATTTTTATCCGCAATTTGAGCCGTACCAGTTTTTCCCGCAATGGAATAACTTGAATTTCTAAGATTTCTGGCTGTTCCTCTTAAAACAACCCCTTTCAGCATGCTTTGCACAATGTCTAATGTTTGTCCAGAACAAATTTTCGATGCTAAAACCTCATCATCAAACTTTTTAATCACTTCTCCATGGTACTTGATCTCTTCTACAAATTTTGGTTTCATCATTCTACCATTATTTGCGATAGCATTATAAAACGTTAAGGTTTGAAGCGGCGTTTGTTCCACGGCATATCCTATCGACATCCACGGAAGTGAAATTCCTGACCATGTTGGATCATCGGGATATTTAATTTTTGGTTTTCCTTCTCCTTTAATATTTAAATCCAATGGTACATTCAATCTAAACTCATACAATCTATTAATAAATGATCGTGGCTTATTCTTGTAATGCTCATCAACTAATCTTGAAATTCCCACATTCGAAGATTTCTCAAAAGCTTCCTGCACAGTTATTTTACCATATCCTCCATGATGAGAATCTCTCATTTTAGCATTGTAAAAACGATATACTCCATTACCCGTATCTATGGAATCCATTGGTCCGATATAACCATCCTCTAACAATGCCATCATCGATGCCAATTTAAAAGTAGAACCAGGTTCCGTAGCCTCACCAATTGCATAATTATACCTTTCGCGATAAGCTTGTTTTTCTGGATCGTATCCTAAATTAGCAATTGCTTTTATTGCACCTGTTTTAACTTCCATTAATATAGCAGAACCATGATCAGCATTGTATTTAATCAATTGTTGATGCAAAGCAGATTCGGCAACATCCTGATAATTGACATCTATCGTTGTAATCAAATCATTTCCATCTTTTGGTTCAACCATATTTACCGGTAACCAACGCCCAGACATTTTTTGCATCACACTAATCCCATCAACACCTTTTAGTTCACTTTCAAAAGCGCCTTCCATTCCAACCTTACCAATTCGCTTATTATTAGCTTCTTTATTAAGATATCCAATAGTTCTTGTTGCTAAATTTTTATGCGGTTGGATTCTTTTATTTTCCTGTTCACAAATCAATCCACCCTTATTTTTCCCCAATCGAAACAGAGGAAAAGTTTTAAGTACTTTAAGTTCATTGTAATTAACTTTTCGTCGGTTAATTAAAATATAACGGTTCGATTTGGTCTTGTATTTAGCCTTCCATAATTTTCTTCGGTACTCACTTGCCGATTTATCCTTAAAAAATCGAGACAAACACAATGCAAGAGAGTCAACTTTAGATTTAAATACCTTATCGGTTAAACCTGAAGCACGAAAGTCCATTCTAATTTGAAAGTAAGGCAACGAGCTAGCTAATAATCGTCCATCATCAGCACAAATATCTCCACGATTTGCATGCACTATCACATCTCGTTGCGAAATCGTCTGGGCTTTACTACGCCACTTGTCTCCTTCGAACAATTGCAAGTACACAACTCTACCAACTACCAATGCTGCAACCAGCATTACTGTTGTGTAGATTAGACCAACTCGCCATATGATATCTTTTTTTATCGGCACTACTTCTCTAAATATATTTTTATTGGCGGCTCCGTTGATTCAACCAAGTTCAAGCCATCTCGTTTCACTCTTTTTACTACCTCCGACTGTTTACTCATGTACATCAAATCAGAAGCTGTTGTAATAGATTCAAACCTTAGATCTTTCAACTCTTTTTCAAGCCTAATCATGTCTCGATAAACCTTTTCAGAATTGTATCTATTACTGATATAAAAAATTCCTAATCCAACAAGAAATAATACAAAAGGCAATTGTTGAACAACCGCCGTTTTTGTAAGAAAACTCCCATCGATAAAATCCTTAAACGAACTACTAGAAATTTCTTTCTGTTCCTGATTAGGAGTTACAAAATCGTTATATTTCTTTTTGAACCTAAACATTCTTATTTCAAATTAGGTTTAGCTATTCTTAATTTTGCACTACGTGCTCTTCCATTCAATTCAATCTCTTCCTCATTTGGCAAAATCACTTTTCGATTCACACTTAAAAGTGGAGTTTGAACATTTCCGAAGAAATCTTTATCAGCTCCTCCTTCAAATTTCCCATCTCGAATGTAATTTTTCACCAAACGATCTTCTAAAGAATGATATGTAATAACAACAAGGCGACCTTCAGGTTTTAAAACATCAGCACACTGCATTAACATCTCCTTCAGCACATCCATTTCTTTGTTCACCTCAATTCTTAGAGCCTGAAACACCTGAGCCAAGTATTTATGTTCCTTAAATTTTGGAGTACAAGGAGCTATTACTTCTTTGAATTGCTGAATGGTCTTAAATGAATTCTCTTTTCGATAACTTTCAATCAACCTCACCAATTTTCCTGGATTTTTAACCTCCCCATACATTTTGAAAATCTTAAACAGATCTTCTATTTCGTAATCGTTTAGGATATCTGCCGCCGTAAATTCTGAACTTTGATTCATTCTCATATCCAGATCACCATCAAATCGAAATGAAAAGCCACGTTCCGCAACATCAAACTCATGAGATGACACACCTAAATCTGCTAAAATCCCATCAATTTTATCATATCCAAGGTACTTTAGGAAATTTTTAAAATATCTGAAATTATGGCGTACAAAAATAAATCGATCGTCATCCGGCACATTAGCTTCGGCATCCTCATCCTGGTCAAATCCAATTAATTTACCAGTAGTTAAATACTTTAAAATCTCGCGCGAGTGACCTCCACCGCCAAAGGTTAAATCTACATATACACCTTCAGGATTAATATTTAATCCCTCGATGCTTTCTCCTAACAAAACTGGTATATGATATTCACTCATTATAAATCTTTTAAATGCAATTGAATTAAGCCCGCAAAGGAACAATTCCCTACTAACAAAACCAACAATTATTCAGGCTTTATATCTCCTCCTAAAATCTCATCAGCCAAATCACTAAACCCATCCTGACTCCAAGCAGACTCCTCATAGGTTTTAGAATCCCAAATTTCGATTTTTCCATCCTGTCCCGCCAATGTAATGTCCTTGTCAAAACAAGCAAAATCGAAAAATTTCTTTGGTAATAAAATTCTTCCATTCCCATCAATTTGAACTTCGGCAGTTCCCCTAAAAAATTCCCGCATAAACCCTGAATGCTTTTTATTGAATGGATTTAATTTGGCTCTCACCATCTCAGTTTGTCGCTCCCATTCTTGCAGAGGGTATAAATCGAGGCATTTTTCGTAAAGGTTTTTTCTAAGCACACAACGACTCTCGGAGTCTCCATTTAGGAGTTTCCGAAACGCAGAAGGCAATAAAACCCTACCTTTCGCGTCCAATTTACATTGATAATCGCCTATAAATGTTACCATTAAAAAAAATCGATTTACATTTGTAAAATTAGAGAAAAAATTACCCACTTTCAACCACTTCACCCCACTTTTCTGTTATTGTTGATAACTTTTCTTCACACACACAAGTAATTATTCCTCAATAAGTTTGATTATGCCCTAAAATTTATAACAACAAACCAAGTTTTTTGCGATATTTGCTCTCCAAATAATATGACCATCGATTTTTATGCAAAACGAAAATTCAAATAATTATCCTAAAATAGATATAGAAAAAGTATTTGCCAGTAAAAGTGAAAAAATGGCAAAACTACTTCCTGGCTTTATTATTCGATACCTGAAAAGAATTCTTCATCAAGATGAGATTAATGATTTCCTTTCAAGAAATTATCAAAAACAGGGAATTGAATTTGCTGATAGTGTTTTGGAAGAACTTGATATCACTTTCAAAATTGAAGGGCTTGAAAATTTAGATAAAAACGGCAGGTATTTATTCGCATCTAATCATCCCTTAGGATAATCATCCCTTAGGAGGACCTGATGGAATCATTCTGATTAGTATTTTTGGAAAAGAATTCAGTAAAATTAAATTTTTAGTGAATGATATTTTAATGAATATCAAAAATTTATCTGAAATATTTATTCCAATCAACAAACATGGAGGACAAGCTAAAAAAGCAGCTATAATGCTTGAAGATGCATATCAATCTGATGCTACAATTCTGACCTTTCCTGCAGGACTTGTTTCAAGAAAACAAAAGGGAAAAATTGAAGATTTAGATTGGAAAAAAAGCTTTATCGCAAAATCGAAAAAACACAAACGAAATATCGTACCCATTCATATAGATGGCAGAAATTCTAACTTTTTCTACAATTTAGCAAACCTGAGAAAATTCTTTGGTTTAAAATCTAATTTGGAAATGTTATATTTGCCAAACGAATTATTCAAGCAAAGAGGTAAAACCTTTACTGTTAGAATTGGAAAACCCATCTCTTACCAAACTTTTGATAAAAGCTTATCGTATGATAAATGGGCAGAGAAAATGAAAAGAGAAACCTATAAGTTAGCAAAGCAGTAAACTAATTATTATTTATTAAAAATATAATCATATTGCTGTTTTAATTAGCCATTTGTTTAGTATTTTCATTTAACAAATTAACCAAACTGAGAACCGAATAACATATCATCCTCTATTTTAAGAATTTAACACCATTTACTGATGAAAGAAATCATACCCCCTGTACCGAGAGAGGAACTTGAGAAAGAGTTGACCGAAGAGAGATTTGTACGCAAGACCAACAAGGGGTCTAATGAAATTTATTGTTTCACTCATCACGACTCTCCAAATCTAATGAAAGAGGTTGGTCGATTAAGAGAAATAACATTTCGTAAAGCTGGAGGAGGCACAGGTAAAGAAATTGATGTTGACAAATTTGACACTGACGAAAGACCATATCATCAACTAATTGTTTGGGATCCTAAGGCAAAAGAAATTTTAGGTGGATACCGATACATTTTATGTAACAATGCACCTGTTAATGAAAAAGGTGAAACTTATTTGGCAACCTCGAGATTATTTAATTTTTCGGATGATTTTAAGAAAAATTACCTGCCACATACAATTGAGCTTGGAAGATCATTTGTTCAGCCAGATTATCAATCGATTAAAAAAGGAAGAAAAAGCTTGTATGCTTTGGATAACCTTTGGGATGGACTGGGTGCATTAATTATTGATTACCCCGAAATTAAATATTTCTTTGGAAAGGTTACTATGTATCCTGATTACAATAGAGATGCGCGCAATCACATTCTCTATTTCATGAACAAAATGTTCAACGATCCGGATAAGCTTGCCACACCAACAACTCCTCTTCATACAGATATGGATGAAGAGCAATTGGCAAAAGATTTTTGTTACGAAACTTTTGATGAGAATTACAAAGTACTATCACAGAATGTACGCAGTAACGGAGAAAATATTCCTCCACTTATTAATGCATACATGGGACTTTCGCCAACTATGAAATGTTTCGGAACTGCCGTTAATACTCATTTTGGTGATGTAGAAGAAACAGGAATAATGATTACAATTGGTGATGTTTACGACAAGAAGATTGACAGGTACACTTCTTCTTATCTTTCATTCTTAAACATCAAATTACCGAAGAAACCAAATTTGAAAATTTTCAAAAAGAAATAAACTCATAAAAAACCACTTCAGATGAAGTGGTTTTTTTTGTGTCTAATTACAAGCTATTTAATAAGCTCTTTTGTCGTTTCCTTCTACATAGTTAATGAACGATGTGTTCACAACCTTGTTACCTCCTGGAGTTGGATAATTACCCGTAAAATACCAGTCTCCATTATTCTCAGGACAAGCTTCATGCAAGTTTTCAATTGATTGATAAACAATCTCAACTTCTGCCTCCATATTATCAGGAGTTAATAGCTCAGCAATTTTTCCAGAAATTTGCTCTGCGGTAAATGGTTTATAAATTTCCTTAACGTAATTCATCACCTCTTCTTTTGGCAGATTTTCCTGAGCTTTACATTTCTTGTAAGTCTCCTGAATTACATCTTCCATTCCCTGCTCTTTTAACATTGCAATAGCTGCATTAAAAGCAATAAACTCTCCCATTCTTGTCATATCAATACCATAACAATCAGGATAACGAATTTGTGGTGCAGAAGAAACAATTACAATTTTCTTAGGATGCAGACGATCTAAAATTCTTAGAATACTCTGCTTTAAAGTAGTTCCTCGAACAATTGAATCATCAATCACAACCAAATTGTCTTCCTGATTTTTCACGATACCATAAGTTACATCGTAAACATGACCAACTAAATCGTCACGCCCCTCATCATTAGTAATAAAGGTTCGCAATTTCACATCTTTAATTGCAATTTTCTCTACGCGAGGCTCAACAGAAATAATCTCTTTTAACTTTTCTTCTGTCCAACTGCCATTTAAATCATGAATTTTCTCCTTTTTCTCTTCCATTAATCTATGACGTACACCTTCCATCATTCCATAAAAAGCAGTTTCAGCTGTATTTGGAATAAATGAGAATACGGTATTTTTAATGTCATGATCAATCGACTTTAAAATTGCTGGAGTTAGCAATTGTCCAAGTCTTTTTCTTTCGTTATAGATATCTTTATCACTACCACGTGAGAAATAAATTCTTTCGAAAGAACATGATCTTCTTTTTTGAGGAAC
>Ga0209379_10002603_pt1 | contig 10887 bp, 11 predicted proteins | sample tdDd001_FD_187124 | JGI IMG/M metagenome (GOLD analysis project Ga0209379, IMG submission 187124) | Marine sediment microbial communities from the Atlantic coast under amendment with organic carbon and nitrate - tdDd00.1 (SPAdes)... | ecosystem: Environmental > Aquatic > Marine > Coastal >...
TCCTGATCGATCTCGATTGATACCTTAGATGCATCAAATCCATCCAGCGGCTGCATGTCAAAATAGCGTGTCGAATGTGGTAACACTAATGTCCCCGCTATCAGCTTACTAATGTCGATGCCCTTGAGGTATTTAGAATGGTTTCCATCAGTTACTCGCCAGTTAGTTTTCGTTAATCTGCCATAACTGTCTCCAGTATTTTCGACTTCAACGATCCACTTGTTTTTCCCCTCTTGCACACTCTTAATATCAAGAGCTGGTGCTGTATTCTTTGGTCTCACATTGACAAGTGTATTGAACTGGAGCAGTAACCCAAGTTGACCGTTGTTGCCATCACCTCGTTTCACCTCTACTTGCTTAACGGCAATGCGATACGATTTTGATTGAGTGATCGATGGGTCGCCTAAGTATCGGATCATCACAGACTGGGAACGGCCAGGTTCAATAATGGCGGTTACGGGTATGACAAGTAACTCGTCATCCGCTGCTCGGATGGTTTCTTTTCCGTGCTCATCCATTGTCATAGAAAAAGGATAGAGCTCAACGGTGAGGGGCGCTCGGGAGGTGTTGTCTATACGCATGGACATCTGTGCTCGTTTGCCGAGAGGTTCCATTTCTGCAACCATAGGCTCGACTTTATAAGCGTGTGCATAAGAACAAACTAAAGATAGTACTACTAAATTTATCCAACGAGACATGTTGAGCTCCATCAAGTTCATCGGTGTTGCTGTTGTTATAGGGAGGCCCGTGCCTAAGCCTCCCATTGGGGGGGAAGAATATCGATTAGTTTGATGTGATATTCACAGTTAACGTATCAGAGTAGCCGCCAGCCCAAGCCGCGGTTTCAGTCGTTGCTACCGTTAAGGTCGCGCCTACACCGCCTGCCAACGTTGATGAACCAGGGTAGGCAACATCTACCGATACATCATTAAGACCAGGACCACCAGGTGCATTCAAAACCAGAGGAGACAAACCGGTAGGAGTAAACGTAGCTGTGTATTCCAGCGCAAAGTCCTCATTATCATCAGATTCCAAACCACCTTCTGAGCTGGTTAGAGAAACAGTTGCACCATCAACATCATTACATTGCATACCCAGGTTGAGTGATACAGTTTGAATATTCGTTACATCGCCGAAATCAAGAAGTTGAGTAGCAAGCCCTGTAACTTCACAAACAGGTGAAACATAACCAACTAATTGAACATCGCCCGGTGCAGCATTGACCTGAGTACCAAATAAAGCAGTAATTGCTGCTGCGCAAATCGTTAGTTTTTTCATAAGAAGATTCCTTTAACTCAAGAGATAACATTCATGTTTAGCTCAAATCCTGCCGAGCTAGCTTTTCTGCGAAATTGCAGATTTCCTACTTCGTGACGTTATTTATTGATGGGTAGATATCAATTTCAATGACGTCTTTATAATAGCCTGCGTATAGCAAGCCATGCTCAAGCGTTACTCCTAGTTTCCCAATAGTGGAAAAAGGAATAGCGCCAAAACTGTCAATTTGTACTGGTGTGGTAATATCCTCACTGCTTAACTCTGTAGCGATATTTATTGAGCTAACATCCAAATTGATGGAATAATGAGTGAGGTTTACAAGTTCATTATCTTCGTGTTTAAGACCGCCGTATTTTGAACTAATAGTAAGCACTATTGGTTGGTTGCAATATATGTCAAAAGGTAGTGTTCTTGATATTTCATCAGAAAAGTCCATAGTGTCATTAGAACCAAAATTTACTTCACATTGATCACCGATATAGCCAGATATATTCATCGATAAGCTGTCAGCTTGGACATGTCCCAACATCCAAAACTGGGAAATCGTCAAATAAATCAAATTCGCTTTGAGTCGGCACATCTGACGTCCTTTGTGAATTAATACGTTTGAACTAACAAAACTATAAGTCTCCCTATGAATAATGAAGTAGTAAACAAGTTGGAAGCGATACATAAAAGTTGTAGATATAGTTGTAGTTTTGTATTTTTCTGGTGAATCAACTCAAGGTTGAGAGCAGGGGTAAGCAACTGATGCAGAGGCCGTTGCCATGGAAAATGGCCATTTTCATAGGTGGGGTAGAGCCTTTACATGCTGATATATAAAAATGGACTTGCAGAACACACTGATTGGCGGTATTGATGGGTAATTCTCAATAACTCAATCAATGATATGGATATTTTAAATTTTGAGGCCTTTTTGGTTGCCATTACCATTTTGACCTTAACGCCTGGTTTGGATACTGCTTTGGTGATCCGTAATACCAGTCGCTCTGGACTGAAAGATGGTTGCACGACCAGTTTAGGGATTTGTTTTGGGCTGTTTGTGCACGCTTTTTTCTCAGCGGTTGGTATCTCTGCCATTCTTGCGCAATCTGCAGAGCTTTTCCAAACCGTGAAAATGATTGGTGCGGCGTATTTGATATGGCTTGGTCTAAGTAGTTTAAGAGCATTGATGAAGGCCAATGGTGGTATTGCAGTCTCAGAGCAAGTTCATCAGGCCTACAGTGGGAAACGATCTTTTCGAGAAGGTTTTCTTTCTAACGTATTGAATCCGAAAACTGCCGTATTTTATCTTGCGTTCTTGCCGCAGTTTGTGAACCCAGAAGGTTCACCGTTGTTACAGTCGATGACGATGGCGATGATTCATTTTATGATTGCGATGGTTTGGCAGTGTGGTTTGGCCGGAGCACTTAATTCGGCGAAGAGCTTGCTGAAAAATGCGCGCTTTATGAAGTGGATGGAAGGGGCAACGGGTGCGGTATTAGTTGTTCTTGGTGTTAAGTTACTAGTAGAAAAGCCAGTCTAATGCGTTTACTTATTCAATTGATATTAATTCTCCTCCTCTTTCTGGCTGCGATGGTTGGCGCTGTCGCTTGGAAAGCCGTACCGCAGCTTCAATTTGAACAGAGAGACATGGACTGGCAGTGGCATTGGTCATACTTCCATCCGTTTTCAAATGGTATCCAACAAGCTAGAACACAAGACACAAAGCAGCTTTTACTAAGGCGCGTCTATCTAGAAGAGTCATTGGCTATTTATGTTATGACGACACTGGATAATAAGTTTGAAATTGATGTGGTCAAAGAGGAGAGCTGTAAGCCTGACTCTAGTATTTGGGCCATGGTATCGATTAACAACGAACCCGCATCCCATGTTCCTATGGTGTGTGACAGTAGCGGAGAAACCTACTTTCATCGTCATGTCAGACCTAAGCTTGTGTCGCTTGAGTTTGGTGTAGAAAAAGCAGTTATCAATGAAGACTTTAAGCAGTGGCCTATTGATGACATTAAAGTCGATCAGTTTAAACAACAGCACTCTTCATTTTTTGAAAAGCAAGGGGAAGAGGTCGAACACCAATGGTTGAGAGATTAGCAAAATAAAAAAGCCCGCTGAAATCAGCGGGCTTAAAGTTTCTAACTCGGTTTATGCTTTCACTGCATCAAAATCATCAGATTGAGAAGAGGATTTGAAGAACAGCTTTGTCTCTTCCAACACGACATGTCGTAGAGCAATCAAACCGATCAGGTTAGGGATTGCCATCAAACCATTCACAATATCAGCCAGCAGCCAAATCATGTCTAAGTGAAGGAAAGCTCCTGAAGCTACCAAACCAACAAAAATCAGTTTGTATGGCAGCACTGCTTTAGTACCGAACAGGAATACCACACAACGCTCACCGTAGTAGTTCCAACCAAGAATGGTGGTAAACGCGAAGAACATCAGGCCGATAGACACCAGCATTGGACCAAATGTCTCTGCGTTCAAGCCTACAGCAAATGCGTGCGTTGTCATCGCTGCACCAGAGAAGTCACTTTGCCAAGCGCCTGTAAGGATCAAAGCTAGACCTGTCATAGTACAAATGATGATGGTATCGAAGAAGGTACCAGTCATTGAAATCAGACCTTGTTTAACACAAGAATCGGTTTTCGCTGCCGCAGCTGCCATCGGTGCACTACCCAAACCAGATTCGTTTGAGAATACACCGCGAGCGATACCTGACTGGATGGCTAGCATAATGCTTGCACCCAAGAAACCACCTGTTGCTGCGGTTGAAGTGAAGGCAGACACCAACACCAACTCAACGGCGTTTAGCAATTGGTCAGCGTTCATGATGATCACGCTCAAACAAGCCAGTACGTAAAATACTGCCATTGCCGGAACTACTTTACCTGCAACACTCGCGATGGATTTAATACCACCCAAAGTGACAAACGCAACCAATAGAGTCAGGATGAAAGCAGCAAGTTCACGGTTTACACCGAGAGAAATTTCGCTGGCATCAAGAATCGCGTTCACTTGAGGGAAGGTACCGATACCAAAACACGCTACACCCAGTGCAAATACCGCAAACATGATCGCAAGCGCTTTCGAGCCAACACCATATTGTAGGTAGTACATAGGGCCACCAATCATTTGGCCTTTGTCGTCAACGCGACGGTATTTCACCGCAAGAAGACACTCCGCGTATTTGGTTGCCATTCCGAATAGAGCGGCAAGCCACATCCAGAATAGGGCACCAGGGCCACCAAGTTTGATTGCGGTAGCAACACCAACGATGTTACCTGTACCAATTGTTGCAGACAGCGCAGTACACAGCGCAGCAAAGCTAGAAACGTCACCCTGTTTATCAGATGACTTATCTTTACGAAATACCATCGCTAACGCAGTTGGTAGGTGCTTAAACTGGATCAAGCCTAGGCTAAAAGTGAAGTAAACACCGGTTCCCACAAGCAAAAGTAGCAGTGGTGGACCCCAGACAAAGTTATCAATGGTTTGAAGTAAAGATTGTAGGTCGTTCATGATTTCCCCTTAATAAAACAACTAATAAGGAGAAGAGGGAAAGGACGAGATCAAAGATCTCTAATAGAGCCAAGCTATTTAAATTAGGCGGGAACGCCAAATAGTTAGGTTGTTACTTTCCACTCCTCTGTCCTTTTGCCTGAGAGTTTCACCCTACACAAATGTGTAGGACTTGCTCCTTCGGCGACCGATTTAACGGTTCTCTCCAGAGGTTCCTCCAACTACAGTCCCCGCTACCTAAGTAGCACCTGAAATAGTTAATTCTTCGGCGAGTTACCCTAACTAAATGTTAAAATTTAGTTAATAACCACTCTCCTGCAGTCTTCATCGGAACATTTACTCAATCAAATGAGCAAAGGTTAGTTAATGATGCTGGTCACCATTAACGTGTGAACTCTATCATGTTTTGTTACCATTTCAACACCAAATGAAGATTTATTTTCAATACATTATGCGGATGTTGTGGCTTTGATTTCATAGGTTTGTTGATTAATTAAGCAAATTACGTGCAATTGGGTTTATTCTTGGTGTGTATGGAAGGTCGAGGAAGGATTCTAGGGCGCGATGGGATTTCGATTGGCTGATGATATGTTGTTCAAATTAGAACATTAATTTGATCAAAACGGGAGCAATCGCTTTAAATTCTACGCTATGTTGACCGTATGCTCCGTAGAAATAGGTTACAATGAGTTTTTGCGAGACTGTCTATGGAGTCAGATAGGTTCTCAGAGTTGGACAAGGAGGCAGTATGACCAGATTGTTAGCCATTGCAGTATTGGTGGCGTTAGCGTTTGTGTTATTTCGTTATCGTACCAATGAAAAAGTCCAAAAAGCGACCGTCATTACCTTGATTGGCGCATTCTTAATTTATACCGCATCAATCATGATTGCGGAACTCACTCGCTAGCAAATCAGTAGATCCCTTGGAGTAAGATACGGTGACTTCTCAGAACAATATTGAAGATCAAGACGAAGTAGTTGTCATTGAGGAGCGCGATAAGCGTACTCATATTTATATCGCGATTGCGGCAGTGTTGGGTCTGGCATTTGGTGGTTTAGCTGGCTCGGCAATGACAGCGAGCAAGTGGGAGTCCACGTATCAAGTGTTGGAAGAAAAGTACCAAGCACTGACACAAGACAAAACTGACTTGGTCTCTCAAGTAAAAACACGTGAAGCGAGCCTAGATCAAGAAGTTGATGCAAAAGTAGCGACACTGTTGGCAGAGAAAGAAGAAGCTCATAAAGCCGAATTAAAAGCACTTCAAGAACAGTTAACCGAAGTCGAAAAAGTGAATCTTGCACTTGAATCACAAGTGAAAGAGCAGAAAAACAAATTAAGCAGCACCAAGAATGAAAACGACAAGTTGAATCGCCAAGCCGATATGCAAGCGACGATGTTCGAGCGTTCTCGAGAGGTGTTCCGCAAAGAATTACAAATATCGCAAGAGCTTGAGTCTCTTGAGAAAGAGCGCGAAGCACTATTGCCTAAAATTGAGAAGCTAAAGAAAGAGTGTGATGTTTTCTTAGAAGGCAAATCTTGGGATGTGAAATCTGACGCCTGTGATAAGCACGATGAAGCAAACTCTCGTTTAAGCCAAGTTGACCAGCTTATTGAAGTCAATAAAATGGACTTAAAGCAGATTAAAGATATTACTGAAGACATGGGTTTATAGCACCATCGCTTCGGTAGTGGCCACCTATTAAAAAGGAGCTCACTGAGCTCCTTTGTTGTATCTAATACCGTCTTAGTAAATAACCACTAATCAAAAATGTTAGCCTTGTTTTCAGACGTTTTTCCTGCGCTAACTCCAGTCACTTACTTACTGTGATTGGTATAATTTTACGCTTTCCCTATTTTCATAAGCGTTAACCCTATCAGCCATTCAATAGTCTTATAACATGGTTGGTTGAGCTTATAAGCGACTAAGCTCTCTACCTGAGAGGTTAGCTCATAAACGTAAGGTTGATGATGTCTGCCTATCGTCATTTGGAAAGCGAGGCGCCATATCGCCAAGAACTGACCGTCTTCGAGAGCTTTCCGCCAACTCGCTATAAACACAGCCTCATTCTTTGAGAGATCTAACTTTTCAACCATCAGCTTGAGTAGGCGACCTTGCAGCGCACATGGAATATCTACTTTCTTTGCAAAGTGGTGGCTGATCCCCGTCCTCGATATCCCTGTCTGCTCACTCAACGTTGTGTAAGACATTTTCTCGTAACCAAGCGTTATCAATTGCTCTGTTGCAACATCGAGAATGGTGTTGATGGTGATTTGGGTATCTTCTTGTGTTCGGCGCGCCATAACTATTGCCAGTGTTGTGATTAAAAAAAGATACTACCACTTATCGTCTGCCATTCCATATAGGAAACCTAATATTGACGTTGTTCGCATGAGAAATGCGCATAATTGGCCATAAAAATAGCCAAGGTAACAACTTGTTTACATTTGCTTGTGGTGTGTAAATTGCTGAAGGATATGATAATGCATTGATATAGCTCGCTTTCCGCATAATTGCCGTAAACGTTTGCTATTACAAAATTGTGTGTAACATAAATTTTACAACTACCGTTTAAAACTGCGTAAAGCCAGATTTCCACTCATGTATTCCAATTTTTCTCCTCCTGCGCCAAGTTAGAAATATCGAACGAGAACGCATGTTCAAATACAGCAATGACATAAGGAGAAAGTCATGGTGGACACCTACAACCCATTAGGAACGGATGGATTCGAATTTGTGGAATACACAGCGGCGAATAGCGAAGGCATTGAACAATTAAAAGCGCTGTTTGTATCGTTGGGTTTTGCAGAGATCGCAAAACACCGTTCTAAAGAAGCTTGGCTGTACCGACAAGGTGACATCAGCTTTATCGTCAACGCCCAGCCGCACAGTCAAGCAGAAGGCTTTGCTAAAGTTCACGGCCCATCGGTTTGTGGCATGGCATTTCGTGTGAAAGATGCGAACGTCGCATTAAAGCAAGCGCTGGATAACGGTGGCGTTGAGTACAAAACTGAAATTGGTCCAATGGAACTGAGCATTCCAGCGATTTACGGTATCGGTGAAAGCCTTCTGTACTTCGTTGATCGTTACGGCAAGCAGAGTATTTACGATGTCGATTTCCGTTTCTATGACGATGCCGACGAACGTTTAGCGAAAGCCGACGTTGGTATGTATGAAATTGACCATCTGACCCACAACGTGAAGCAAGGCAATATGGATGTGTGGTCAGGATTCTACGAGCGCATTGGTAACTTCCGCGAGATCCGCTACTTCGACATCGAAGGTAAACTGACCGGCCTTGTTAGCCGCGCAATGACCGCACCATGTGGCAAGATCCGCATTCCAATCAATGAATCTTCTGATGACAAGTCGCAGATTGAAGAGTTCATTCGTGAATACAACGGTGAAGGTATTCAGCACATCGCGCTGACCACCGATGATATTTATCAAACCGTTCAAACGCTCCGTGATCGCGGAATGGACTTTATGCCGACGCCAGACACCTACTATGAGAAAGTGGACGAGCGTGTGAAAGGGCACGGCGAAGATGTTAGCAAACTACGTGATTTACGAGTTTTAATAGACGGCGCGCCGACCAAAGACGGCATTTTGCTGCAAATTTTCACTCAGACAGTAATTGGCCCGGTGTTCTTTGAAATCATTCAACGTAAAGGCAATGAGGGCTTTGGTGAAGGTAATTTCAAGGCGCTGTTTGAATCGATTGAAGAAGACCAAATCCGCCGAGGAGTACTGAGCGATGCATAAATGGATCACATTCCCTCATCGGGAGGGAGTGTGCTCCAAGCAAGCACATGCTGACTTCCCGGAAGAGGCAATTTACGAACGTGAAGCAGGTCGAAGTGGATTCTTCGGCCCAGCAGCACACTTTCATCATCAACATGCACCGACAGGTTGGTCTGAATGGGAGGGGGACTTACGTCCGCGCGCTTTCGATTTCAACCTAGTCGAAACGGCGAGCCAAATTTCGCCTTGGGCAGTGCCACACCTTCTACACAACGCAAACTGTAAGGTTCGCGTGTGGCGTATGGACGAAAAGATGGATTTCTTGGTCCGCAACGCTGATGGGGATGAGCTGCTATTCATCCACCACGGAACGGCCGACCTTTATTGCGACTATGGTCATCTCAAAGTGAGTGAAGGGGATTACGTGATGATCCCGCGCTCGACCAGTTGGCGTTTAGATCCAAGTGAACCGATGTTCGTTCTGATGATTGAAAACACCGATGCCGCTTATTCTTTGCCAGAAAAAGGCATGGTGGGCAATCATGCGGTGTTCGACCCAGCAGTACTGGAAACGCCTTCGATTAACGACGAATTTCGCGCGCAATACTCAGAAGAGCAAACACAGGTACAGGTGAAGCGTCACGATAAAGTCAGCGTCATTACTTATCCATTCAATCCACTTGACGCCATTGGTTGGCATGGTGACTTAGCGGTGGTGAAAGTGAACTGGCGTGATATTCGACCGTTGATGTCGCATCGTTATCACTTACCGCCTTCCGCACATACCACATTTGTTGGTGCTGGATTTGTGGTGTGTACGTTTGTACCTCGTCCGATCGAAAGCGATCCTGGCGCATTGAAGGTGCCGTTCTATCATAATAATGACGATTATGATGAAGTCTTGTTCTACCACGCGGGGGACTTTTTCAGCCGCGACAACATTGAAGCTGGTATGGTGACTTTCCATCCGGCGGGCTTTACACACGGGCCACACCCGAAAGCGTTCAAAGCAGGTCAGGAATACAAGAAGAAGTTTACCGATGAAGTGGCAGTGATGATTGATACACGCCACGCTCTCGAGTTCTCTGATGAACTTGATAAGGTTGAAAACAAAGAATACGTCTATAGCTGGCAAGAGAAGTAAGGGGCAAGGATGAAATTAGCAACCAAGAAAAATGGTACTCGCGATGGTCTGTTGATGGTCGTGAGCAAAGACCTAACAATATGCGTACCTGCAACCGAAATTTTCCATGCAATGCACCTCGCGCCAACCATGCAAGTGGCATTGGATAATTGGGACAGAGTTGCGCCACAACTTGAAGAGCTTTATAGCGCATTAAATAGCGGTGACGTATCGGGATGCGAAGAGTTTGAATCTCACTATCTAGAGTCTCCACTACCTCGCGCATATCAATGGGCAGACGGCAGTGCGTACGTCAATCACGTCGAGCTAGTGCGCAAAGCGCGCGGTGCAGAAATGCCGGAAAGTTTTTGGGCTGATCCGCTAATGTATCAAGGTGGCTCAGATGCGTTTATTGGCCCTTGCGACAACATTGAATTTGCCAGTGATGAATGGGGTATCGATTTCGAAGGTGAAGTCGCGGTTATAACGGGTGATGTTCCGATGGGAGCAAGCATTGCAGAAGCGCAAGAATCGGTTCGTCTCATCATGTTGGTCAATGATGTTTCGTTACGCGGTTTGATTCCTGCGGAGCTCGCCAAAGGTTTTGGCTTCTTCCAATCAAAACCGTCATCGGCGTTCTCTCCCGTCGCGGTAACACCAGATGAACTTGGTGAAGCATGGTACGAGAATAAAGTGCATCTGCCGCTCGTCTCAACCTACAATCACAAGCCGTTTGGTTGCCCGAATGCAGGTGTTGATATGACGTTTGATTTCGCCGATTTAATTGTTCACGCCAGTAAAACCCGTCCGCTTTCTGCTGGGGCTATCATTGGTTCAGGTACGGTATCGAACAAGCAGGGTACCGAACATGGTACCTCTATCGAAGAAGGTGGCGTGGGGTATTCCTGTATTGCGGAAGTGCGCATGATTGAAACCATTCGTGATGGCAAGCCATCGACCAGTTTTATGTCGTTTGGTGACGCAATCAAGCTAGAGATGTTTGACGCAGATGGTAACTCGATCTTTGGCGCGATTGATCAGCAAGTCAGCCAATACCTAAAACACTAACAGTTAGAGGTAAGGAAGCGATGAGCGATAACATCACCCTCTATGGCTATTGGCGTTCTTCGGCGGCTTATCGAGTTCGCATTTGTTTAAACTTGAAAGCCTTGGGTTACGAGTCAAAATCGGTTCATTTGGTACGTAATGGCGGTGAGCAGCACA
>Ga0209379_10002604_pt1 | contig 10884 bp, 7 predicted proteins | sample tdDd001_FD_187124 | JGI IMG/M metagenome (GOLD analysis project Ga0209379, IMG submission 187124) | Marine sediment microbial communities from the Atlantic coast under amendment with organic carbon and nitrate - tdDd00.1 (SPAdes)... | ecosystem: Environmental > Aquatic > Marine > Coastal >...
AAGATGTTCAGTCGATAAAGAGCCATCGAACTTACCGTCCAAAACGCGCCTGTACCAGGCCCTGCTAATCCATCATAGAAGCCGATCGTAAAACCTTGCATATACTGCTTTTTATTGAGCATAGGGCAAGGTTCAGGGGTTGGACTCTGATTTGTTGATTGCGGTGTTTTGTGGAATACGGTGTACATGGCGGCCGCAAGAATAATTAGAGGTAAAACTTTCTCTAACCACTCTGTACTAATAGCATCAACAAACAGCGTTCCTAATGTAGCACCAATGAGTGTTGCTACAAACGCTCGTCCCCAGCACTGTGGTTTGAACAAGCGCTTTCTATAATAGGTAAAAGCGGCAGTGGAAGAAGCAAAAGATGCGGCTAACTTGTTGGTACCTAATGCAATATGTGGCGGAAGGCCTAACGATAGCAAAGCAGGTACGGTTAACATGCCACCACCACCGGCTACAGCATCAATAAATCCAGCAACAAAAGCGACGAGCGCCAGCACCAACAACATGGTTGGCTCAATCATTTCCATAAATAGTTATTCTTCTAATATTCGATCTTGCGTTTAAACGGCGGAAGCGAATCAATTAAAGCTTGCCCGTAGCGTTTTGTTACTAAGCGTCTATCAAGGATGGTCACTCTACCAGAATCGCGTTCTTTGCGCAGTAAACGACCAACACTTTGAATCAGTTTTTTGCTCGCATCAGGCACGGTGATCTGCATAAACGGATTCCCTCCTTTCTTCTCTATGTATTCCGAGTGTGCTTGTTCTACCGGAGAAGTAGGGACACCAAATGGAATCTTAGTAATGATGAGGTTTTCTAGTAGCTCTCCCGGTAAATCAAGACCTTCCGAGAAGCTTCCTGTACCAAAAAGAATGCTAGTTTTCTGCTGATCTACGAGCTTTTTATGTTTTTTTAGAATTTCTGCGCGTGAACTTTCGCCTTGAACTTGTAGTGCCCAGCCCCGTTTTATGAAGTCTGAACTTAACGCATCGGCCACTTGGTTCATTTGCCAATAAGAGGAGAATAATACTAAGTTTGCTTTGTTGTCTTCTAAATACTTAGGCAAAATTTCAATAAGATATTCGGTAAATTGCGGCGCTTGAGGCTCATACTTCATCGCTGGAATCAAAAGCTCGGCTTGGTTTTGATAGTCGAACGGAGAAGCTAATGCTAAAAATTGAGTTCCTGACTCAGGTTTCGCATCGACACCTACTTGATGACAGAAGTAATGGAAGGAGTTTAGTGCGCGCATCGTTGCTGATACTAGGACTGCACCAATGCAGCGGCTCCAGATTTGTTGATCGAGTTGCCAGCCAATCTCCAGTGGCGAAACACTAACAATATAATCGCCTTCTTGGTCTGGGTGTTTTTCCAGCCATCGAGCCAGAGGAGCGCCTTTGTCGCGGGTAGGCTCTGCCATTAGGTTCCACACCTGTGCTAGGTTTTCCAAGCGCTGAATGTAAAAACCTAATTCAGCGAGGGCTGGTTCTGCCAACCTTGATGAAAGTTCACCATCTTTAACTCGCTCAGCTATAAGATCGGCGATCTTAGCCACACTTTGATTCGCTTTCTTACTTAGTTGCTTAAGATCTTTAGATTGATTTTCTAACCAAGTGGGCAGCTCGCCATGTTCAAAGCGATAAATGTTTTCTTCGAACTGTGCAGGATCGAACTGTTTGGTTAGTTGGCTCAGTGCAGGGATGAGCTCTTGCACCGATTCCTGTAAATCATTGCGAAAACGGGCGACACGCTTCTCATCAGCTAAGGATAAAAACTTACTGGTCGATTGGTTGAGCTTCTCTAGCCAAGCTGCCGCACCTTTCAAGCTCGCAGATGCGGATGCGTGGTCGCGAGCTACATGGGGTAGGTGGTGGGCCTCGTCAAACACATAAATCGTGTTTTCAGGCTCAGGGAGAATCACGCCACCGCCTAAGTCTGCATCAGCCATCACTAATGAATGGTTGGCAATGATGACATCATTCTTGTCTAACTCTGCTCTAGCTTTCTGAAAAGGGCAGTTGCGATGGGCAGGTAAGCTATTATTACAGCTGTGCTTATCACTCACAATAAGCTGCCATAGACGATCATCTATTGGCTTTGGCCAAGAATCACGGTCGCCATCCCACTTACCTTGAGCAAGAGAACGATACATGGTCTCTAGAAGCTCGATGTCTTTCTTCTTTGGTTTTGTCTCAAACATAGCGAGCTGACCACCATCAACTCCGCTTGCAGTAGCAAGTTTCTCTGCACAGCAGTAGCGTTGGCGGCCTTTGGCCAAAATAAAGGAGAACTCTCGATCTGTAATACGGCGGAAAAGAGGCAAATCTTTGTTTACTAACTGCTCTTGTAAAGCCACTGTTGCAGTCGATATCACAACTTTACGGTTGTTATGTACCGCAACGGGAATCGCCGCCATTAAGTAAGATAAAGACTTCCCGATCCCGGTACCAGCTTCAGCAATTAGCATACGATTTGATTTGTGGTATTGCCCGCATAGCGTTTTTGCAATCTCAGCGACTAGATAGTTTTGTGCTCGACGTGGCACAAAGTTGTCCAGTTGAGCTTGTAAGTTCTGATAGCTGTTTCGAATCGACTTTTGAATGTTACTGGTTAGCATACGGGCCTCAAATGCGTTGGTGGCGCATAGTAGCACACTTCACTAGCTGTACAGTAGTTCACAAAATGGAATGCTTTTGTATGGAATGTAGATCTTGTTCACAAAAAAATATTGAACCTAATTTAAATGAAAATAATTTCATGGAATGAAATATATAAAACTTCAAAAATGCCAGTTTAGTAGTGTTTTATTCTTTATTATTGGTTTTTTAGATTGGTTTTTGATGCTTTAAACTGCTTATTAATGAAATGGTAAATTAATAAAAATCAAGTCAATTGTTTAGAAGTTCATCGAATAATTTAAATATAAAAAATCAAGTCATTGTTTTTAAAGTGTATTTTTGTTTTTTGATGTAAATATTTAGAAAATTTGACAGGCAGAATAATCTTTTGCACTCTAGTGCCCAGATTTTGCAAACCAACATTGTTACGCTTCGATAACAAGTGGTTTCGAAAATAAAAAAAGGGAATCGGACAAGGATATCCCAAACTAAGAAAAGGCAGTGGATTAATTATGAAAAAGACTCTATTAGCTCTAGCTGTAGTTGCGTCTGCAACTTCAGTAAACGCAGCTGAAGTATTCAAATCTGAAGAAGGTTCTGTAGATTTTTACGGTCAACTACGTCCAACTCTTCTACTTACTGAAGGTAACGACCATGAGCCAGAGCTGAATACTAGCTCTTCTCGTATGGGTGTTAACGGTGTTTACGTTGTAAACGACAGCCTAAAAGTTCTAGGTGAAGTTGAAGTTGGTGTTGCTCTAGGTGACAACTACAACGCTGGTAATGATTCAAGTGAGCGTACAGACGACACAGTATTCGTACGTCGCCACATCTTCGGCTTTGACATGGGCGATGCTGGTACTGTTCGTATCGGTAAAGAAGGCACATGGGCTGATGACGTTTATTTTGCTGATTACTCTTACTTCTTTGGTGGTAATGCTGCAGAAACTGCATACGGCCACGCTTGGAACAACGATTCTCAAATCAAATACGCATTCGAAAACGATGCATTCTGGTTAAAAGCGGGCTACGCGTTTGGTGAAAACGATACAAACGAAGAGATCGCTGAACTTTTTGTAGGTAAGTCTTTTGGTGACCTATCTATGCACGCTGGTGTTTCTTCAACAAACCACGTAATCAAGATTACAGACGTTGACCCAATCAACAGCGATCGTCTATCTTTTGAAGTAACTGGTGAGTACGCTCTAGGTGAGCACACTCTCGGTGCAACTTACTACTACAATGAAGAAGATAACAGCCTAGGTGCTAAATCTGTAACAGTTGACTCTCACTACATTACTCTTGCAGGTAAGTTCGCAGTTGCTCCTAAGACAACTTTATACACTGGTTACGAATACCTAGGTCAGTCTTCTGATAAAGCTGGTACAGTAGACGCAGACTCGTCATGGTTCTATGCTGGTGTTGAGTACAAGTTCTCTAAATGGGCTCGCGTATTCACAGAAGCTGGTTACACATTTGAAGGTACTAGCCTAGAAAACAAAACTACTGAAGATGCAACTAACTTCGGTGTTGGTGCACGTTTCTACTGGTAATCAAAACCCAGTTTGATATTGTAAGACCCAGCCTAGTGCTGGGTCTTTTTTATTGAAGATAAGGAATATAAGTCTATGCAGTTATCACTAAAAGCAGCAATGGTATTGTCTTTGTTTGCAAGTGCAAACCTGTACGCTGCGACAACTCTGGTAGTGCCTGAGGATGTGAAATTATTGTCTGTAAATATGGAGAAGCCAAAGTTAGAGGGCGGCTTATTTTCAGATGAGAAAACGATGGAGATCCCGGACGGAACAAACCAGATTGTTTTCAAATATCAGCCAGAGTTTGAAATCGGTGATGACATTAAAGGCGTTTATGGTGACGTCATCATAGCCAAATTCGATGCAACAGATGAAGAACTAACGTTCGAGTTACCTAAATTCAAAACTTATCGCCAAGCACAAACAAACATTTCTCCTTTGGCATGGCAGTTGCTTGATTCTAAAGGGCAGCCAATTGATTTGGTTGAAGACGTATTAGAATCTGATGGCGTTCAAATCGGTCGTAACTATTCTCAAGAGGCACGCAACTACAATATCGCTGGTGGTCTTGCTAGTGTCGCGGTTACTTACGTGACGGTTAACCAACACCAACAAGCGGTAAGTGAAATAGAGCCTAAAGTTCAGGAAACTAAGAGTAGCCAGAAATCTACAACTCAAGATAGCCAAATGGTTGATCTTTTAAAGACGATGTATAACAAAGCAACGCCACAAGAAAAAGAAACATTTAAGAAGTGGGTCGCTCAACAATAATCGTTATTTGTAGTAGTAAAAGCTAAAAAGCAGGCCAATGCCTGCTTTTATGTTTTTTGAGGTTTGAGGTTAGAGTTTGATTTCTTTCCACTCTCCGGGTGTTAAATCACTAAGCTGTATATCGCCCATTGAGTAACGAACTAAACGCAGTGTTGGGAAGCCGATATGCGCTGTCATCCGCCTAACTTGACGGTTTCGACCCTCAATGATGGTAATGGATAACCAAGTCGTAGGGATATTTGCTCTAAACCGGACGGGTGGGATTCTGTCCCAGATCGCTGGCTCAGGCATCACTTCAACTTTTGCTGGTAACGTCATGCCGTCTTTCAGTTCAACTCCCTTTCGTAGCTTCTCTAAGTCTTCTTCTTGAGGCGCTCCGTCTACCTGTACCCAATAGGTTTTTGGTGATTTCGATTGAGGCTGCGTTAACTTAGCCTGCAAGATGCCATCGTTTGTTAGCACCATCAGACCTTCACTGTCTCTATCCAATCGCCCTGCAGCGTATACATCTTTCACCGGGATGTAATCCGCTAAGGTTTTGCGACCATCCCCATCAGTAAACTGGCTTAACGTGTCATATGGCTTGTTGAAGATAATCACTTTACGATCTTCAGGTGCAATGCGTGGCCTCGCGGGGTTTGAGGATCGGGTTGTGCGGCCTGGCCTATTTTTAGCTGGTCCATTTGAATGGTTTGGCTTACTTGAGCGTTTAAAATGGCTTGATTTAGATTGGTTGCTGCGGCGACCTTTCTCATGACCCGTGCGAGATGACATGTTAACTACCTTGCAAAAATGTAAATGAACTGTGTTTGAAAGTTTTAAGTTTTCTTCTGATCGGCTATCATTTGCGCGCCTAAAACTAACAAAAGCGCACAGAATAATAGACTATTTAGTGTTATTTGTTTAATGATATAGCCAAGTTGCTTTTAAGGCGGTGTTCCTACATAAGCACAGCATAAAAGTAAACTTGGCACAAAGTGTACTCATGGATAGAGAGCCATAGAGCTTCAAACTATAAAAAAGAGTGCAAACCGCATGTCGCGTTGGTGAGGAGAAATGCACTACTAACGTTTAGCAATGCGTCAATTCAACAAACTCAGTTGCTGAGTTGTTCAGCTTAGTTGAGTAAAAAATAGGGAAATTTCATGCCTACAGAAAAACCTACAATTATCTACACAATCACTGATGAAGCCCCGGCGTTAGCAACCTATTCATTACTACCAATCATTCAATCGTTTACCGCATCGTCTGGCATTAATGTAGATACACGTGATATTTCGTTAGCGGGTCGTATTATCGCTAACTTCCCAGAGCATTTAAAAGAAGATCAGCGCATCGGTGACGCGCTAACAGAACTTGGTGAGTTGGCAAAAACAGCAGAAGCAAACATCATCAAGCTTCCAAACATTTCTGCGTCTATTCCACAGTTAAAAGCGGCTATTAAAGAGCTACAAGCAAAAGGCTACGAACTACCAAACTACCCTGAAGAACCGAGCACTTACGAAGAAGAAGCGATTAAAGCGACTTACGACAAAATCAAAGGTAGTGCGGTTAACCCAGTTCTACGCGAAGGTAACTCAGACCGTCGTGCGCCACTTTCAGTAAAGAATTACGCGAAGAAGAATCCACACTCAATGGGTGCATGGTCAGCTGATTCCCAATCTCATGTTTCAAGCATGGCGGACAACGATTTCTTCGGTAGTGAAAAGTCGACAACTGTTTCTGGTGCGACTGATGTAAAAATCGAATTTGTTGCTGCTGATGGTTCGGTAAAAGAACTTAAATCAGCATTCCCTCTGCAAGACAAAGAAGTGATCGATTGTTCAGTAATGAACAAGAAAGCGCTTGTTGAGTTCTTCGAGAAAGAAATTGCAGAAGCAAAACAACAAGACGTCCTGCTTTCTCTGCATATGAAAGCGACCATGATGAAGGTGTCGGATCCAGTTATCTTCGGCCACGCAGTTAAGGTTTACTACAAAGACGTATTTGCGAAATACGGCAAGCTGTTTGAAGAGCTAGGCGTTGATGTAAACAACGGTATCGGTGACGTATATGCGAAGATTGAAGCGCTATCTGCAGAACAAAAAGCAGAAATCGAAGCGGCTATTCTTGCGGTATACGAAACGCAACCAGCACTAGCGATGGTGGATTCAGATCGCGGTATTACTAACCTACACGTACCAAGCGATATCATTGTTGATGCTTCTATGCCTGCAATGCTACGTGCTTCTGGCCAAATGTGGGGACCAGACGGTAAGCAGAAAGATACTAAAGCAATGATTCCAGATCGTAGCTATGCAGGTATTTACCAAGCGGTTATCGACTTCTGTAAAGAGCACGGCGCGTTTGACCCAACAACAATGGGTAGCGTTCCAAACGTAGGTCTAATGGCTCAGAAGGCCGAAGAATACGGTTCACACGATAAAACATTCATTCTAGATGCAGCAGGCACTGTACGCGTTGTAGATGCTTCTGGTGCAGTTCTTCTTGAGCAAGTTGTAGAAGAAGGTGACATCTTCCGTATGTGTCAGGTCAAAGATGCGCCGATCCAAGATTGGGTGAAACTTGCTGTAACTCGCGCTCGTGCTTCGGGTGCACCGGCTGTGTTCTGGCTTGATGAAGCGCGTGCTCACGATGCAGAGCTTATCAAGAAAGTAAATGCATACCTTCCTGCACACGACACTTCAGGTCTGGAAATTAAGATCCTTGCACCAATCGATGCATGTAAATTCTCTCTAGAGCGTATCAAAGAAGGTCTAGATACAATCTCGGTAACAGGTAACGTACTTCGCGACTACCTAACTGATTTGTTCCCAATCTTAGAGCTAGGTACATCTGCGAAGATGCTGTCTATCGTTCCACTTATGAATGGTGGCGGCCTATTCGAAACAGGTGCGGGCGGTTCAGCTCCTAAACACGTTCAACAGGTAGAGAAAGAGAACCACTTGCGTTGGGATTCTCTAGGTGAGTTCCTTGCACTTGCTGCGTCTCTTGAGCATCTAAGTACAGTTGCTGGCAATGCAAAAGCTCAAGTTCTGGCCGATGCACTTGATAAAGCGACAGGTGAGTTCCTCGATGAAAACAAATCACCTTCTCGCAAAGTTGGTGAGTTAGATAACCGCGGTAGCCATTACTACTTGGCATCGTACTGGGCGAAAGCCTTGGCTGAGCAAGCGGTAGACGCCGATCTTGCGGCAGAGTTTGCACCAGTAGCAAAAGCGTTGGCAGAGCAAGAAGACGCGATTGTTTCTGAGCTAAACAATGCCCAGGGTGTAAAAGGTGAGTTAGGTGGTTACTACTCTCTGGATGACGCTCTAGCATCGACATTGATGCGTCCAAGCGCGATGTTGAACGCTATTATCAACAAGTAACTCTGTACGCGCTACTTAGGTAGCGCGTGTCAAAGACTGATAAAAACAACAAACCCGCTTTAAGCGGGTTTATTTTTCTCTTCATAAAAGCAAGTTATGTTGTGCTTTGACGAGAGCAAATGGTTTGTCTTTCCGACAGCGCTCTATTTATTTGGCTAGGTCTTCTATTGGTACTACGCTGCTTGCGTGTGAACCTTTTGGACCTTTTTCAACCTCGTATGAGACTTGTTGGCCTGCTTTCAGTGTACGATAACCGTCCATTTGGATAGTAGAGTAGTGGGCGAATATGTCTCCCTCTTCTTGATCCGAACAGATAAACCCAAATCCTTTGGCATTGTTAAACCACTTTACTGTACCTGTAGCCATGCGTTTACATCCCTCATGCATTTTTTACTGATGTTGTTCTTCACTTCGGCCATACCTTTAGCCAAAGTACTTCTCTTAGCAATAATGCTAATACACGTCATTGTTGCGCAAACTCTCAGCGAAGCAGTAAGCCTCCAGCTACAACACCACTGAAAAAATATGCATCAACACATTCCACTGTAGTCAAAGAGGTGAGACAGTCAATAGCAAATATGTACAAAAAACAACATATTTGAAAACAAATCACTTTTGAGATTAACAATTTTGCAATGTCTTTTGTCAATATAATCTGAGAATTAGAGTATAGGTCTATAAGTGTGATTAAGAGCGGCAAAAGATACTATTCAAAAGGCTTATATTAGAAAAATGTGTGGTAAGAGTTAAAACTGCATAAATAGTGAAATTAAGAGGTTGCTCGTGGAGTAAATGTGATCTCTGCCTTTTACTAGAGAGGGGTATAAATTCCAGCAACGAAAAGTACTCAGTGGCTGGTTTAATAATCGGCTTTTGTCCGTATCAGAAAATCTTTTATTTGCAGCGAGTGAACTGGTGGATTAGGCTCTATGTAAGAGAAAAATTTTATCAATCAAAGTGCATTTAGGTGCCTTATCTCACTACACCGCACGGTATGCTTATGGTAGTCTGTTGCGAAGCAGGTAAAACCATCAACCCTTTGATACGATAACTTTTAGATAGCCATGAGTAAAAATTTTGAATGGGTAACTCCAGACTCCGATCTTCTGGAGAAAGAAAGTACAAAAATTCAGCCTCCTAAGCTGTATAACGTTGTACTAAATAATGATGATTATACCCCTATGGATTTCGTCATAGAGATACTTGAGCGTTTCTTTTCACATGATATCGACAAAGCGACGCAAATTATGCTCAAGGTTCACTATGAAGGAAAGGCAGTCTGCGGAACCTTTAGCGCAGAAATTGCCGAAACAAAAGTAGCGCAAGTGACGATGTACTCAAGGGAAAATGAGCATCCGCTACTATGTACTATGGAGCAAGCGTAATAAGAAGACTTGCTCGAGCAACCCAAGTTGTTCTTTCGGGAGGTACTTATGCTAAATAAAGAACTAGAGTCAAGCCTTAACGGTGCATTCGCTCGTGCACGTGATAAACGCCACGAGTTCATGACTGTCGAACACCTCCTACTTGCATTATTGGAAAATGATGCAGCTAAGGAAGCCCTTCTAGCCTGCAAAGCGGACCTTGATGCTTTGCGAAATGAACTCGATATTTTTATCGACCAAACAACGCCGCTCATCCCAGAAAGTGATGAGACGCGCGAAACCCAGCCGACATTGAGTTTCCAGCGTGTACTTCAACGCGCCGTCTTCCATGTTCAGTCGTCTGGTCGCAGCGAAGTAACAGGGGCAAACGTCCTCGTTGCCATTTTCAGTGAGCAAGAATCTCACGCAGCTTACCTGCTTAAAAAGAACGACATTTCTCGTTTGGACATTGTCAACTTTATCTCTCACGGCATCACTAAAGCATCGGGCTCAAGTGAAGATTCTTCTTCGTCTGATTCGTTTGGCTCAGAAGCACCTGAAGAAACCAACCCAGAAGAGCGTCTGGAAAGCTTTGCAACTAATCTAAACCAAGTTGCGAAAGCGGGTAATATCGACCCATTGATTGGTCGTGACAAAGAGCTAGAGCGCACGATTCAAGTGCTGTGCCGTCGTCGTAAGAATAACCCATTACTTGTGGGTGAAGCTGGCGTAGGTAAAACGGCTATCGCAGAAGGTCTTGCGTGGAGAATTGTAGAAGGCCAAGTGCCTGAAGTGATTCAAAATAGCGTGATTTATTCCCTAGACATTGGCTCTCTGCTGGCTGGTACTAAATACCGTGGCGATTTTGAGAAACGCTTTAAATCTGTTTTGAAGCAGCTTGAGAAAGAAGAAGACGCGATTCTGTTCATCGATGAAATTCATACCATCATCGGTGCGGGTGCAGCTTCTGGTGGTCAAGTCGATGCTGCTAACCTGATTAAGCCTCTACTAAGCAGTGGTAAGTTGCGCTGTATCGGTTCAACTACGTACCAAGAGTACAGCAACATCTTTGAGAAAGAGCGTGCATTGTCTCGTCGTTTCCAAAAGATCGATGTAGTAGAGCCTTCTTTGGATGATACGACGAAGATCTTGATTGGTTTGAAACCTAAGTACGAAGCTCACCATGAAGTGCGTTACACCAACAAAGCGTTGCGCGCAG
>Ga0209379_10002608_pt1 | contig 10881 bp, 9 predicted proteins | sample tdDd001_FD_187124 | JGI IMG/M metagenome (GOLD analysis project Ga0209379, IMG submission 187124) | Marine sediment microbial communities from the Atlantic coast under amendment with organic carbon and nitrate - tdDd00.1 (SPAdes)... | ecosystem: Environmental > Aquatic > Marine > Coastal >...
CGTTAGCCAATAAAAACTGACCGTCTTGCGACGGGCGGCGCTGGGCAATTCGATCAGGATACGCCCAGCACAAACACTGGCCTAACAAGCCCTCGTCAATTTGCGGCAATTTCACTGTGAGCGACACTTTTTGCGCCAAAGTATAAACTCGCTGGGTCACGCGTCGCTGGTGAAGGTGTTGGCCAGCCATTAAACGCTGTAGACTCACCCGTAAATCAAGCTGTGAACGCTCAGGGTCTTCAATCAACGCAATAGCGACAATGGCGCAGCTAAGTTCTGCTTGCCCTTCCTGCTGTGCTTGCAACAACATGGCGCCATGACGCGGCTCAATGCCTAAATGCTGCGCCTGTTTGCCTTGGTGTGTTAATGTGCGCTTAGCGTCCGTTAAACCTAACCGCTGTAGCAACGAGAAAGCCGCCGACATCGCGCTGCTTGGCGGAATATCCAGCCAACTCAGTTCACTGACATCGGCGCAGCCCCACTGCAACAACTCGAGCGCCAATGGCGCTAAGTCACTGTGCAGAATTTCCGGCTCGGGGACTGCTGGTTGCTGTTTTAACTGAGACTCACTATAAAGACGCACGCAAATCCCCGCTTCTAAACGCCCCGCACGGCCAGCACGCTGCTCAGCAGAAGATTGAGCAATACTCACCTGCTCTAGTTTGGTGATCCCAGTTTTTAAATGGAAGCGAGCAATGCGCTCTAAGCCAGAGTCCACCACTAAGGTGATCCCTTCAATGGTAAGGCTGGTTTCGGCAATGTTGGTGGCCAGCACCACCTTTCTGCGCCCTGCCGGGGCTGGGGTGATCGCTTGCTGCTGCTGATCTGCGCTCAATTGACCATATAAAGGACAGATATCAACGTCTGGCCATACTCCCAGCAGTGCTTGCTCAACTTGCTTGATGCTGCCAACACCGGGCAAAAAAGCCAGCAATGAGCCTTGCTCTCGCTCGATAAGTTGACGGATTTGTTTGACCATCGCGGGCACCAAGCGGTCATTTAGGCCCATCGGCGTATAACGCATTTCAACCGGATACGCCCGCCCTTGCGATTCGACATAACTTGCTTGGGGCAATAACCCCGCAAGCGCTTGTTCATCAAGGGTGGCAGACATCACTAAGATCTTTAGGTCATCACGCAGCGCGCTTTGTACTTCCAAGCTAAACGCCAACGCCGTATCGGCATGGATACTGCGCTCATGAAATTCATCAAAAATCAGTAAGTCGACACCGGTGAGCTCAGGGTCTTGCTGGATCATTCGGGTCATGATCCCTTCGGTCACAATTTCAAGTTGGGTGTTCGAGCCGACTTTAGACTCCCCCCGAACTCGAAAGCCCACGCTCTCCCCAACCTTCTCTCCCAGCTGTTTGGCTAAGTAGCGAGCAATGTTACGCGCGGCCAATCGCCGAGGCTCCAGCATGATGATCTTGCCGGTGACAAGCTTTTGCTTTAGCAGTTTGAGCGGTAAATAGGTTGACTTACCCGCCCCAGGCGCGGCTTTTAGGATGATCTGTTGAGAGCGAGCAAACTGTGAAAACAGCTCAGGAAGCACAGCTTCAATCGGCAATTGTGACAACGGCGAACCCTTGTGATTAAATAGACAACATCAGCACACATTGTACATAAAAACAGTAATAAAATGCACTTTGAACCGAGATTAAAGCCAGCCAAGCTGCTCAAGCGTTATAAACGATTCCTCGCCGACGTTGAACTCGGCGATGGCACCCTGACCACCATCCACTGTGCCAACACGGGCGCAATGACAGGTTGCGCCGAGCCTGGCAGTACCATTTGGTACTCCACCTCGGATAACCCTAAACGTAAATACCCTTTTAGTTGGGAGCTAACCCACACCTCTGCCAACGAGATGATTTGTGTCAATACCGCTCGCGCCAACCCCTTAGTGGCCGAAGCCATTACCAATGGCACGGTGGTCGAACTCACCGGCTATGACAATCTTCGCTCTGAAGTAAGGTACGGTAGCGAAAACAGCCGAATCGACTTTCTGCTCGAAAGTGACCAACAAGCAAATTGCTACGTTGAAGTCAAAAGTGTCACATTATTAAAAAATGACCAACATGGTTATTTTCCAGACGCTGTAACCACGCGCGGACAAAAACATCTGCGTGAGCTCACGGAAATGGCCAACAATGGTCACAGAGCGGTACTTTTTTTTGCAGTATTACACTCAGGGATTGAAAAAGTCTCCGTCGCACACTATATAGATGCCAACTATTCACAATTATTAGCAGAAGCAAAAGAAAACGGCGTAGAGGTATTGTGTTATAAAGCACAACTATCCAATCGTGAAATGCACATAAGTCATGCGATCGAGTTTATCGACCGTTTATGAAAAATGATGCATCGTTCACAATGGCAACCTCATTGAGTGATGAGTATTTGCCAGCGGCTTTTCTTTCTGCTATAGATACCCGCCTTATTTAACTGAGCGCCAGTTAGAAGGTGTAAGTAGGAGATGCTGTATGCCAGAGAGCAACAAAAGAAAAACGCTAGGCATCCTAGCTATTGCAGGCGTTGAGCCTTATCAAGAGAAGCCTGGTGAAGAGTACATGTCACCAGAACAGACGGCTCACTTTACAAAAATCTTAGACGCTTGGCGTAATCAGCTCAGGGAAGAAGTCGATCGCACAGTTCATCACATGCAAGATGAAGCTGCGAATTTCCCAGATCCAGTTGACCGCGCTTCACAAGAAGAAGAGTTTAGCTTAGAGCTTCGTAATCGTGACCGCGAACGTCGATTAATCAAAAAGATTGAAAAGACACTAACGAAGATCGAAGAAGATGATTTTGGTTTCTGTGAGTCTTGTGGCGTTGAAATCGGTATTCGCCGACTAGAAGCACGCCCAACAGCCGACCTATGTATCGACTGTAAAACACTCGCTGAAATGAAAGAGAAACAAATGCAAGGCTAAGCTGCCCTGTAATAAATAGACGAAAGGGAGCGCTGGCTCCCTTTTTTTTTGGACATTTATGATAAGCACTCGTTACATTGGCCGCTTCGCGCCATCGCCTTCTGGCCCGCTTCACTTTGGCTCACTTATCGCGGCGTTAGGCAGTTACTTTCAAGCTCGCGCCCAGCAAGGGCAATGGCTAGTACGAATTGAAGATTTAGATCCGCCAAGGGAAGTGGCGGGAGCCGCTACGCTTATCTTAAAAACCCTTGAGGCGTATCAACTGCATTGGGATGGCGAGGTCGTTTATCAAAGTCAGCGTCACGAGCTCTACCAAGCACAAATTGACCAGTGGCTACTATCCGGCCAAGCCTATTACTGCCAATGTACGCGCAAACAAATTAAGGCAGCCGGAGGGTACTATCCTGGCACCTGCCGCAACCTGTCACTCGCCAATCATGATAACTGCGCCATTCGCTTACGTATGGATCACCCCGTTAACCAGTTTAACGATGATAAACACGGCCAAATTGCCATACCAGAGCAGCTGGCTGATGAAGACTTCATTATTAAGCGTCGCGATGGCTTGTTTGCCTACAACCTTGCGGTGGTGTTGGACGATATTGAGCAAGGAATTACCCAAGTCGTGCGCGGAGCCGACCTGATTGAGCCGACCGGACGCCAGATCAGTTTATACAAAACGATGAATTTATCCCCAATCAACTACTTGCATTTACCACTTGCAATGGATGGCAACGGGAATAAACTATCGAAACAAAATCATGCGACAGGTATCGATCTTGCGTCTCCGAACGCAGAATTGATGTCTGCAATGATCTTTTTAGGGTTTGATTTACCTAAAGATTTCCATGATTTAACCGTAGAGCAAATGGTTAATTGGGGAGTGGTCAACTGGCACATCAGTCAACTGCCGAGTGAGATCAATATCACGTCACCATTCTCAAAACCGCTGAGCTAGGCTATTATATGCCGCAATTTTTGAGCACAAATGTAATCGAGGTGGGCTATTTTAGGTCAAGTTACGCGCTTTTTTCGTAAAGTTTTAACGACGAAAAGCCAACAAAAAGATAGTCGCTCAAACGGAGATATTACTCTGAAGATTTTTACCCGCGAAGAGCACGACGTCTCTCGCAGACAAATTAGCGACAACGCACTAAAAGTGCTATACAGACTGCATAATGCTGGGTTCGATGCGTTCCTAGTTGGCGGGGGTGTGCGCGATCTATTACTTGGCGAACAACCGAAAGACTTCGACATCGCCACCAACGCGACGCCAGAACAAATTAAGCAGCTATTTAGAAACTGCCGCCTGATTGGCCGCCGCTTTCGCCTTGCGCACATCATGTTTGGCCGCGATATTATCGAAGTGGCTACCTTCCGTGGTCACCATCAGGAGCCGGCAAAACACGTTTCTGCCCAATCTAAAGAAGGCATGCTGCTGCGTGATAACGTCTACGGCACCATTGATGAAGATGCCGAGCGCCGCGACTTCACCATTAACGCCATGTATTACAACATTGCCGATTACAGCATTCATGATTATGCCAATGGTGTGCGCGATCTAAACGATCGAATTATTCGTCTTATCGGCGATCCTGAGACTCGTTATCGCGAAGATCCCGTTCGTATGCTACGAGCGGTACGTTTTGCCGCGAAGCTCGATATGGATATCTGTGAAGCAACCGCCGCGCCGATGGTGGAACTCTCTACGCTGCTGCGTGATATTCCCGCTGCTCGTCTGTTCGAAGAGTCACTCAAATTACTGCAATCCGGTTACGGGCTTGAGACCTACTATCTGCTGCGAGAGTACAACTTGTTCCAACAGTTGTTCCCGCAATTAGAGCAAGAGTTTACCGAAGCTCAAGATTCACACGCCGAGCGTATGATTGAGCAAGTGTTGGCATCAACCGATAAGCGTATCCAAGAAGGCAAGCGGATCAACCCGGCCTTTATGTTTGCGGCGCTGTTATGGTACCCATTACAACGCATCGCTCAAAACTTAATGGATAAGCGTAACTTTAGCCATTACGACGCGATCATGGAAGCCAGCAACATGGTGCTCGACGACCAAGTTCGCTCGATTGCCATCCCACGCCGTCATACCGCGACGATTCGAGAAATTTGGCAGCTGCAGCTGCGCTTACCTCGTCGTAGTGGCAAGCGAGCATTTCGATTACTTGAGCTGAACAAATTCAGAGCCGGGTTCGACTTCTTAGAAATGCGCGGCGAAATTGAACAAGGTGAAACGCAGGAGCTTGCCAACTGGTGGGCGACCTTCCAAGATGCTGGCCGCAACATGCGCCAAGCCATGGTGACCGACCTCGGTGCGCCAAGCAGCGGACACCGCCGTAAACGCAATTACCGCAATAAAAAGCGAAAACCACAATCATGATCAAAGTGTATATTGCCATTGGTGGTAACCTTGGCGACCCCGTATTGCAAGTCAAACAAGCAATCGAGGCGCTAAAAGGCTTACCTAAGTCTCAGCTTGTTTGTGCGTCATCGCTCTACAGTAGCGCGCCGATGGGGCCACAAGATCAACCAGACTACATCAATGCAGTTGCCGAGATCACAACCGAATTAACGCCACTTGAACTACTCGATTGCACCCAAGCTATCGAGCTTGCTCATGGGCGTGTCCGTAAAGATGAACGTTGGGGGGCACGTACTCTCGACCTTGATATTTTACTTTACGGCAATGAGGTGATCGATACCGAGCGTTTAATCGTTCCACACTACGGAATGAAGGTAAGAGAGTTTGTTCTTTACCCGCTCGCGGAAATCGCACCAAGTTTACAACTCCCTGATGGGACTGAGCTGCAGACGCTACTCAAACAAGTAGATCGCAATGGGCTTAGTGTTTGGCATCAAGCGCCAAATCCTAGTAAGGAAAAAAAATGAAAAATGTATCAATAAATACGCTGATGGCTTGGAAACAAGAAGGCCGTAAGTTTGCAACATCTACCGCTTATGATGCGAGTTTCGCTCAGCTTTTTGCTGAGTTAGAGATGCCATTATTATTGGTGGGCGATTCCCTTGGCATGGTACTGCAAGGCGAGAACTCAACCCTCCCTGTATCGATAGATGACATCGCATACCACACCCGTTGTGTTAACGCAGGTAGCCCAAATTGTCTGTTACTCGCAGATATGCCCTTTATGACCTACGCAACACCAGAGCAAGCGTGTGAAAATGCAGGAAAATTGATGCAAGCCGGCGCCAACATGGTCAAGCTCGAAGGCGGTCAATGGCTGTGCGAAACCGTTCGCATGCTAACCGAGCGAGCTGTCCCTGTTTGTGCCCATTTAGGCCTTACTCCTCAATCGGTTAACATCTTTGGCGGCTTTAAAGTTCAAGGCCGCGATGAAGCACGCGCCGAACAAATAGTTCAAGACGCGATTGCGTTGCAAAATGCTGGTGCTCAGCTTCTGGTACTAGAGTGCGTGCCCGCTTCGCTAGCCAAACGCATTACCGAGCGTCTTACCATCCCAGTGATTGGTATCGGTGCTGGTAACGATACCGATGGTCAAATTCTAGTTATGCATGATATGTTTGGTATCTCAGCAAACTATATGCCTAAGTTCTCTAAGAACTTCTTAGCAGAAACGGGCGATATTCGTGCTGCGATTGCTAAGTACATGGAAGATGTACAGAGCCAAGCTTTCCCTGGCGCTGAACACACTTTTAACTAAGGATATCTGATGCAAACTTTCGCTGATATTGCCTCGCTTCGAGAGCAAATCAAACAGTGCAAACGAGACGGACGCCGAATTGCTTTTGTACCAACCATGGGCAACCTGCACGAAGGTCACTTAACCTTAGTTCGTCATGCTCGCAAACACGCCGATGTGGTCGTGGTGAGTATTTTTGTTAATCCGATGCAATTTGAACGCGCTGACGATCTCAATAACTATCCGCGTACTTTAGAGGACGATCTCAGCAAGCTTAACGGTGAGGCGGTCGACTTTGTCTTTACCCCGACACCAGAGATCATGTACCCACAAGGGTTAGACAAACAAACTTTTGTCGAGGTACCGGGCCTTTCGCAAATGCTCGAAGGTGCGTCTCGTCCGGGTCATTTCCGCGGCGTTGCCACCATCGTCAATAAGCTGTTCAATATCGTGCAGCCCGATGTTGCCTGTTTTGGTGAAAAAGACTTCCAGCAATTGGCCGTTCTGCGTCAAATGACAACGGATCTTGCGATGGATATCGATATCATCGGCGTACCAACGGTGCGTGAAATGGATGGCTTAGCCATGAGCTCTCGCAACGGCTTGCTTACCATGGACGAACGCCAGAGAGCGCCCGTGGTTGCTCGCACGATGCGCTGGATCAGCAGCCAAATGCGCGGCGGACGCGATGACTACAATTCGCTCATCGAAGACGCGAACGATCAACTGCGCGCAGCCGACCTGCAGCCGGATGAGATTTTCATTCGCGATGCAAAAACACTACTACCAATCACCCCAGAATCAACCCAAGCGGTAATTCTGATCGCCGTTTTCCTAGGTAAAGCCCGCCTTATCGACAATCAGGTGTTCGATCTTGTCGTTGAGAGCAAAGAAGCTCCTGAGGAAGAAAAAAGCGAATAGCAGTGCACTTAGTCAAACAAGAAAGGCGATAGGTACACCTATCGCCTTTCTTTTTTCCTTCTGCCTTCTAGGCTAGCTTCTTAAACCAATGCCCTTGGTCACCAAGTAGTGTGCAACGGCGTACAACGAAATAATAAAGATCCCCAGCACCCCAAACGAAGTCGCGATCCCGACATCCGACACGCCTAAGAAACCGTAGCGGAAAGCATTGACCATATAAACAATCGGGTTGATTTTCGATACCCCTTGCCAAAACTCAGGTAACAAACTGATCGAGTAAAACACCCCACCAAGATAAGTGAGCGGCGTTAAGATAAACGTCGGTATGATAGAGATATCGTCAAAGGTCTTCGCAAAGACGGCGTTAATCAATCCGCCGAGGGCAAACACGATCGAAGTGAGAAAGACGGTGGCAAAGATAACGCCCCAATGCTCAACTTGTAGGTCAACAAATAATAGCGACACTGTGGTCACGATCGCGCCGACTGCTAGGCCGCGTGCCACCCCACCCATAACAAATCCCCAAATAATGATGTAATTGGGCACCGGCGCAACCAGCAACTCTTCGATATTTCGCTGGAACTTAGCACTAAAAAATGACGAGGCGACATTGGAATAAGAGTTGGTGATCACCGACATCATGATAAGACCAGGAACTATGTATTCCATGTAGCTAAAACCACTCATTTCACCAATTCGAGAACCAATTAAGTTACCAAAGATAATGAAATAAAGGGTCATGGTAATAGCGGGGGGCACTAAGGTTTGAACCCAAATGCGAGTAAATCGATTGATTTCCTTGTGCAGCAGGCTGCGAAAGGCTGTCCAATAAATCTGGTGCATGGCTATGCCTCCTTCTGTTCGCGAACAATGTTAACAAACAGCTCTTCTAAGCGGTTCGCTTTATTACGCATCGACAGCACTTTTATTTTCTGTTTTGATAACTGCTCAAAGACAGTGTTGAGCCCTTGGGACTTATCAATCTCAATTTCTAACGAGCTGTTTTTAAAGCTCACTACCCTGACGTCACTAAGCACAGGTGCTTGAGTAGCATTGTCGAGGTCGAGAATAAAGGTTTCAACATGCAGTTTATTTAGTAGCGACTTCATCGAGGTGTTTTCTATCAACTCACCTTGGCTGATGATGCCAATATTGCGGCACAGCATTTCTGCTTCTTCAAGATAGTGAGTGGTGAGAATGATGGTTATGCCTTGCTGGTTGATTTTTTGCAAGAACTCCCACATAGAGCGGCGCAGCTCAATATCTACCCCAGCTGTCGGCTCATCGAGGATCAATAACTGTGGTTCGTGCATTAAAGCGCGGGCAATCATCAATCGACGCTTCATGCCACCAGACAAATTACGCGCGCGTTCGTTACGCTTTTCCCATAAGTCTAATTGAGATAAATACTTTTTCGCGCGTTGCTTGGCGAGCTCTCGCGGCACGCCGTAATACCCAGCCTGTTGAATAACGATTTGTTCAACTGTCTCGAACTGATTGAAGTTAAACTCTTGAGGAACAAGACCTAAATTCTGCTTTGCCAGCTCTAGGTCTTGGTTAATATCGTAACCAAATACCTTAACCTGCCCGGCGGTCTTATTTACTAATGAGGTAATAATACCTATGGTGGTGGACTTACCAGCGCCGTTGGGGCCAAGTAAAGCGTAGAAGTCCCCCTTCTCGACTTTCAGGCTAACCCCTTTTAAGGCCTCAAACCCACCTGTATAGGTTTTGCGCAGCTGCTCTATTTCCAATGCGTACATAACGTTACCGTTGTTTTTATTATTTACGCATGAACAATGTAGGCTCAGTGAATGATTTTCAAGCTATTTGATATTTTTATTTAGTATTTACTGAACTAATGGTTCTCGTTCACAACGGAAGTTAAGCGCGTTACTTGCGACGTATGTCGGCCTTCTATATCTCGTAAAGAGGCCTTAAGCGCTTCGTAACGGCTGTTATACCAGTGATGTCTTGCTACCAAGCTGGTGACATTCAGTTTATCTAACTGAGCCGTGGTTTGCTCGTGGGGCGACAATAAATAGACTTGGCATTGGGCTTCAAGCGCATCTTTAATTGCGTTTTCCAGCGCGAGGGCAACGGTGACGTCTATCATAGGCACATCGCTTAAATCGAGGATCATCACTTGATAATCACTAATGCTCGAATGCTGACGCGAAATCGCCTTGGAAACACTAAATATCATCGGCCCCGAAAGATAGAAAAACAGCACCTGGCCATTGGCTCTTTCTAGCAGTAAACGTTCAGTATCCGTCAAAGGAACATCATCTTCATCGCCATCACTGATGGCTTTCACTTGGCGCGCTTGCTCACGACTCAGGCGCTCTATCACCAATATGTTGGAAATAAACACCCCAAGCCCAACCGCCACAATCAAATCAACAAAAACGGTCAGGAACATCACCCCATACATAATGAAAGTGCCCTGCCAACTCACCTTATGCGCGCGCGAGATAAAGCTCCAATCCAGAATATTAAAGCCAACATAAACCGCGATCCCAGCCAATACCGCCATCGGGATGGGCGCGGTTAAATCACTGGCCACCAGTACCACCAGCGCCAATACCAAGGCACGCACCACCCCAGATAACGGCGAACGCGCCCCCACTTGAATATTAGTGACGGTGCCCATCGTTGCCCCGGCCCCTGGTAGGGCACCAAATAGGCCACAGAGCATATTCGCGATGCCTTGCCCACACAGTTCTCTATCTGAGTTGTGCTCTTTTCGAGTTAATGAGTCACCGATCACCGCGGTTAATAGCGTATCAATACAGCCAAGCGTCCCTAGCACCAAAGCATCAATCAACATGGTCGTGAGCATATCGGCGCTAAAGGTTGGCAGCACGAGTGTCGGCAAGCCTGATGGGATCGCCCCTATTCTACGAATAGAGTCTTCGCCAAACAGCAACATAGACAACAAAGTAATGGCGATCAACGCCACCAGCTGAGCCGGAACAAATTTACGATAGCGTTTGGGAAAGAGGAATAAGATCGCAAGGGTGCTCCCTCCTAAAAAGAGCTCAGAAAAGCTGATAGCAGCCAGCAGTTCAGGCAACTGATTAAGTGTGCCGACCACACCGCCACTCGGTGAAGGCTGGCCCAACAATGGTGCAAGCTGAAGAATAATTAAAATCACCCCTATCCCCGACATAAAACCAGAGATAACACTGTAGGGCATTAGAGTAATGTACTTACCGAGCTTAAGCGCGCCCAACAGTATCTGAAACGCCCCCGCCATCATGACGACCGTAAACGTCATCGCCAAGCCAGATTCGGGGTATTTGGCGGTCATGGTGGTCAAGACTGCGGTAACAATTACCGTCATTGGCCCCGTA
>Ga0209379_10002612_pt1 | contig 10879 bp, 9 predicted proteins | sample tdDd001_FD_187124 | JGI IMG/M metagenome (GOLD analysis project Ga0209379, IMG submission 187124) | Marine sediment microbial communities from the Atlantic coast under amendment with organic carbon and nitrate - tdDd00.1 (SPAdes)... | ecosystem: Environmental > Aquatic > Marine > Coastal >...
TCCTTGGCTTCGATCTTCTCTTCAGCATCGACACGTTTTTGGAACGCTTCGAGTTGCTCGGGCGATTCGGGCGCACGGCGCTTCGCCGGGTTTTTGTCTTTCTGATCAAGGCCTTGGGTGTACATGAGATTCCTCAAACGTGGGAGCGGCTTTAGCCGCGACATGTGTATCAGTCGCGGCTAAAGCCGCTCCCACAACATGTCACGTTTTTTCTAAATTTTCAATAATTTCTGTATCAGTTCAATCGTCGAGCAGGGGCTGACCACGAGCCACGGAACGACCGCGAAACAGGGCCACGAATTCGTTGTCCTGATTGACCACTTCGACTGCATACAAGCCGCTGCGCTGCCCGCGATGCTCCTCGAGTGCGACAGCACGAAGTTCATCGCCCAGGTACACCGGACGCAGGAATTCGATCGTGCCGGATGCGGCAACAGTGACGTCGTCATAGGCATTGCACGCGAACGCGAACGCCGTGTCGGCCAATGTGAATATGAGCCCGCCGTGACAGATGTCGAAGCCATTCGTCATGTCCTCGCGAACGCGCATCGCCGCGACCGCCGTGCCTGTTTCAGGTATTTCTATATCTATACCCAGTGCTTTCGAGGCGGTGTCATTCGCGTACATCCGGTCAGCACAGGCGCGTGCTCGTTCAAGTTTATCCATGGCGGTATCCTGTCGCGGCTGAAGCCGCTCCTACAGCCCCTCGTACAGTTCTCATGTCAATCCTCCAAAACGCTGTAAGAATACGGGCGCCGGCGGTGGCAGAGGTCCGTCGGCCGTTTCCATTATGGTCGTCAGGTAGGCGTCTGCTTCGGCATGGATCGCCCGATACAGGTTGCGGCACAACTGGTAGGCCGAAATGCCGTGCCAACCCTCAGGCAACAGCTCTGCCGGCAGCTGCGGATCCCGCAACAAGACCTTGCGATATTCCTGGATCAGCAGCGTTCGGACCACAAACGCGGATTTTGGCGACACGTTCGCGTCTTTTCCCTGCGCAGCGATCAAGGGCCGGAAGCGCTCTACGAAGCTGGCATAGCGCTCTTCGATGTCGGCAAGATTCCAGCTGGCCTGGGCAAGGCCGCGCATTGCGGCTTCATTGCGTACCGTCTCACCGGACATGACGACGAGCTTGTCGGCGACGCCCAGGCGCTGCAGGGTGACGTCGAGATCGACCATATCGGGGGATGGGTGGGCCAGAACGCTCGGCGACAAGGCGCTGAATCCGAGCCAACCAAGTTCCTTGCGTACGGCGTCTTTCTGCGCGCCCTCGATCGTCGAAAGCAGTACGGTAGTCCACTCGCCATCCCAACTGGATACCGGTTCACCGTAGATTTTGTGCGTCGCCTGCTCGAAGCGTTCGCGACCCTCCTCGGTCAGGCTGTAGTAACTGCGACGCCCTATCTGCGTGGACTGTAACCAGCCGTCCTGCACGAGCCGGAAAACCGAGGTACGAACCAGCCTCTCGTTTATGCCGAATTCGCGCATGGCCGTTATCAGACTGCCCAGCCACACGGCGCCACCACGTGGTGCGATCGAATCGCCGAACACGGTCGTGATCAGCGACCCCGTGCGCAGCGTTCTTCGTGAACGAAATTCGGCTACGAGGCCCTTACTTGCAGATTCGATGGTCATCGGTGTCGCGCTTGCGCCAGAAGCATCTGACCGTATATTGTGATACCGATTTTTTCAAATCCACTTCTTTTTTGTATCCTCCTTGTGTATCCCCTTATGAAACTTGGAAATCTTGTACAGGACCGGTGGGTCGATGGCAGCGGAGAAGGACGCGTACTCACGTCAGCCGTCTCCGGCGAGCCCGTGGCGACCATCTCCAGCGACGGCCTCGACTTCAGCGCCATTCTTGGCCATGCCAAATCCGTTGGCGGCCCCAATCTGCGCAAGCTGACATTCCATGAGCGCGGCGACATGCTCAAGGCGCTCGCGATCTATCTCAACGAGCACAAGAAAGAGTTCTATGAGTTGTCGACGCAGACCGGCGCGACGCGCAAGGACAGCTGGCCTGATATCGACGGCGGGATCTCGACAATGTTCGTGTTCTCGAGCAAAGGCCGGCGCGAGATGCCGAACGATCACGTCTACCTCGACGGTGCGCCGGAATGGCTGTCCAAGAACGGCACATTTTTAGGGCAGCACATATTCACGCCAAAACTTGGCGCCGCGATTCATATCAATGCGTTCAATTTCCCGTGCTGGGGAATGCTCGAGAAACTCGCGCCGACGCTACTCGCCGGCGTACCTGCAATCGTCAAACCCGCATCGAGTACCGCCTACCTGACCGAACTGATGGTTCGGCGCATCATTGAGTCAGGCATCCTTCCAAAAGGTAGCCTGCAGTTGATCTGCGGCGGTGTCGGTGATCTGTTCAACCACCTGACCTGCCAGGACACGATCGCGTTCACCGGTTCGAAAACCACGGCGGAAATGTTGCAGGCACACCCGCGCGTGGTCAGCGAGTCCGTTGCCTTCACGGCTGAAACGGATTCGCTCAACATGTCCATCCTCGGCCCGGACGCGACACCCGGAACACCTGAATTTGATCTTTATATTCAGGAGGTTACACGAGAGATGACGGCCAAGGCCGGGCAGAAATGCACGGCCATCCGACGCATCATCGCGCCGTCGAACATTGCCGGCGATGTCGTTAGAGCCCTCTCGACCTCACTGGGAGAAATACGTATCGGCAATCCTGGCATCAAGGATGTCGATATGGGCGCACTCGCCAGCCAGGGCCAACTCAGGGAAGTACGCGATCGAGTTGCTGAATTATCGGCCGAGGCCGAGATCGTGTTTGGTGGCCATGATGATTTCGATCTCATCGATGCCGATGCGAGCAAGGGCGCGTTCTTCATGCCGACGTTGTTGCACTGTGACAAGCCGCTATCATCGTCGGCAGTGCACTCGGTTGAAGCGTTTGGTCCGGTGAGCACGGTGCTTCCGTACGACTCACTTGATGAAGCCATCGAACTCGCACGACTCGGCGAAGGCAGTCTCGCCGGTTCCATAGTGACAAACGACAATGATGTTGCTCGTGATCTCGTGCTCGGAACGGCCGCGTATCACGGCCGCATGGTCATTATTAACCGTCATTGCGCGGCCGAGTCGACGGGACACGGCTCCCCGTTGGCTCACCTCGTGCACGGTGGACCCGGACGGGCCGGTGGCGGCGAAGAAATGGGTGGCGTTCGCGGTGTATTGCACTACATGCAACGCACGGCAATACAGGGATCGCCGGAGACGCTCTCGCATATTGGTCATCGCTGGATTCGAGGCGCTGACGAAAAAGACCCGGGTGTGCATCCATTCCGGAAGACCTTTGAACAACTCGAACTTGGCGACACGTTCAAGAGCGACGAGCGTGCAGTGACCCTTGACGATATCGACCACTTCGCGGAGTTCACGGGCGACAACTTCTATGCGCACATGAACGAAGAAGACGCTGCCAAAAATCCGTTCTTCGAGGGGCGCGTTGCACACGGCTACCTGATTTTGTCTTTTGCTGCCGGTTTGTTCGTCGATCCGGACTTCGGACCGGTACTCGCCAACTACGGCGTCGACGACCTGCGGTTTATTCAGCCCGTCAATTACGGCGACTCGCTAAAAGTACGTCTTACTTGCAAGCAAAAGACGCTCCGTGGCGACACCGGATATGGCGAAGTTCGCTGGGATGCCGAAGTCACAAACCAGGACAATGAGGTTTGCGCGCAGTACGACGTGTTAACGATGGTCGCCACCGACACGCACTGGGCATCGGTAAATTAGCGTATTGCATCACGGCACAACTAGACGTATACGGGCAGTATTGACGGAACCTTAGGAGATTCGAGTATGACCAGCGCGGCTGATACATCGGCCCTTCTCGAGCATTTCCTGGCAGGTGCTACCCGCCGGAATCGAAATGAGCCTGAATTTCTGCAAGCCGTCGCCGAGGTAGCGACGAGCATAATCCCTTACATTGCGACGCGTCCCGAATACAAAGAGACGCGCATCCTTGAGCGTCTGACTGAAGCTGACCGGATAATCAGTTTCCGCGTCGTCTGGGAGGACGACAAGGGAAATATCCGTGTGAATCGCGGCTACCGCGTGCAATGGAACAACGCGATCGGTCCGTACAAAGGCGGGCTCCGGTTTCACAAGAGCGTCAGCATGAGCATCCTCAAATTTCTCGCTTTCGAACAGACGTTCAAGAACAGCCTGACCGGATTGCCGCTCGGCGGAGGCAAAGGCGGCTCCAATTTCAATCCAAAGGATAAATCTGATCGCGAGATCATGCGTTTTTGTCAGGCGTTCATGACCGAACTGCACCGCCATATTGGGCCACACACCGATGTTGCCGCTGGTGATATTGGCGTCGGTACGCGTGAGATAAGTTACATGTTCGGCCAGTACAAGCGGCTGGAGAACAAATTCACTGGTGTGCTCACGGGCAAAGCATTGAGCTACGGTGGCAGCCAGATACGCGTCGAAGCCACTGGCTACGGCTGCGTTTACCTGATGGATGACATGCTAAAACATCACGGTCGTTCTCTCGATGGCAAGACCGCGCTCGTATCGGGCGCCGGAAATGTCGCACAGTATGCGACCGAAAAGCTCATCGACCTTGGAGCAAAAGTAATCACAATGTCCGACTCCACGGGGTTCATACATGAACCCTCCGGCATTGATACTGAGCGACTTGAGTACATCAAGGACCTCAAGACGAATCGCCGAGGCTCACTGCAGGAATATGCAAATGAGTTCGGTGCCAAATTTCACGCAGGAAAACGACCATGGTCCGTACCCGCCGATCTGGCACTCCCCTGCGCCACCCAGAACGAACTTGATGAAGACGATGCGAAAACGCTTATAAAGAACGGCTGCATTGCCTTAGCCGAAGGCGCGAACATGCCGACAACCAAGGCGGGCGTAGATGCGTTCCAGGAAGCCGACATACTGTATGCACCAGGCAAGGCTGCGAACGCCGGCGGCGTGGCAACATCCGGTCTCGAAATGACGCAGAACAGCATGAGACTGTCGTGGTCACGCGAGGATATCGATACGCGTCTACGCGCGATCATGTCCGGCATTCACGAGCAGTGTGTCGAGTACGGCAACCACAACGGAAATGTCGATTACGTCAAGGGCGCCAATATTGCTGGGTTCGTCAAAGTCGCCGATGCAATGCTTGCTTATGGTGTCATGTAACTATGGATCCGGCGCCCCTGGGTCTTCTTCAATCGATGCCTCGTGGTCTTCCACAACCTGGTATAGCGGAAAATCAATCCAGGTATCGTTGAGATAATTGAGTTCGGGGACTTCTTCTTTTGGGTCAGCAATTAGATTGTAGACGGAGGGATACGCCATTTCCCTGATCGCATAGGTATCTTCGTCCATTTCCTTCAGCAACAGCTTCCAGTTGCGCCATTTCACGCCGAAAAGCACATTACCGATGTAGATGACCACGGACTCGCGAGCAGATTTGTCGCTCTTGCCGAACAGAAACTCAGTCTGATCAGCGCCGTCATACACTCGGTCGGTCGGAAGATCGGCGCCGATAACTTCGGCCAACGTCGGCATCACATCGATCGCGTGGACAATCTCATTTGACACCCGCTGCGCCGGAATCTTCCCCGGCCAACGGATCAGAAACGGTACTCTCAGGCCGCCTTCGTAAGGAGAGAACATGCCGCTTCGCCACGGCCCGGTGAATCCGAACGACCTCGGCACGCCTTCGCGGCCATTGTCCGAGGTGAAGATGAATATGGTGTTTTCTTTTAGTCCCAGCTCATCTATCGTTTCCAGAACGTCACCGACATAGTCGTCCGTCTGCGCCAGCACGTCGGCAAAGCTCCCATGCCCTGTCTTGCCGTAGAAATCAGGATGAGGATCGACCGGTTCATGAGTTTGTGTATAGGAAAGAAAGACGAAGAACGGTTGCTCCTCTTTCGCCTTGCGCTTTATGAAGTCGATGGAGTGATCGGTGATCTCGCGATCGATCGTCTTGCGCTTCTCGCGTCCGTAGACTTCCAGCTCCGTGGGAGTTTCACCACGCGTCGCCGTCATCACGTGAGTAAACACCGCATCTGGATGACTGCCCGGTACAAAGCTATTGCTGTCCGGCCAGAACGCCCGATCCGATGACCTCGGGATCCCAATCCACTCATCGAATCCCTGGTCCGTTGGGAATCGGCCTTCCGTATCTCCCAAATGCCACTTTCCGAAAATAGCCGTGGCGTAGCCGGCCTCCGACAGCATCTCGGGCAACGTGACTTCCCACTGAGTGATGCCATACCACACGCCTCGCGGCGGGCCATCCACCCGTTGCCGGGTCCGAATTCCATAGCGACCGGTCATCAACGCCGCACGCGACGGCGTACATTCTGCCTCGACATTGTAATTTGTCAGCTGCAGCCCTTCGGCAGCAATGCTGTCAATATTGGGCGTCGGTGCACCACGCATGACACCGCCGCCATAGACACCGATCTCTCCCCACCCGAAATTGTCCATGAGCACGAGGACAATATTCGGCTTGTCATCGCTTCCCGCTGCGGCCGCAGTAAGCGGCGTCGACGCAATGAGGACCGCGATGAGCAGAATGAAAAGAACACTCACGCTTCGAAATGGCTGTGGCATAGTCATCTCCTGTTGCACTGCAATTGACCCAAAGAGAAGCCCGGATCAGGCATCAATTTTTCAGGTTACGCTAAGTGTCCAGCGAAAACTCCAATTTGAACTATCTAAGGTGGAGAAGAGATGGACCTGACACATAGAGGTCGTCGGGCACCGGGTGATTTAGGGGGCGAACATGTTCTTAGCTTTTAGAGAAAAACGATTTGCAAAGCGCATTGTCAGGCAATTGCTGAAATCCTATTCAGCAGTAAGTGCCAGGAATCCAACCTTGTCAGGAGAGCCTCTCTACAAGGAAGTCCTTCTACACTCTAATTTGGTCGATCCGTCGCAGGTCGATGAAATCTTATGGCAGGCAGAGGACAGTGTCGATGAATGGACTACAAACTCGAGCAAAGGGCTGGGATTTCGCCAGGTCGCCCATTTTGTCGTTTATTCTCAATATCTTGCCGTTGGTAATTCGGGCACCGTCGTATCTTTCAAAGATATCGTCTACTCACTGGTTCCAGCCGAAATGTAGAGATTACGTAGGCGACACTCATCAAACGATTTTGGGGTTCAAGGTAACGTGTCTACCAGCGCCACCTGGCCGATAGCGTTAGATTTTTCCCGACGGCGTCAATGCCGGAACCGTGCACGCGATACCCTGCATCCAACATATTGCTGAATGTCAGTGTCAGTAACCACTCTGCGGTCGGGACCCAGGTCGCACGTGCGCCGAGACTGGCCCAGCCCGGCGTCCCTTCCGGGTTGACGCGTGAGTCTCCAATATCCCGCGCGCTGAGGCGCGACTGGTCGGCCGAGAAACTCGCCCATGCTTCGATCGTATAGGACGATTCCGGATCGAAAGTCACCCCGACTCTGCCACTCAACGGCGGAATGCGGTCCGCCGGTTCAGTCGCCATACCCGCAATCTGTTGTTCGCCTCGCGTGTATGCGATGTTCCCTTCGAACAGCCAATACATGCCTGCCTCGACACGCAGAGAAACCTCGACGCCCTCTACGTGTGACTCCGAAGCGTTCACGCTTTGGGTGATATCTCTACCGCTCGGTGTCACGCCGCCGGTCGATACCGAGGTAATCCTGTCGCGGTAACGCATCGTGTAGGCCGACACTTCGAACTCGTTGCCGCCCATGCGATACCGGACACCAATGTCGCCATGGACCACGCGCTCGGAATCAAGGTCGGCATTCGGAATGTTGAATCGGTTACCGGGCCGATTGCCGAGCGTACCCAGGTCGAAAACATTCGGCGCGCGAAATCCGTAGCCGAGATTGCTGGTGAATTGCCAGAGCTCGTTGATTTTCATCACCCAACCGATGTCTCCGCTGATCTCGGTGTTGTGAACCTGCGAGGAAGGCAGCCGTGTGCGCACATCGCTCAGGCGCAATCCCGCTGTCACCGCGTGACGTTCTCCGATGGTCCATGTGCCGTTGCCGTAGGTAGACAGCAACTGCATGCTCGACCCATTGGGGAACCGCGGCGCGACATCTAGGCGCTGGCCGGTAACAATGTCCTCACTGACGCGTTGACTTGAGACTTCGTCATGATGGATGTCCACACCAGCAATCCATGAACCACGATCGGTCCGCTTGCTTCCGCTTATCGTAAGCCCGTACAGATCACTGCGGTTTCGTTCGTGCACGCGATCCGCTGCCAGGTAGTCTCGTGTCTGCCTGTCGTCATCGATGCGCTGCCACGCGAGGTCGACATCCCAGTCGAGGCCGAGAAGACCGGACGATGACTGGTAGTCCCCGTGTACGAACGATCGTCTGTTCGGCTTGAAAAAGAATTCAGAGGAAGACGGTTCGACCTGGCCGAAACCTGCGACCAGCTCATCCACACGCGGCGTGTCGGGCTGCTCGAGAAACTGTATATCCAGTGACCAGGATTTGTCGGCAACCGGTGTCCCGGCTACCAGCCACCGGGCAGCACGCGACCCGTAGCCACTTGGCTTGACGCGATCCCCACCGCCGATCCGCCGGTCACCGATATCGGCGAACTCGGCGCCGAGTGACATTGCAAGCCTGTTGGTTCCCACATCCAGGGTCCCGCCGAGCACCCGACTACTCTCAGCCGTGTTCGCTGATGCGAACACCTCACCACGTGAGCTCACACTCGTCGATTCGAATCTTGGTTTGTGGGTAATTACCTGGAGCACGCCGCCAATCGCATCCGAGCCGTAGAGCGATGCGGGCGTGCCGCGCAGAATTTCGATGCGCTCAACAGCAACCGTGGGAACGAGCGCAAAATACTGCGTTGGTGCGCTCCTGAAGATCGCGTTATTGAGTCGCATGCCATCGACAAGATGCAGAACCGCCGAGCCTTTTTGCCCGCGTACGACTGCAGCACCCTGCCCTGGCGTCGTCTGCTGCAGGTGCACGCCAGTCGCGTCGGCCAGCGCATCGGTTAGCAGCGCATGCTGTTGCACGTCCACCGCTTCAACCGAATCCAGTGCAACTGACAGTTGTTCCTCAACCACGGCACGACGCACTGCGGTCACCAGGATCTCCTCGATCTCATCGGCATGCGCAGGGAGGCAGGCGAACAGGCAGGTTGCCTGAACAAATTTTCGGGTAATTCGGTGCAAGTCGGCTATCCTATCGCACATGAATACGCACGCGATACGCATACATGAATACGGCGGACCCGAGGTCCTGAAGTGGGAAGAGATTGACCTCGCCGAGCCTGGCGAGGGCGAGGCGCAGATCCGTCATACCGCGATCGGCCTGAATTTGATCGACACCTATCACCGTACAGGCTTGTACCCGATGGACCTGCCGGTGGGGCTGGGTAGCGAAGCCGCCGGAATCGTCGAAGCAATCGGCGACGGCGTTACGGATGTTTCCGTCGGCGACCGTGTTGTTTACACCGGCATGCCGACAGATTCCTATTCGGAGCGGCGCAATTTCAATGCCTCGCGCCTGGTGAAAATTCCGGAAGGCATTACCGACAATGTTGCGGCCGCGGTACTTCTCAAGGGCCTGACAGCCTGGTACCTGTTGCGGCGCAGTTATCGTGTACAAAAAGGTGACCCGATTCTGCTGTATGCGGCAGCCGGTGGAGTTGGTTCACTAGCCAGCCAGTGGGCGAATCAGATTGGCGCGACTGTGATCGGCGTCGTCAGCACGGATGAGAAAGCCGAGCTCGCGAAGTCGCAGGGCTGTGCTCATATTGTTATGGCCGACGATGACATCCCGTCGCGCGTGAGAGAATTAACGGATGGTAGCGGCGTCGCTGCTGTCTACGACTCGGTCGGCAAGGATTCGTTTATGGCATCGCTCGACTCGTTGCGACCGCACGGCACGATGGTGTCGTTCGGCAATGCATCGGGGCCGGTCGATCCGTTCTCGCCACTCGAACTTGCCAAGCGTGGATCACTCTATGTGACTCGCCCTGTGCTGTTCGCGTTTATCGAGACGCGCGAAAAACTGTTGAGTGCCTGCGATGAGTTGTTCGAGGCGATGAACAGCGGCGTGGAGGTGCGCATAGGACAGACGTATGCGCTAAAAGATGCCGCACAGGCGCACCTCGATATTGAGGCGCGCCTGACGACGGGTTCTACAGTATTGCTGCCTTAGTGGCTTAGAAGCGCCACACGACACCAAGCGACAACATATCGATCTTGTCGTCGGCATCATCGATGTCAAACTGCTCGTACTCGGCCCGAACTTCGATCGAGCTGAATGTCAGACGCATACCCAACCCATATGCCAGGTCGGAACCATCTTCGCTTGCGGAACCAAGGCCAGCTGCACTTGCCTTGAGATCCCAGCTTGCGTATCCAAGTTTGCCGAATATGCCGAAAAGACCGAAGTCAACGCCGACCGTTCCAAACGCGGTTATGGCGGTAGCATCGACCTTCGTCACCACTGGTCCGAGGTCGTCCTGTCCTGCGCCAAAATCAACATAAGCGAGCTCAATACCAACATCGACGGCCGGAAGATCAAATATGTATCCGGCCATAAACTTGTAGGCAGTCTTGTCGTCATCGAGAAAAAGCTCGTCGCTGACGTTTGACTCGCCGATACTAGCGCCAATTTGAAAACCGGAATCAGCAAAAGCTGCCGGTGTGAGCAGCAGAGTCGCAAGTGTCGCAACGCTACAACGCTTCACAAAATGTGAAAATTTCATGTGTGTATCTCCAAAAATATGCCCATAGCAGGGCACACAGTAGACGATTAGATTGGCTCTACTATGCCGATCAGGTCACATTTCAGTGACATAATGACCATATGTTGCGTGGAGACTACA
>Ga0209379_10002613_pt1 | contig 10872 bp, 8 predicted proteins | sample tdDd001_FD_187124 | JGI IMG/M metagenome (GOLD analysis project Ga0209379, IMG submission 187124) | Marine sediment microbial communities from the Atlantic coast under amendment with organic carbon and nitrate - tdDd00.1 (SPAdes)... | ecosystem: Environmental > Aquatic > Marine > Coastal >...
AAAGAGATTGCTCTTACTGCCCCTGTAAAACCCCTCCTTTTCTATGAGTTTTACCCTGTCTTTTTTCCAGATAAAAGCATAGTATTCTCTGTATTCCCCGCTCCCTACACTATAGGGAGATATGAGGTATTCCCACTCGCTCCCGGTGTCTTCGAGGGCTTCTGTGAGTTGCTTCACTCCCCTTTCATTCATCACTTCCTGCAGAGCTATAAGATCAAAGAAACTCAGAAACTCTGCTATTTCTTTATACTCTTTTTTATCACTCCATCCCAGATGAAGGGTGTTATAGGAAGCTATATACGAAACCTCTCCATAAATAAATATAGAGAGGCTGATAAATATAACTATTATTTTTTTCATTCTCTCCCTCCATGTAAAATATATATAAAAATACCCCACCCATATTAAGTACTGATTAAAAATAGGTTTAGATTTAAAAATACTCATTGTTTTTCACCAATTTTTGTTGCTTTTTTTATTTTTTCATCTGCTATCAACCTTTTTCACATCTTTGCAGTAAGAAAAGACCTTCTGCCACATTTTACTCTAAACCAGTAGTATCGATGATTATGATTTATGGTACTTGCCTGTAATCAATGATATTGATTAATATGATTACTGGTCCGCAGCTTAGTTAAGCTGTACAAGTCGACTATAAATCAACTGAGTTTCAACACAGCCGAACATTTACAATACCTCATCCCTAAATAATAAAAAAAAGAAGGTCCTCGGACCTTCCATATCTTTATTAATTACTTTGCTCTTTCTACGTACTTACCAGTTCTTGTATCTACCTTTATTAGCTCATCCATCTCGATGAATAGAGGTACCAGGATTACAAATCCAGTCTCAAGAGTTGCATTCTTCATTGCTTTACCAGTAGTATCTCCCTTTAATCCAGGTTCCGTATAAGTTACCTTCATTACCACGTGGTTCTCTAGCTCTACTCCTACTGGTCTTCCCTCAAAGAAAAGGATATCTATTACCATTTCCTCCTTCAGGTAGTTTACAGCGTCATCCAGGTCTTCCTTCTGAAGAGCTATCTGATCATAAGTTTCCTGGTTCATGAAGTGGAACTCTCCGTCCATCTCATATAGGAACTGCATCTGGTTTCTCTCTAAGATAATATCATTCATTAAATCATTAGCTTTTACTGTTACATCAGAGACCTTTCCACTAATTAGATCCTTAACTCTGAATTTGATTTCCGGTGCTCTCTGTCTCTTACCAGAAGTTGACTGGAATCTTTCTCCCTTTAATATTAAAAATGGTACTCCGTTATCTTCAAAAGTACTTCCTGCTCTTAACTGATCTGCTTGTTTCATTTGTTATTTCCTCCCATTTGAGCTTCGTTTGACTGCACAATTATACTATATTTCTCGTGAAAAAGTCAACTTGAGTGCTTAAACAGTATGACATCATAGAGGTCTACAGCCTCATAGGGACTCACCAATTTTTCCTTCATTCTCTCCCATGTAAGTTTCACATCAGCAGCATCGAAATTTTTTATGACAACTATTGCCTGCTCTGCATAAAGAAGGTCGTCCTTTGATCTCCTTACTCCGTCATTAAAGAGCTTTTTCATCCCCTCAATGGATTCATTGTCAAGTATCTCCTTCTTATAATACTTTATAAGGAGTTCCTTATCTTCCTTCCGTTCAAAGTGGATTACCTTTCTGAGAAGGCTCGCTATAAAGTCTATATTCAGGTGATTGGAGAATTTCCCCCTTTTGCTCCCCTCAGTTACAAGAAAGGGCAGGAATACATCTTCAAAGTGATAGTCCTTTACTGATTTGGTAAAAAGAAATATATTTTTTAAGAAACCTGAATTTCTTACTTCCCTTTCCTCAAATCCTCTATCTATCAAATATACACTCCCCACATGATTAAACAGGGATACTGTGAGATCCTTGGAGTGACAAAAATTTACAACTACATCTTCATAGGCTTTATTATTCCTTATTTTTTCAATAAAATGCTTAGCCTCCAATAAGTTCTCTCCCAACTGTGGCAGAGTGAGAAGGTTTTTTACAAATTCCTGGTTCTTAAAGAGTGCTCTTCTTGTGGTTATACTCAGTCCGCTGAGACATTTATTAAGTTTCGTTGATTTTACAAAATCCTCTATAGCTTCTGGACTCACTTCATGGTGTACAAGACTTCCTCCGCTGACCCTTACATTTCCTCTGTCCTTTATATATCCCTTCTTCTTTAGTTCCTTCATAAGAAAGTCCATATACCCTTCCTTCAGACCTGTAAGAACCCCTAGTTCCTCCCTTTCAAAGGGATAGATTTCACTAATAACTTTATTAAAATCTATAAAATCATCCACACCTATTATTCCGCTCTTATTTATCCCCACTGCATTCCATGTGCATGTATAGGGGATAGTATATCCATTTTTATCCGCCATTATAGCTACAAACTGGGCTATCCCTCCCCCCAGGGAGTGTCCTGTGAGGGATATGTTTTCACTCTCTCCATGAAGCATAGAAAGAAGGTTTTCATAGACCTCAAACCCCTCCATAAACTGAGTGGGTCTCTTTCCCATCCCCAGAAGAAGGTCTGTCTCTATAAAATCTCTATAGGCATCCTCAAGGGGGAATTTTTCACTCCCCCTATAAGATATTATATATTTTTCTTCCTTTTTAAATACTACTGCATAGAAACCCGAAGCTCTGGAATAAAAATCCCTTCCATTTTCAGTTCTGTTGTCCACATAGTAGACCTCCCACTCCCTGAATACCTCTTTGAAAAATTCAAAAAGGTGAGAGGAACTTTCCTTGGAAAGAAAACCCTTGGTATTCTTCATTATTCTATTTCTGCTTTCCTCTCCTCCGTAGAAGAGTTCTTCCAGAGTCTTTCCCCTGTCTATATTGGAAAAATCCCCATAGGAAAGAGTACTCAGAAAAAGGTACTCCATTGCTTTATTCATGGTAAATCACCTACATTCCTAAAAAAATTAATACCAGATATGTCACTGCTGCCCCTAATATGGCCCCTGCTAATGCCTCTTCAAGGCTGTGGATCTTCCCCTCTACCCTTGACTGAATCACCATTAGCATAAGAAGCATCGAAAGGAAAAACACCTTTATACTTCCAGTAATAAATGCTACTGTTATCCACATAGATGCTGCTATAGCACTATGACCACTTGGCATTCCCCCCTGCAGAGGAGTCCCCTTTTTATATAGACTCTTAATTACAAACACTGCCACAGTTATTATAGCTATGATTACCACCGTACTGTGCTGATAGGAGTCCTTAAAAAGATCAAAGCTCCATCTCATCTTATCTCTCAGTTTCTCCTGAAATATAATATATCCAACAATAGCTGCATTTATAGAGGTCACCAGTACTGCACCAGCTGCCACATCCTTTGCCTTTTTAGCAAGGGGGTGATAGGCTTTACACACTATATCTATGGAGTTTTCCACAGCTGTATTAAATAACTCTGCCATCCATACCATGGTTATCACTATAAATAGTATCACTGCTTCCATCTTATCCACACCATAGAGTACACACAGCATCATTACCACAAAGGTCATCCCGGCGTGTACCTTCATATGCTTTTCCGTCTTTATCGCATCTATTATTCCTTCGATGGCATAGTTCAGACTCTCCCTCAGGCTATGCTTTTCCTTTAGCATATTCATAGACCTTCCTCCTATTTATCTCTGGTATAACCATGCTTTTCTAGAATCTCCTCTTCCCTGGCTCTCATCTCTTTTTTATCCTCTTCCTCTATATGATCATATCCCAGCAGGTGTAGTATCCCGTGAGTCAGCACATAGTAAAACTCCCTGGCAAAGCTGTGACCATAGTCTCCTGCCTGATCCTCTACTCTTTCCAAAGAGATTATTATATCCCCTAGTGTGTCATAGGGACCATACTCTACCTCTCCAGAGTCGTGGTAAGCAAAGGATATTACATCTGTAGCACTGTCCTTTCCCCTGTAGTCTCTGTTTATTACCTGAATATTTTCATTCCCTGTAAGAAGTATAGATATATATACCGGTTTTTCCGGGGTATATTCATCCTCTATAAGTATCTTTATATAATCCTCTATCGTCTGGAGGTCCAGCTTATCCTCATATCCTTCTATTCCTTTAGTTAACTCTAATACCAGTTCCAATTATCATCATCTCCTTAGTTCTTATCTATTAAAACACATACCAATTATATCAGATTTTCCTATTCTTTTCTTTTTCTTTTATCCCTCTTATCAGAAAAAAAGATCATATGTTTTAATATGTTATCTTCCATATACCTTATAGTAGATAATATACCCTGAGTTTCTTTCACTTATTCCAAATAAAAAACTAAAGAGAGCATCTCCCTTTAGTTTTATTGTAGTTCATACTATTTAAAGCTATCTTTTACTGCAATGTCAGTCAGAGGAATCTCTATCCCTTCTGTCCCGGATACTTTAGCCTGATATGGTGTATCCCCATGAGCACCTTGGTAAAGTTCTTGATGATAATCTCGATCTCCTTAAAGGTAAGATCTGCTTCTGAAAGCTGATTATCCTCTATCTTTCCTGTGATTATCTTTCTGATCATCTTCTCTATGGTAATTGGTGTCTTTTCATCCAGTGACCTCACTGCTGCTTCTATAGAGTCAGCCAGCATTATAATAGCCGATTCCTTGGTTCTTGGCTTAGGTCCCGAGTACCTGAAATCCGACTGTTGTACATTTCCGTCCTGCTGTCTGGCTTTATTAAAGAAGTAAGCCAGTAGCGTCGTTCCCTGATGCTCTGTCATAATATCCCTTATTTCCTTGGGAATACCATGCTCCTTAGCCATCTCCACTCCATCCTTTGTATGGGACAGGATGATGAGGTTACTCATCGACGGAGTCAGTTTATTGTGAGGATTTTCTCCCCCCTGCTGATTTTCCACATAAAAACCCGGTCTCTTCATCTTCCCTATATCGTGATAGTAAGCTGCCACCCTTGCAAATATAGCGTTAGCTCCTATAGCTTCTGCTGCATTTTCAGAAAGAGTAGCCACCATCATAGAGTGATGGAAGGTTCCCGGTGTATTTACAGACAGCTCCTTTAGTAGGGGATGGGAAAGATCTCCCAGTTCCAGCAGCTTAAAGGTTGTAAGAATATTAAATGTTCTTTCAAAGTAAGGAAGAAGAGCTATTGTCAGCATTCCTGCAAAGATACCTGAAAGAAGTACTGCTCCTCCGTCTAATATTACCGTAAAGGCCTCTTCCCTTAATATTAAGTTTACAAATACTACTACTATCATCTTGGTAAATCCCATCTTTACTCCGGCATTTATCAGAGATGTCCTGTTTTTTATTCCTCCCAGAAGGTATAATCCCAGAAGGAAGGTTATTGTATTAGCCAGATAATATACCAGATCAAAGTTCACCACAGGCAGAGCAAATGCCAGGATAAAACTTCCCATTATAGCTGCATACTTAGGGTTAATTAATATCCCCAGAAGAAAAAACATAGCATCTATAGGGAGAAGGTATATAAAGTCTGCATTGGTCAGTCTGAGGGATAAAAAAGATACCCCTACAATAAGAAAAGTACTCCTGAAGTGATTCTTATTGAGAATCTCCTTCCTTAAAAACCTCTTGACTACCAGATAAAATACTGTGGACAGTCCCACCAGATATAATATAAAAGAAAATATCAGGGTTAGGTTTTTCTGGAAACTATGTATACCATAGGCCCTTAATACCGATACCTGCTCAGGGGTCAGGAGTTCTCCCTTTCCTGCAATGAGGCTTCCCCCCTTTATCTCTATTATTACATCTTCCAGCTGATCTACCTTTTGATTTATCAGCTCTCTTGTGGATTCTTCATCAAATATATAGTTGGGTATGATAAATCTGTCTACCAGTTCTCTTTCATAGATAGGAAGATCCTCTTCCAGAGCTTTCAGTGTCTTTTCAGAGTCTCTGAGAATCATTCCCTTTACGATACCTATCTTATATACCTCTCTTATTTTTGAATCTACCCTTTCCTTACTTTCTGCTAGTTCAGCAGTCTTCATACCCAAAAATGTCTGGAGTACTTCCTTTTCAAACTTCAGGTCATAGTCGGTAAATACCTTATCCAGATCCAGTTTTTCCTTTCTCTGCTGTATCTGGGAGATAAAGTTATAAAAGTTATTTGTCTTTGCAAGAGCAGTATTTTCAACCTCCGGAATATAGATATACTCCCTCTGAGATCCAGATATAATACTTTCAATAAGTCTTTCCTTGGCCTTTCTGTCATTAAATTTCAGGTCTCTTGGGGCTATTATATCCTTGGTTACTACATCCCCTGCCTCCAGATTTGGAGCCAGAAGAAAGAGTTTAGAAGATATTACTATTATAGCCATGAGCAGTATGAGATATACTATCTTTTCTCCCAGAATCTCCTCGGGATTTATGTCGTATTCCCTCTCTTCCTCTTCCTTTTTTTCAATTTTAAAGATTAACCTTCTTTTAAATATCTCTATTTTTCTCATGAGACACATGCCTCCTATTTATAAAGTATGTCATTTTTAGTTTTAATAAGTATATTTCTTGTAGGGATAGCATCTAAAAATAATTTTCCATATCTTTTCTTTATGGTTCTTGTATCCAGTATAGTTATTATCCCCCTGTCATCCTTACTTCTTATTAACCTTCCAATTCCCTGTTTAAACTTAATTATAGACTCTGGGATCTGATACTCTAAAAAAGCATTTCTTCCTTCATCGTTTAGGTTTTCTATTATTGCTTCCACCACCGGGTCACTGGGAACCTTAAATGGCAGCTTTACAAGTATTACAGAGCTCAGCTTATCTCCCTTTACATCCACGCCCTCCCAGAAGGAATCTGTTCCAAAGAGTACCGGCTTCTTACTCATCTTATACATATTTACTATCTGGTTTCTAGGTGCCATTCCCTGGATAAAGAGGTCATATCCCTCCTCTTCCAAGTCATCCTTTATCATGTAATACATATAGTTTAGACTTGAATATGAGGTAAAGAGTATAAATGTATTTCCCTTTGCTCTTCTTACCAGTTCTTTTATGAAATCCTTTATTTCAAAAGTAAAATTTTTATCGTTGGGAAGAGGTACATCACTTGGGATATACACCTTCATCTGTCTGTTATAGTCAAAGGGAGAATGAATTACTTTTTCAAGGGTCTCCTCGGTAAGTCCTATGGAGTTCTTAAAGTATTCAAAGTCATCTCCTATAGCTATAGTTGCTGACGTAAACACTATATGATCTAAGTTTATATAAAGACTCTTATCCAGTTCATCATTTATCTTAAGGGGGGTAGCCACAAGTTTTGCATTATTCTTGCTGCCATTTACAGACACCCAGTAGATAAAGTTGCTGTCGTCCATATCCTGAATAAATTTAAAATTCATGAAAAACGCTTCCAGTCTGTCTACATATTTCATAAAGTCATTTATTATACCATTTTCATCGTCAGCTTCCTTCACCACACGAACCAGACTTCTCACCTTTTTCATATATGAGTTATAGGTCATGAGAAGATCTTCCTCACTTTCCTTTACCTCAGGCCAGAACTCTGCATGTTCCAGTTCAGCCGGTCTCAGTCTTGCACTGACATTACCTTTTTGTCCCCTGCTGAAAGTATCTACAAGCTTTAGGAAGTAGTCATTTCCCCTCTTATACAGATCCACATGTCTTTCACTAAGATCTCCTGCTATGAGCCTTTCCACAGCCTTATAGTTATCAAATTTTATATTCTTCAGGTAGTTTAAAAGAAGCTGGTAGCTTCCCTGCTTCCTCTTTTTCTTTCCGGAGTTATATATCTGGTTCATAGTTTTATTGAAGGAATACTTTGAAGACTCATATGAAAAATAGTCCCTTGCAACCTTCTCTATATTGTGTGCTTCATCAAATACCACCAGGTCATAATCTGGAAGTATTGCATATTCTGTATTAAAGCCTGTTTCCTTTCTTATGGACAGGTCAGCAAAATACATGTGGTGGTTGGTGATGAGAATATCTGCATGCTTTTTCTCCTCACGGGATTTCAGGAAGAAGCACTCCCCCTTATATGGACACTTGGGACCGGAGCATATATCCGATTCACTGTAGAAAAACTCCCATACAAAGTTATCCACCTCAAAGGGAAGCTCTCCCTTATCTCCCTTTGAGGTCTTAGATGACCATCTGAGGATAGACTGAAACTGTTCCTTCTGAGACTGGGTAAATTCATCAAAGTCCACTGTTTCACCACTGGCCATATTCATTACCTTTCTGTTACACAGATAGTTCCCTCTTCCCTTTACCAGAAGATAGGTAAAGTCTTCCTGGATTACTCTTTTAACTATGGGAATATCCTTATTTAACAGCTGCTCCTGAAGGTTTATTGTGTTTGTGGAGATTACCACCTTCTTCTCATTTTTTATAGCCCATTCTATACTAGGGATCAGATATGCCAGGGTCTTCCCTGTTCCTGTTCCCGCTTCTACTATTACCTTCTTCCCCTCATTGAGTCCCTTCTCTATATGGGTAGCCATATGGAGCTGTTCCTCTCTGTACTCAAACTCCGGAAAGGCCTGGGAAAGCATCCCTGTCTTTTCAAAGTATGGTTTTATATCTATAGCTACACTTTCCTTAGATGTCAGTTCTACTATTACATAGACATCTGTCAGATCGTTATTTATTATGTATGAAGCTCCATCCTTTTGATTGGCATACATCGATGCTATAGATACATCCGGATCCGACGGAAACAGATAACCTGAAGGGTGGTTGTGTATTATTACCTCTCTTCTCTTCATTTTATTCATAATAGCAGGTACCGAGTGCTTATTTCCCCGGGCCAGTACTACCACTTCATCTACTATACCATCTGCATTGGGAATTCCTCTGAAGAAGACTTCATTACCCTCAGCTTCCTCTATGGCTTTTGCCATCACTTCTCTGGCATTAGAGGATATTATTTCATTTATATCCATCTTTTATTCCTTTCAAAATTCTTTCTAATAATTTTATCATATAAAATATATTATACCAAATTCTACGGTTTTTAGCCTAATATATTTTACTAAGCTCTAATAGTAAACTGCCTGTTCCATTGATTTTTTCAATCTTTCTCCTAATCCATTGACTTTCCCCTGGGAGAGGTATATTATATCTATAATTTCAAAGAAAACTTAAGGGGGAAACTATGAATACTAAAGAAATAATGGACGTTGCAATTAAACTAGCAGGTATCAGTGAAGTTCCTGCAGATTCAGGAATACAGGTAGAAGGAAAAAATATCAAAAAGATATTAATCGGAGTAGATATGGAAACACCTGAACTTCTCCTTGGAAAGGAACTTGGAGTAGACCTTGTTATCAGTCATCACCCAAATTCAGATTCTGCAAGAATTAATTTTCACCAGGTAATGGACAGACAGATAGATAAGATGGTAGAGTACGGAGTTCCTATCAATAAAGCTCAGAAGGTCCTTGCTAAAAGAAAGGCTGAAGTAGCATTAAATACCCATGTATCAAACTATGACAGAGCCAGCTCTGCAGCAAGACTTCTTGAGATTCCTTTTATGAACATCCATCTTCCTGCTGATATCATAGGAGAAAATATCCTTCAGAAGCACTTAGATGAGTATACTGCAGACAAGCCAAAGGTTACATGCGGTGATATCGTAGATGCCCTTAAGGAGATTCCTGTATACAGAGACGCTGTTGCCGGTCCTGTAATAAGAGTTGGCAGTGAGTCTAGTTATGCTGGTAAAGTAATCGTATTATTTGCCGGAGGAACAAACGGAGGAACAGATGTATTTAAGTCTTACTTTGAAGCCGGTGTAGGTACCATCGTATGCATGCATGTCCCTGATGGTGTGAGAAAGGCTATAGCTGAACAAAATATCGGTAACGTAATTGTAGCAGGGCATATGGCTAGTGACTCTCTAGGGCTTAATAAGATCGTTGAAGCTCTACAGGAGAAGGGCGTTGTTGTTCAGAAGATGGCAGGAATACTGTAACTCATACTTTTTACAAGAAAAAAGCAAGTATATTATTAAATTAAACTCTCTTTTTTATTAAAGGGAGTTTTTATTTTAGTGAGGTTTTTTCCTTACCTTTACTTGTGTTCAGAGTTTTGAACTTCCTCTCCTCCCCCCAGTATAGTTGATTATTTAGCCACTTCTTATTTTATTACTATCTATTTATTGTATAGTGTGATATAATAAGTTGTAGTAACGAAGCAGATTAATATTACTTGTCGCGGGATAGAGCAGTTGGCAGCTCGTCGGGCTCATAATCCGAAGGTCGTAGGTTCGAGTCCTACTCCCGCCACCATTTTACTTACAAAGACAGCTTAAAGGCTGTTTTTTTTTTAAAGATTCCCTCTGCCCATTAACGGGAGTTTATTCAGATGAAATCTAAGGTTCATTTAAGGCTATGTATTTTGCTTTATCTTGTTATCTTTGCTATAATATTATATCAGAAGAGGGGTGCTATTATGAATAAATCAAGAAATAACAATGGTTACATCGTTAGGGTAATAGAGAAAATAACCGAAGAGGGGACTTTTCTTAAAGAAAAAAGAGTGCTTACTAAAGAAGATGAAGCACTAAGAGTTTATGATATTTTATTGGAAAAATATCCTGATCTTATGATTGAGTGTTTTAACTATAAGACTGAAGAGATGCTAGACAAAAACTATTAATTTCATACTAGATAAATAAAAAAGATCAGAAGGTTTAAACCTTCTGATCTTTTTTATTTATCATTTTTCATTAAGCAGTCACCTTAATTGATTTCCTGCTTATTTAGAACTCCTTCTACCTCTTTTATATCCAGTTTATAACAAGCTATTACCTCTTTTAGATTAGCCAGGTGGTAGAGTTGACACCCCTCACACCAGATATTTTTTTCCCTCAGAA
>Ga0209379_10002614_pt1 | contig 10871 bp, 9 predicted proteins | sample tdDd001_FD_187124 | JGI IMG/M metagenome (GOLD analysis project Ga0209379, IMG submission 187124) | Marine sediment microbial communities from the Atlantic coast under amendment with organic carbon and nitrate - tdDd00.1 (SPAdes)... | ecosystem: Environmental > Aquatic > Marine > Coastal >...
TCTCAATTTGATCTAGTATTCTACCGATTGCTTTTTCCTTAAGATGATCTAGGTTTTCATCTAGTGCTACATAGGCAATCAAACTTGACCGAATCAACTTTAAATCTGTTTCGGAAAATAGTTTACTCTCATCAAGCATGCCTGATCTAAGTGCCATATTTTCTTTAGCACTTTCATAGTCATTAAAATATCTGCCAATATTTACAGCCTTCCCATCAGGTGAATAATGCCAAGTAACAAACTCAAACTCTTGATACTTGGTTTCTCTCATTGCAAAAACATAGCCATTAAACTCTAAAAGTTTTTTGTATCCATCAATAAGACCATTAGCTTCAAGGCTCTCTGCATTTTCAAATGCCTTTAAGTACTCATTAACATCCCTGTTAAGAAGAGAAAGTTCACGATAAGCATTAGTTGATAATTCACCATTTTCAAACAAAATACAAAGAGACTCTCCATCACGATGAATCTCTCCGACTTGACCATCTATATCATTTTCAACTAAGTCGTACCCTCTTTCTCTGATACACCTAATAAATTCATTAATTCGTTTCTCCATTCCTCGTCTCCTTTACATTTCTTGTCCACTTTCCTTATCCCAATCTAAGCCTTTGCCTTTTTTCAGTTCAGCAATTTTATTCTTTAGGCTTTCCCCCTCTAATTTCGTTAAAGGGAAACCATTGCTTGATTCAAATTCGGGATGCGATTCTAATAGCTTGACACTTGAGAGTAAAAGCTCCATTTTATTATCTAAATCTCTCTTTTCCATCCTCTGCTTGTTCAAATCAAATGCTTTTATTAAAGCTTCTTTGGTATATGATTCAGGTGGATATAGTTTTCTGTTTCTGCATTTTTTATTGTCTGGTGTTGTAAAAGTAATATATTTTCTTTCATCCCTCCAATCTACCTTGTAGCCTAACTTATTCATTTTGTCGATAAAATCTTCTTTAGATGTGGACAACCACTTAGCCTCTTTGACTGCTAAAAACAGCTCATACTTCCAAGAGTGACCCTTATCCTTTGATCGATACTCACCTCGATTCATATAATTCCCTTTAATCCCCTGTGTAATGATAAGTCCTCGTTTTTTACAAAGTTCATCTGAATAATCCTTTAACATCTGGAGTTGTTCAGCACTTTGTTTCCATTTAAGACCGGTCTCAGCATTCACAGTATTTACAACAAAATGCGTGTGTAGATGTGGTCTGTCAGTATGAACTGCATAGACAATTTCAAAACCTTTAAACATCTCATATTTCATTAACTCATCTGCAATGGCTTTAACATCTTCTGGTGTAACTTTGTCGTAAGGGGCAAAGGACTGAGTAAAATGAATATATTGGCGACCTGATTCCTTGCGGTAATTTCTCTTGGTCATGACAAACTGATGATAAGCATTGTTAGGATCACAATTATGCCCACCTATTAAATGACCATCTGACTTTGCAGGATTTTTAATGTAATCAATGACCCTTTTCATTGCAGATGTAGTCTTATTAGACCCATTAATAAACTCAATCACTGCCACAAGCTACTCCATTTCCATAGCGTCTTTTTCTAGCTCTTCTTCTTGATGATTAGCAATCATACTCACTAGATGATATTCAGGATGATTTAAAGCTCTATAAGCCATTATCATTGAATCCATGAATCTTTTCGGGTTTTTATTAAGAAGAGTAGATGACAAGAAATCAGTAGAACTCTTTAATGTTATTTCATCACCATCTTTCTGCTTAAAAATAATATCTACTGCTGCCGCACCTTCTGTAAGTCCAAATGCCAAGTACCTAGACTTATATTCTGCTTCAAGAAATTTCTTGGCAGCATCCTTTAAATCTTCAAACTCTTCATAACCTACTTCTGCATCATAAATGTAATACTTCATTTAAACCTCTCTTTCTTTACTTTGATATTTTATTTAGTAACTCCCAAATCTCTTTTAACACCGCTTGAGTTTCTCTTACATTGATTTCCTTTAGTCTGTTCTGATGAGCAAGCATTGTTAATTGATTTAGGTTGTTACCAACCTTTGATAGTTGATGAATTAAGTCTTTAAGGTCTTCTATAACGACAAAATCCCTGTCCAGTGCGGACAAGGATACATATTGACTCATATTCATTTTTGCTTTTTTTGCTTTTTTGTTTATTTTTTCATAATCATTTTCTGTGACTCTTAGATTAATTCGTTTTGTTTTATTCGATTTAATCACCTTCTTTCAACCAAAAAAACTCAAGATAATCAATACCTTGAGTTTCCTTTAGTGTCTTTTTATGTTGTTATTTACTATAAAATGCTCACGTACATCTTTCAATAGAACTAAACCGCTAGCGCGGTGGCTTTTCAGAACCAATCAATAATCCAAGAACTTCACTGGGTATGAATGAACTACAATCATTCAAATCAGAAAGGAGCTTTTATGGATTATGAAACTTGTATTCAAGAAATGGTCAGATTACTTGAGTTAAAAGGATGTACAACTAGAACAATTGAAGGTTACAGTATTTGTATCAGAAAACTACTCACTACTATTGCTAAACCGGTTGATGAGATTACAACTGATGATTTAATGGATTACATTTATCAAATGATTTCACGTAAACTGGGTAACAATACCATTAATCAAAACCACTCAATAATCATTTTTTTCTTCACCCATGTATTAAGAAAACGTCACCTTGTTACACCAATTCCATTTATGCGAAGAATTCGAAAACTTCCTCAAATCTTAACACCTGAGGAGATTAATTCAATCTTTAAATCTGCTAATAGCCTGAAATACAAAACTATTTTTATGACTCTCTACTCTTCTGGACTTCGTATTAGCGAAGTGCTACGACTCCGAATTTCCGACATTGATTCAAAGAAAATGCAATTACGAATACAACAAGGAAAAGGACGCAAGGATAGATATACCATTTTATCTCAAGTAAACTTAAAATGTCTAAGAGAGTACTATAAAATCTATCAACCTGAAGATTTATTATTTTTTGCTTATTCATATAAGGATAGACCACTATCAATAAATACAGTTGAAAAAGAATTTAGAATTGCTGTAAGAGCTACAGGAATAAAGAAAAATGCAACGCCCCACTCACTCCGTCATGCGTTCGCCAGCCATCTTCTTGAAAATGGTGCAGACATATACGCAATCAAAGCATTGTTAGGACATAGTACATTACGTTCAACAGAAATTTATCTTCAATTAGCACCAACTAAAGTATTTGATATAAAGAGTCCAATGGATCAGGTGCCAACCTATGAATAAAATTCAATCCATTATCTCAATAAATCCACAAGAATACATGGCATCCCATCATCTATCATTTCAACAAATCAAAGTAATGAACAATATCATATCTTGTCAAACTCCAAATATGGGAAGTCATAGATTAGTTTGTGATTGTGGTCATGAGAAAATTGTGAATAATTCATGTCATAATCGTCACTGTCCTATTTGTGGAAATTTTAAAAAAGAAATGTGGATTCAAAAGCAGCAAGAAACGACTATACATTCACATTACTTTCATTTAGTATTTACTATTCCTAGCGAACTACGTTCAATTACTTATTTTAACCAAGACATACTTTACAATTTATTGTATGATGCAACCTCGAAAACTATTCTAGATTTGTCACATAATCAGTTAAGTACTATTCCCGGTTTCAGTTTAATCCTTCATACCTGGAGTCAAACGCTAATGTATCATCCACACTTACACTGTATTCTTGCAGGTGGTGGTTTATCACTTGATCAGAAACAATTTAAATCATTCAAGAAAAAATTTTTTCTTCCAATAAAGATGATATCAAAAGTATTTAAGGCGAAGTACCTGGAAGGATTAAAGTTACTTTACGAAAACAATATGCTAACACTTCTGAATGAGCTAGCATACTTAACTCAACCGGATAAATTCAAGAGTTTCATTAATGAGCTTTACTTGAAAGATTGGGTTGTGTACTCTAAGAAAGCTTTTAAAAATGCTAGCCATGTCATCAATTATCTTGGAAGATACACTCATAAAATAGCAATCTACGATAATAGAGTTAAATACTTTGACGAATATACTGTTACATTTGAATATCACGATCGAAGTGATCATAATAAAAAGAAGCAACTTACCTTAAAAAGAGAAGAATTCATCAGACGTTTTTTAGATCACGTTCTGCCTTATAGATTTACAAAGATAAGACATTATGGTTTTCTTTCAAACAGACTACGACATCAACGAACTGATATGATAAGGAAACTGATTGAACATCAACGAGGTATCATAATTCCTATTATTAATGCTCTAGATAAAGAGAGTTTACTAATTAAACTACTTGGAAACAAAAAGACTTGTTGTCCAATATGTGGAGGCTCCTTCAATTATTATTATGAATATGGATAATCTATCGTAATAGAATACTTTCAAAATTGCCGCTTCATTGGGGAGGGGGAAACTATGTCTACAAACTGATATTTCTTGTATAGTAAGTACTTTCAACTTCAGTTTATCTGAAATAACTAACAAAAAACAACAGACCACAAATACTTTCTCCTAGTACCGCGGTCCTGTTCAATAGAAAAAATGCGTACTCAGGTATTATTTACATAATAGCCATATTTTTTTGTCTAAGTACGCATATTTTTCTAATCATTTGTATGGCTATTAATTAATTCTAAACGCTATTTATTCCACTCAATTTCCTTAATAATTGTGAATTTTATTCATTAGATATTTACATTATCTAACTATTTAAGTATATAAATATTTTTAAATTCAGTCTCATTATTATTTATTACTTATTTAAATAACTTCCGTTTGGATTATTAATTGGCAATTCAATTTTAAAAGTGCTTCCTTTTTCTACTTTGGAACTCAAACTTATCTGTCCTCCAATTTGCTGTATATTTTCCTTAACAATATATAAACCAATACCATCACCTGTATATTCGGATGAATTACTACCACGATAGTATGCTGTAAACACCTTGTCCAACTCATCACTATTTATTCCTATACCAGTATCTTGTAATTCAATAATACATTTTTCTTCGGAAACTAGTGTTATGATACGTACTTCACCACCGACATTTGTATACTTATAAGCATTAACAAGAAGGTTAAATATTGATTGACTTAACTTATACTTATCTGTATAAATTCTTGTTCGATCTTCATTCAAAATATCTAACTTAATTGACTTTAATTCAAACTGAGGTAATAAGCCAGATGTAATTTGATTTATCAATGCTTCAACATCAATCCATTCAAATTCTGGATTATCAACACCTTTGTCTGCATCTATCATACCACTCATGTTAGATATAATTAATGTAAGATTTTCAATTTGATCGAGACAAACCGATAGTTCTTGATCAGACAAATCAATTACTCCATCTTCAATGGCCTCAATATGTGACTTTAAGATTGTTAAAGGTGTCCTAGTTTGATGAACTAGCCCATCAACAATAGTTTTCCTACTTTTCTTCTTAAGTCTCAATCTAATGCTTAAATCTTTCAAACTATCACGAATGACATTTATCTCTCGTATGGTAGTAGAGGTAAACTGTAAGTTAGCCCCCGTTTGAATATTAGTAGCCATTCTAGCTGTCTCTATTAACGAATTACTCATTTTCTTACTAATAATCAGACCAAGTAGAAGGACCAAAATAAATACTATTAATAATGAAATCAGACTATTAGTTAATAATGAATCTTTAAAGTGCTTACCTATATTGGAGTTTTCAGCTTCACCTTGAGATGCAACATGCAAAACACCTAATAACAGGTCACCTTTTTTTATCTGATAGGAATCTACATCAAAATCAGTATCACAATCCATCATATTTGAATTCATCATATTTGAATTCATCATATTAGATTCCATGTAATTATACATGTAATCCTCATTTGCTACAATTAACAATTCCCCTTCTGGTGAATACAGCTTTATTTCTGTAATCTGATTACTAAGATATCCTTTATACTCCATTTCTATCTGTTTCTTAGGAATATCATTCAATGACAATGAGTCTTCTGTATAGCCTATTAGTTTTTTAAGTTCAATATCATAACTATCGTTTAGATAATTCATAAAATAATTATCAGTTAAGGTTGAGAAAATTAGAGAATTTATACCCACAGACAATATTGCAACTGATATTAAAATAATTAACCATAATTTACGAATTGTCATCAGCATTACCTCCAAAAATATATCCAACTCCGTATTTAGTGATTAAATACTCAGGAGCTTTAGGATCTATTTCAATTTTACTCCTTAGTCTTTTTACATAACTGTCAATATTTCTATCGAACCCTTCATAGTCGACTCCAAAAGCTAATTCAATTAGTTGATTTCTTGTAAGAACCTGCCCTTTGTGTCTCATTAATATATGTAGAAGTTTATACTCTGTACCAGTCAAAACAATAGATTTTCCTGATTTTTCAACACTCCTCCTGCTTGAGTAGAGCTTGAGTTCGCCTACAGTTAAAATAATCTCATCAGCTTCATGATATACTCTTTTCATAAAGACTTTAATTCGGCCGATGAGTTCTCTAGGGCTAAAAGGCTTGATTACATAGTCATCAGCTCCATTTGCGAATCCTTTTAATCTGTCAACTTCCTCATGTTTTGCTGTTAGCATAATCACAGGTACATCTGATACCTCTCTAATTCTTTCTAACACATCAAATCCATCAATCCCTGGCATCATTATGTCAAGTAGTATAAGATGATAATGATTTTTTGCAAATAACTCTAATCCTTCAAAGCCATTTGTCGCGAGTTGGTATTCAAAACCATTAATAACTAAATATTTTATAATGATATCACTAATTTTTTTTCGTCCTCAACTACAAGAATTTTCATTTCAACACCTCATATAATTCAAACTACCTTGTTCTACATAAAACACACATTTTTTCCCAATACAAACCCGACTCGCCTCAACAATCAACTTAGCTATAAAATTTTAATTAGAAAATAGTAACTCTTATCAGAGTTACTATAACTATTTCTAACTAATGTATTACATAATCACATTTTTTCGATTTAAATATTCTTCTTCAGAAATTTTACCTTCAATGAATTGGGTTTTTAGAAGTTCAAGTGAATCATCATTGATCTTCTTCTTCCTAAAACTTATAACAACTCCAACAATTAATATTACTAAAGCTAATACTATAAGGAGTTGCCAATAGGAGAAAAAACCATGTCTACCCCAAAATGAGAAATACCCACTTCCACTCCAATCATTACATGTCATAAAACTACCTCCCATTTTAATTATTAATTAGCTCTTTTACATCACCATGCCAAGCATGATACCAAATATCACCTGTATAGTAGTTCACACTCAGTAATCCGATTGTCTTATTGTTGTCTTTAACATACAGAGTATAATATCCTGAAAACTCAAGCCCTTCTTGATCTACATCATAAATCATATCTAAATTTTCAAAATATTTCCTAGCTAATATAATTGACTCTTCTAACGATATTATATCATTGTTCTTAAAATCATCTCTAAATGTTAAATTATTCATACCATTTCTACTATTCATATCTGAAATATTAAAGTTTGTATTCCACATCATATTAGGACCAAATTCTGGATATATTACACCTGTTAATGGATTGATTTGTAATTCCAATACACCTTTTCCTGATTCTGAATCTTTAATTGAATAATAATAATCGCTATTGGTAAATGTCAAAATAACATCAATTTCGTAATTCATATTTATGGCTTTTACAAAATTTTCAACATTCTGATTTAAATCCTTTAAGTCTATCAAAAGGTTTGCATTAAACTCAGAAAAATTTACAGTTTTGTCCAGCCCACTTAATACTTTATGATTAACATTTGAATTCCAATTATTCATCCATGCAGAATTACAGTCTCCACCACGCATCATACCTTTATAATTATTTTTATTGTACTGATTATTGAAATTAACTTGATTGTCGTATCTTCCATAAGTATACCTACTATCATACGAACACATCATTTTATACGTTTCATACCATCCATTCATCATCATTTGTGCAGTATATTTCTCGTTATTTAGATCAAGGGATTTATACCAGCTATTCAACATCTCGTGAGGATTATACCACCCTTGCATCATTGCAGTATTTGACATCCACATGTCCATATCATTACTTGAGTTGTACCAACCATTAATCATCTCAGAATAGTTGTACCAATTGTTCATATCATTGTATGAGTTATTTTGTTGATTTCTAATTGATTTCATTCTCATATTATCATATAAAAAATTATTATTTACTTGATTCTCCAAGTTTAAATCGTGTAAGAATGAACAATTCTCGTATGAATAACCTACATGAACATGAGTATCATCTGTTCCATAATCGTTATAACCTTGTCCAAAACTTATAGGGCTCATTATTAAACCAGTAATTATTATTAACATTATTTGGGGCAACACAACCTTTGAATAATTTTTGTTCATTATACTAATCTCCTCTTATTAAAAAGTTCTTCTTATTTTGATTTGATAAATATTAACATAAAACATCTGTATTACACCAAGTTCTATGATTCATTTCAAACCTATATCCACTCATCTCTTGATACTTTTATTATAAATTCAAAATATGACTCAATTATGACTTTTTGAATTCACATAAAAAATATTTATCATTTGTGGTATTTTACGACTTATATAACCATAACCCTCATGTTTGTTAAACATGTGAATAACAACTATAATTAAAAAAAGGTTTCAAATTGAGCAAAACATCTCATTAAAATAATGATTCTCACACAAACCGAAACCTTTTATTATCAAATATCTTCAAAATAGCTCCTAAAGAAGAATATTAAAATGATTTTACAACAACAGCAATGGATTTAGGATCACTAAATCCATATGAGTTTGATTAGAGTAATATTAAATATTTTCTGTTTTCATTACTCTCATTGAGTTTAATACAGCTAAAACAGTTACGCCAACATCGGCAAATACTGCTTCCCATAAGGTCGCTATCCCAAATGCACCTAATAATAGAAAGAATGCTTTTACTCCTAAGGCAAAAATAATATTTTGCCAAACAATCGATCTTGTTCGCTTAGCTATCTTTATTCCATCTACTAACTTCGAAGGTTCATCAGTCATTATTACAATATCAGCAGCTTCGATAGCAGCATCTGAACCTAGTCCACCCATAGCAACACCCACATCAGCTCTAGCTAATACTGGTGCATCATTGATACCATCACCAACAAACAATAATTTACCCTTTGTTTTTTTATTATCAAATAACAACTCTAGCTTTTCTACCTTTTGATGAGGTAGTAATTCAGAGAATACTTGATCCAAACCAAGCTTTTCTCCAATACTATTAGCAACTTTTTTGTTATCTCCAGTTAGCATAACAGTCTTTTGTATACCAACTTTTTTTAATTCCTTTATAGCTTTTGAAGAATCCTCTTTCACCTCGTCAGCTATAATTATATACCCGGCATATTTACCATTAACAGCTAAATGTACAATCGTACCATAGTCATTTATACTCTTGAATCGTATGTTTTCTTTATTCATTAATTTAGAGTTGCCTGCAAGTATTAAATCATTATTTACTTTAACTTTAATCCCATGACCAGATATTTCTTCAAAATCACTAATAAAGTTTTCATCTATTTTCTTACCATACTCTTTAAGGATCGATACAGCTATTGGATGATTTGAGAAACTCTCAGCATATGCAGCATGTTCAATCAATTTTTCCACTGAAATATTGCCATTAGTCACTACACTTGTTACTTTAAATACACCCTTTGTCAATGTACCAGTTTTATCAAATACTACAGTGTCAATATTGTTCAGTGCTTCTAAATAGTTACTACCTTTTACAAGCACACCATTTTTAGATGCACCTCCAATCCCACCAAAGAATCCTAATGGAATTGATACTACCAAAGCACATGGACAAGATATTACTAAAAATACTAGCGCTCTGTAAAGCCATTCTGAAAATATAGCACCATCAATTAGAAGCGGAGGTAATATTGCTAGTCCCATTGCTGTGAAAACAACGAACGGTGTATAATACTTTGAGAACTTAGTTATAAAGTTTTCAGTTGGAGCTTTTTTACTAGTAGCATTTTGTACTAAATCAAGGATTTTTGATACAGTTGATTCACCAAAATCTTTTGTTACTCTAACTGTGATCACTCCAGAAGTATTTATAAATCCACTAAGCACTTCATCATCAACTTTTACACTTCTAGGAACTGATTCACCTGTTAAGGCTGAAGTATCAACCATTGATCCACCATCAATTACTATTCCATCAAGTGGAACACGTTCTCCAGGTTTAACGATAATTTCATCACCTATTAATACTTCTTCCGGTGTTACTTTCGTTATACCATTCTGAAGTTTTAAATTAGCAAAATCTGGTCTAATATCCATAAGAGCAGATATTGATTTTCTTGAGTGATTTACAGCTCTTGCCTGCATATACTCACCAACTTGGAAGAATAACATTACTGCAACACCTTCTGGAGCTTCATTTATGGCAAAAGCTCCAATTGTTGCAATGAAAACCAAGAAGTTTTCATCAAACATTTGTCCTTTAACTATGTTTCTCAAAGCTTTTTTAATAACAGTCTCCCCAGCAAGTAAATAACTCATAATAAACATTGAAGTTTCAACACTAGAGTTAAGGTTCATAAATAGAGCTGTAAAAAATAGTATCGACGCTGAGATAATTCTATAGGATTGTTTCTTATACCATTTAACTTTAGATGCTTCAGAATCTAGTTCTTTCTTTCTCTTTTCATCTACTACTTCTACATCGGGTTCAAGTTCTTTTACTATAGAAGTTACTTTATCGAATATATCACGGT
>Ga0209379_10002615_pt1 | contig 10870 bp, 13 predicted proteins | sample tdDd001_FD_187124 | JGI IMG/M metagenome (GOLD analysis project Ga0209379, IMG submission 187124) | Marine sediment microbial communities from the Atlantic coast under amendment with organic carbon and nitrate - tdDd00.1 (SPAdes)... | ecosystem: Environmental > Aquatic > Marine > Coastal >...
TAGAAGGCGCCGATAAAGAATTTGGTAACTTAGCATTTGACTCTACATTTAGACAATTCTCTCAAGAATTTACTCAACTAGCTGCTTTTTCAAACTTTTCTTTAGACGAAGGCTATCAATCACTATCACAATTAGGTATTAGTATTGATAAAGACGGCATGCTACAAATTGATAATGAAACGTTAGATCAAAGAATTATTGACGATGTTGATTCTGTTGAAAAGCTATTCTCATTTAATATGACATCATCTGATGCTAACGTTACATACATTGCAAATACGTCTAAAACAGAACCAAACTTAGATGCAGGTGGTAATGTAATTCCTTACTACTTAACAATTGAAGGCACTGATGCCGATGGTAATATTACAAATGCAAGTTTAAGAACTGGCCCTGGTGAGGCAGACTTTATTGATGGATCTGTAGAAATTAACGGTAACGTTTTAACATTTACTGACTCAACAGGTGCTGAAGGTCTAAAAATTATTTATAACGGTGGTCCCAATTTAGGACAAATAAATGATATTGAGATTACTCCTACTCGTGGTATTGCAGACTCATTCTATTATGTTCAAGAAGACTATACAAGATCAGGATCTGGTCAGTTTGATAAAAAAGCTCTTACTTTAGAAGAAAGAAATGAAGATATACAAAAAGAAGTTGATAAAATTGATGAACGTGTTGATAGATATGAAGATATGATTAAAGCCAAGTTCTTAAAAACAGAACAAGCAATGGCAACTTCAGACACATTATTAAAACAACTAGAACAGCAATTTGATGCAATGAACAAATCTAACTAGATATAAAAATACTTACACAAAAAAGCCCCGTTGTCGGGGCTTTTTGATATTTTAACTAGAAAAAGAGTTTAGTATATTACTAAACTCCTCTCCTCTACGCTAGCTAAGCGGCAAGTACATTCTGCCGCCACTTGCAAGAATAATGACAGCATCACCGTTTTCAATACGAGAACAGTGAGCCACTTCATCTCCAAATTTTTCTACTTTGATGCAAAACTCTTGCATCAGTGTTGCCGGAGAACTAAACACACAGTCATCCGGAAACACCTCCTGTATTTTTTGTTTGATATTAAAAATTTTTTGTTCTTTTTCATTTTTGAAAAGCTCAATAAACATAGCATATTCCTTTTAGAGTGGCGCCAATATGGCGGTGAAACATTAATTGGTATACTATTTTATAAAAAATAGCTAAAAAAAATAACTGACAAGTGGTTTAAATTACAGGCTTAAGTTTAGCATATTATAAATATTGAACTTGCCATAGCGAACTGCTGATAAAAGATATGCTATTATCTAGATTACCACGACTCGTTTTAAACAGACTCGTCTCGTAATGACATACATTTTATAACTAACCATAAAAAGCCCCGATAACGGGTCTTTTTGATATTCTTTTTATTTACCTTTAGGAATGATATCTACAACATCTGCTTCAACTAAGTCATTTAAGATTTTCTTAATTACAGGAGTATCTTTTACTTTTTTAATTAAATCTTCTTTTGCTTGAGTTTGCTCTTGATAAAGAGTTTTCATACTCATATCAATTTCTGTTGCCATCGGTAGTTCAATTTTCCACTCTTCTCCTGAAAGTTTTGTAACTTCAGAAATTAGATCAACTAAAATTTCTTTAGGCTCTCTTAAGCCACCAGACGGAATATGAACTTTTATGTACTTAGCATCAACTAAAAATTCAACTAACTTAGCTTTTCTCTCTAAAATTCTACCTAAATTAGGACGCGAGCTCTTCACAGTTTGGACAACACCTTCCCAAGTCGATAAGTCTATCTTATCAACTTTTAAGCGTCTACCAATCTGTTTGGGAGCCTGCGCCTGTGGTGAATCTTCTAAGTCTAGTTCTATAACTTCTTCTATAATATTGCCATTTGCAATTTTATGATCTACTACAGGCTTTAAGCCTTTTTTGCTGTGCTTTCATCATCGCCAACATCAAATGGAGGTGGGGCGACATCTTCTTTAGGAGGTGCTTTTAGAGCCTGTGCTGGCTTTTCTTCTTTAACCTGAGCTTCTGGTACAGTTGCTGCTTTTTCAGCATTTTGAGTTGTCATTAGCTTTGTCTCTTTAAGCATTGCAAGCAAGCTTTCCATATCTGGAACTTGCGATAAATGATAAATTCTAATAACACCCATTTCAAAAGCTTGTAGAGCATTTTCTGCAACTTGAGCTTCTTGATAAATTTTTAGCATCATTTGGTATGTTCTTGATAAAACACTTATTGAAAGCTCTTCTGATAATGGAATTGCTCTTTGTCTTTCAATTTCTGTAAGATTTTTAGATGTTTTTAGCTTGCTAATTACTTTTAATTTTGTAATTAAGTTTACAGCCTCTAAGTTATCTTCAATAAATTTTAGAATATCTTGACCTGCATGGTGTACGTTTTGAACAATATCTAAAGCTTTTTCAATATCTTTATTAAATAGCTCTTCTAAAAATTCATAAACAACTGTTCTTTCTGACATGCCTATCATATCTGCTACAGATTCATACTTAATATGATCATCTGTTGCTAGTGCAATTGCTTGGTCTAACAGTGAAAGACCATCACGAGCTGAACCGTCAGCTGCTTTTGCAATAAGATCTAAAGCTTCATCGTCAAATTTAACTTTTTCTTCTTTTAAAATACTTGCAAAATGTGTAAACAAATCATCTGAAGAAATTCTCTTCAGGTCAAATCTTTGACATCTTGATAAAACAGTAACAGGGATTTTATTAACTTCAGTTGTAGCAAAAATAAACTTAACGTGCTCAGGTGGCTCCTCTAGTGTTTTAAGCAATGCATTAAAAGCATGCTTAGAAAGCATGTGCACTTCATCAATAATATAAATTTTATATTTACCTTGAACAGGTTTATAGTGAACACCATCAAATAGCTCTTTAATATCATCAACACCTGTGTGTGATGCGGCATCAAATTCTAATACATCAACGTGATTACCAGCCTCAATAGCTTTAACTTGAGCGTCGTCTTTACCCCAAGAAATGCTTGGTCCTTGCTCACAATTTAATGCTTTTGCTAAAATTCTGGCAGTTGATGTTTTACCACAACCTCTAATACCTGAAAGTACATAAGCGTGATGAATTCTATTTGCTTTAATAGCGTTTTCTAAAGTTTTAACTAGTACGTCTTGTCCTACTAAGTCTTCAAAGCTTTTCGAACGATATTTTCTAGCTAATACTAAATATTCGTTTGTTTTAGTCACTGTTATAAAACCTCTGTTTAAAATTTGTTTATATTTTGCTATTTTCTATCATAACAAATTATGCAAAAATAGGCAAAAAAATAAAGCCTAAAAGGCTTTATTTTTTGCAAAATATTTAAACTTAAAATTAATTAGTTAAGTCGTTGAGAGAGATTTGAAGGATATGGCATAACATTAAGACATAAATAGCTACCAGATTTGTATCTAATTCTTCCATTACTGGCATCTACTATACTACCATCAATTTTAATATCTAAGGCTTTATGCATATCATCTGATAAGCCATCTAAACAAGAAAATATTGCACACTGAGAGTCTGTCATTTCACATCTAGGACCATTATCATCCTCATTTGTCACATCATCCCAAGAACTTATTTTTAAGGCACCGATAAGCAAATCACCATAAACAGGATGAACTAATTTATCATTAGTAAACTGCTTAACAGAATAGCTTACATAAGGCCCTTTCCAGCCAGAAACTGTATCGGCAACTAAAAGGCTAGACATTAAATAAGCACACTCCTCACCTGGATCCATCTTAACATAAGAACCTGTATCTAATAGATATTGAGTTGTTGCTTTACCCAATTCTTCTAACTCAATCAACACAGCTGTTATTTTTGATTCTTGAATTGCAGAATAAAGAGCTGCTCCTGAAATTACTGATAGTGCCCCAAAAATTGCCAATGAGATACGAGCATCTAAACCAAACATGGCACCTTTTTTATTTATATTGTATCTGTATATAACTTATTATATAATAAAGATAAACAAAAAGCAATTGTAAGTTGTACAATCTTTCTTAAATAGAAAAAATAAAGCCTAAAAAGGCTTTATTTTTTAAGTATTTATTAAGCTAAGCTATTATGATGTAGCTGAAGCTGATTCTTTAGGGAATGTCATTGTTTTTAGGCAAGCATAACCACCAGATTTAAATCTGAAGTTACCTTCATCACCATCTGCAGTTAATGCACTAGACACAACCTTAGCATCAACTTTAATATCTGCTGCTTTTTGCATATCATCTGATAAACCAGAAACACAAGCAAATACTGAACAAGCTGTACTTGTTGGTAGACATTTACCAGCACCAAGAGTTACATCTTCCCAAGTAGCGTCTAACATACCGTTAATTGAGATTTCTGTATATATTGAGTGATTTAACATATCTGTTGTTGCACCAGCTTCGTGTGGAAGGTAAGGACCTTGCCAGCCAGTTAAAGTACCTGGTTTTGCAATTAAAGCATCACCATCTAGTAGAGTTGCGTTATCGCCACCTACTTTAGAAGCAGGATAAACACCTGTATCTAAGTAATAAGCAGTTACAGCTTTACCAATTTCATCTAACTCAGTTACAATTGCAGTTACTCTTGCATCTTGAATTGCAGAATATAGAGCTGCACCTGAAATTACTGATAGAGCACCAAAGATTGCTAGAGCAATACGTGCATCTAAACCAAACATAGCACCTTTTTTATTAAAGATCATGGAACGACCCTTTCTATTTTATTTAACACAAAAACTATACTTTAGTCTTTATATTTAAAAGTATAAACTTTTTAATGACAGCTTGTAAATAGCAGAAGATCATTTTTTACGATTAAAAATAGTATAAGTTTTACTACTGTGTCTTTTATGAAACAAACATTATTAAATTTCATAAATATGCTTGACCTATAGCAATTAAAAATAAACTAATACTTTACTATAATTTAATATTTTTACACAAAAAAAAGAAGCCGATACAAGTATCGACCCCTTAATAAAATCTAAAAGAGATTAGTTAACTTTAACCATTTCTTTAACGATTTCTGAAGCTTTATCATGTGAAGTCTTAGCGATTTCTGATAATTCTTTAACAGCTGAAGTATTTCTTTCAACCCAAGATTCTACAGCAGTGTGTTGCTTAGAAACAAATTCTTCTACAGTTTTTGAAGTAGCTACTTCTTTAACTGAAGCGATGTTTGCTTCTACAGATTCTTTAGTTAGCTCTGCTTGTCTTTTAGAGTAAGAGTTCATGCCTTCCATTAGAATTTCGTTAGCTTCTTTACATTTAGCTAAGCTTTTTTCTGACATTTCTTTCATGCTTTCTACGTTCCACATATCTGTCATTGGTTTCATATCAAACATTTTCATCATTTGGTTCATATCCATCTTAATAGTCCTTTTTTCTTTTATTTTTGTTACAAGCCAGATAACTATTTAATTATTAACTATTTACCTAACTTTATTAAATAACTTTTGTGCAATGCACAATATCTTTATAATTTAACTATAATATATTATGGTTTCGATTACAAGAACTTTCTTTGTGCACCGCAACAAAAGTTACAATTCTATTTAGTTTTCAAAGGCTTAACATCAAAAACATCTATTAACTTTGCTTCCTTTTCCTTTAAAGCCTGCATCACTTCTTCATTTTTTAATTTTGTGAATCTAACGGCATCAATAATAGAACCATCCATATCTATTTGATGATTATAACGAACACCTTCAAAAGCAAAACCATTACGCTTAGCAACCATCATAGATTTTTCATTATCTGGCAAGGTGTATAAATCAATTCTAATAATCGAAGTATCCTCAAAAGCAAATTCTATAATTAAATCTAACGCCTGAGTCATAACCCCCTTACCTTGACAATCTTCAGAAAGCCAATAACCAACCTCAGCAAGACCTCTTCCTTTTATAGATGCTCCTATTGAACCTAAAATCGCATCTGTATCTTTATCAATAATAACATAAGCAAACCCCTCTTGATCTTCAAAATTCTCTTCTTTCATAGTAATAAATTTTGCAGTATCCTCAAAACAATAGCTCTCTGTCATCCAAGGTAAATATATTGAAATATAGTCTCTGTTTTTATCAATTAATTCATAAAGATCCTCAGCATGAAATTGTTCAAGCTTTTCTAAAATAATTGTATCGCCTACTAATGTTTCTGGAAAATTGTATTGTTGGTCCATTTTCTTTATCCCTGTTTATATATTAAAAATTAAAAATTTCTTTTAGTTGCTCTTGTTTTGCTGATAGTTCTTTCATATTTGATTTACTTTTAAGCTTTACAAAGCAAAATAAATCTTTTTCTTTACAGCTATTATAAGATTTATGCTCAAGTAAAAATTCATTTCTTAAGGCTAGATTTGCTGATTTTGAGTTTTCTAAATTTGTTTGAATCATAACTCTAAAGGCATTTAAATTATTTAGCAAAAAATCAGATAAAGCATTTACAGCCTCAGACACATAGCCACGTCCCTGATATTTTTCTGTAATCCAATAACCAAATTCATAATGGCCTCGTGAAGATGAGGTTACAGCAATTCTAATAGAACCTAAATACTCTTGACCTTCTTTATCAAACATTGAAAAATCATATATCTTTCCCAAATCCCAGTTAAGCTTACAGTAATCAATATAAGACTTTTCATTTTCTATAGAATAATCTAAATTCAAGCCTGGCATAAATTCAGCCAAATGAACTGTATTTTCATGCAAAACTGCTAACCTTTTACCTAATATTGAATCGTCTGTTTTCTTTAAAATAACATTTTTAAGGATAAACTCCTCAGGTATGTTTACTTTATTACTCATCTTTGCTTTCCTAATTCTATAAATCAATATGATAAATAGATTTTAAATCATCTTGTAAATTATTTAATTCTTTGAACCCTTTTTTATTCTTTAGTTTTACAAAGCATAAAGAGTTACCTTCTATATCTGCACAAAATGCTTTATGTTCAAATAAGTATCCGTTTCGAATAGCAATTTGGGCAGATTTTTTATTTACTTCATTGCAAACAATAATTAGCCTGTTAAAATCTAATAATTCTTCTGCAAATTTTTCTAAAGCTTTTACTATTTGAGTTATATAACCATTTCCTTGCTTATTTTGGGCTAGCCAATAACCAAACTCATAAACTTTTTTAGGTAATGAATGAGAAAATAACGTAAAGTTACCTATAAATTCTCCGGTTGAATTTTCAAAAACAGAGTAATTATATGCTTCTTTATTATTCCATCTCTCATTACATATATTAATGTAATTGGTTTCATCCTCTATACTATGATTTGAGTTTGCAAACGCTGGTAAAAACTCCTCTATATGACTTACATTTTCTAATATAACATTAACTCTAGTTTCTGCAAAATCTAAACAAGTTCTTTTTAACGTAACCTTATCTAGTTTAATTAACTCAGGCATATTACTTATCTTGTTCATACTCACTTCCTAAATTTATATATTAATATTGTAAACTGATTTTAAATTATCTTGTAAGCTCTGTAATTCATTTCTTTTTTCTTCATTTAAAAGATTTACAAAAAAGTATGCATCATCTCCTCGATCTAAAGCAAATGATTTATACTCAAATAAAAAACCATTTCTTTCTGCTACTTTAGCAGATTTTAGATTTTCAAAATGACAGCTTATAACTACCCTATTTGCCTTAAGCTTATCTTGCAAATAACAAGTTAAAGCCTGTACTGCCTCAGATATATAACCTTTACCTTCTGCACTTTTTGCTAACCAGTAGCCAAAAGAATATTCTATTCTTGATGAGTTATTAACCATAATACTAATTGAACCAATATACTTTTTTGTTTCATTTTCAAAAATAGAAAAATCATAAATTTTACGGCAATCCCAATTTTTACTACACCTAGCAATATGCATTAGTTCATCATCAATTGAATATGAAGATTTTATAAATGGCATAAACTCTTTCAGATGATCCATGTTTTTATGGAAAACTTTTAATCTCTCTTCTGCAAATTGTTTTTCTGTTCGTTTTAAAGTAATTCTTTCAAGAACAAATTCTTCTGGCATATTGATTTTTTTATCAGACATTGCTACAATCCCCCTATTCACATAATACTATTAACTAGGAATTTTAAATACATGGAAATAATAAATAATTTAACAAATATAAACCAACTTCTTGCTAAGTTTATTGAGCAAGATGAGTATACATCTATTGGCTATATTCCTATCTTAAATAGTATAACAGCTTCTGATATTATTACAATAAAAAAAGCCCACAAACTTTTAGACATTATTATTGTACAAAATGTTTCTGAATATAAGCTAGATGACTTTTCTAAAAAAACACTTGGTCAATTAAACCCACACTTAGTAATTGACTTTATTGACCAAGAATCTTCAGATATGCACATATCATTAAATACAAATATTATTAATTCATTAAACCTAATGAAGGGTATTTTAGCGGTATTACCTTCAAGTGTATTCATCACTCCTGAAAATTTTGAAATTTTTAAAGCAATAAATACTCTTGAAAGTACGTTTATTTTAACACCAGAAAACTTAAGATCTTTTGCCGAGCTTGAGGTTATTAAGAGTTTACAGTCTTTAGAAAAATCAAAAATTGAAATTTCTAAAGGTTCTATCTTAAAGTCATTAAATGACTGTCAAGTTATTAGTTTTCAACAGTTAAAAACTGATTTAGGTTTATATATTAATATAAAAGTAAAGTCTGATCTTGCAGAAAATATCTTAGATATTAGCTACTGCTTTAAGCAATAAATCCTAATTTTAACAACTCTTCTGTAAAAATATCATTAGCTTTTTGAGTATGGCGTGTTACGGTTTTTCTATCAATTTTTAGCATTTTAGCCACTTTAGTTTTTTGATATTTATAGTGCAGAACAACCCTATAGCCTCTTTCTTTTAGAACTTTTTGCATTTTTTTAGCTTTTGAATAAAGCTCTGGAGTTGCAAAGTCTCCTAGATACATTAGCATTAAAATAACTTGTGTTCTTTTTTCTAGCTTTAAAAATACTTTTTCTAGCTGAGTAACAACCATTGCCATTTCTTCTTTTCCTTTAGGATACTGGTAAACCCCGCTCCACTTTAAAAGCTCTGAAACGGTTGGCTCTCTGGTTGTTTTTTCTTCGCTTAAAGTTTCTGTAAAGCTACTTGTTTTAATTAAACCCGATCGCCTTTTTTGTTCCATTAACCAATACAAAGCTTGTTCTGAATTTGCAAAATATACTGTTTGACTCATTTTTATCTCTCCTTAATAAGTACGTAAAAGTCCTTCCTGTTATTAATTAAAATTTTAACAACAAGATACACATAACAACAAACACTTAAAAATAATTAAGTATTAAATTTATAATTTTATTTGAATAATTTTTTGATTGATATAACTAACATAGTTTCTTATTTATATTTAGTAAACTTGGTTAATGCTATATCAGTGTAGATAAGGTAGAGTCCTAAAGCTAGGCACGCCCCTTAATAACGCCAGCAGGTCTAAGATATGTATATAAAGTTATATTTTCAAGAGTAACATACTAAAAAAGTTTATTTTTTTTAATAACCATTTGTTTTTTAGGTATAAAAAGATACAAAAAAAGCAGAGTGGGTGGAACTACTCTGCTTTCAATCGATTTTTTTAGTTGCTTTATATAGTAAGCAACCTCCTTACCCATAGCTTTTGCTAATCAGTAGGTATTATGTTTCCCTCTTACCCTAAACAATGATATTACTACCACTTTTTAGGAATAAACAAAATCCTGCAAAGGAATAAGCTTAAAACTTAGTTTTCAAGCTCCAGGTACTATTTTTTTTGGGTTGGTAAATGTTGGTTACCTTTTCCACCTTATTTTTATTATTTTTAGTTTAAAAAATAGTATTTATATCGTATTAGTTTTGTTTGTTTTTGATTTTAAAACCTTAGTAAGAGCAAGTTTTACCTTGTTTCTCTAAAGGTACTTTTATTAAAGCACAAAAAGAAAGTACTTGCAAGAAATTTTAAAATATGTTTTAATTAGCACTCAGGGTATAAGAGTGCTAAACAAGGAGATTTAAGCAATGAAAATCACACCACTTTATGACAGAGTTCTAATAGAAGTTTTACAAGAAGATCAAACTTTAAGCTCTGGTTTAATTATTCCAGAAAGTGCAAAAAAGAAACCTACTAAAGGTATCATTACAGCTGTTGGAACTGGCTTTTTTAAGGCAAATGGTGAGCATGAAAATTTACAAGTTAACGTTGGCCAAACAGTATTATTTAACCAATGGGCAGCAAATAGCAACGAAATTAAAGAAGAAGAAAAAACTTTTATTATAATTAAAGAAGAAGATATTCTTGCAATAATTGAAAACTAAGGACAGCAAAAATCATGACAAAAGAAATTCTATTTAACACTCAAGCTAGAGAGAAAATGCTAAACGGCGTTAACACTTTAGCAAATGCAGTAAAGGTAACTTTAGGCCCTAAAGGTAGAAATGTTATTTTAGATTCATCATTTGGCTCACCTCGTGTAACTAAAGACGGTGTTTCTGTAGCTAAAGAAATCTCCCTTACAGACAGATTTGAAAACATCGGAGCTCAAATGGTTAAGCAAGTTGCTTCAAAAACAGAAGAGCTAGCTGGTGACGGTACAACAACATCAACAGTTTTAGCTCAAAGTATTTGTAACGAAGGAGTTAGAGAAGTTGCAAACGGCAAAAACCCTATGGATTTAAAACGTGGTATTGATAAAGCTGTTATCGAAGTTGTTAAGTCAATTGAAGCTACGAAACAAGATATTAAATCAAAAGAGCAAATTCAGCAAGTTGCAACAATTTCTGCTAATTCAGATTCTGAAATTGGTGAAATTA
>Ga0209379_10002620_pt1 | contig 10857 bp, 13 predicted proteins | sample tdDd001_FD_187124 | JGI IMG/M metagenome (GOLD analysis project Ga0209379, IMG submission 187124) | Marine sediment microbial communities from the Atlantic coast under amendment with organic carbon and nitrate - tdDd00.1 (SPAdes)... | ecosystem: Environmental > Aquatic > Marine > Coastal >...
CCATTGGCTACCAGCATAATTAGAATTAACTGACCTACAACAAAACCCATAATAATATCAAATTGATTCAAATCAATACCAATTACTTTAATAAGCGCTGCAAATATCATGAGTATGATCATTTCAGTGAATAAAATCGCCTTATTACTCCCTAAAAAATATTGCCCTGCTTTTGTGCTTCTTAGCTTTGTTATGTAACCATATTTCTTTTCTCCCAGATATCCTATCAACATCGAAAGTCCACCTACTATAAATAACATCTTATTCTCCTATCTTATTAATGTACATTTCATTATTCATTGACTATAAAGTCATACGACCACTCAATCCGCCTTTACTCATGTGGCTAAGGATCAAAGGTTTATAGCTTCATTAACTCCTCAAGTGATAAGTACTCATCTTCATTATCTAAAACTTCCTTGAATAGCTCCTTGTTTTTATAATAGATTTTATATGCATTCGCCTTTGAATCCGATTTATGTATTTTATAAGTATTATTTTTAATCTCTATAGCACAGTTGTTATCAATAGCAATGCCGATTCCGTCAAATGATTTTATTTTTTCTGCAAAATCTATATCCCTAGTATCTTCGTTATAATGAGGACAATGCATTGCATCCAAGATACCTATACCATCAACACATGTGTAATTATCAAGACTGCCTCTTTTAAATTCTTCTATGTCACTCTGTCCCTTACTAAACCAACAAATTGATCCTGCACTTAAACCACTTAAAACAATACCCTTTTCATGAGCCTTTTTTAAGGATTTATCAAGCCCATACTCTTTCCAAACTGCCATCATCATTCGAGTGTTCCCGCCACCAACATATACAATATCTGATGACATGATTTTCTCTTCTGCTTCTAATGAACTGGTATTGCCATCAAGGAGTCTTAAAACATCGATTTCACACCCGAGTCTATCACCATATAATTTGACAAATGAATCTACATAACCTTCTGGTTCACCACTTGCAGTTGGTATAAAAAGTGCTTTAGGATGTCTCTTTTCTGCAGAAGCCACAATGGCTTCATCTATTTTAAAAGTTTCTAACTCGCTTATTTCACCGCCACCAATGGCGTATAATATTTTCATTCAGCTCTCCTTCTCTAATACCTTCATTTGTTTACTCTCTATATTATACACTCTTTGGATTGTAATACCTCAAAGTTGTAAGATTTTGAGAACTATTTAATGTTATTGTATTAGATATAAGCTCATAGCTTTAAAGGTATCCAAATAAATTCCCCTTCTATATACAAAGTAATGATTGCATTGACATCAATAGCGTGCTATTCTTTAACATACATGCTTAGAACATTTTAATCAGGTGATCTGAATGAATATAAAGAACACATATTTTTGATTTAACTATTCAATTAAGAAATAGAAACTGTTTCTTACGGAGGTAACAATGACAACTAAAAAAAGAACTGTAACGGATCGAATCAATTACAGTAATAGAAAAAAAATGAATGCTGATTTCAGCAACAAAGACTTAAAAAGAAGTAACTGTTTCAGTACTGACTTTACAGGCTCTGACTTTGACCAAGCTAGTTTTAAAGGAGCACAGTTTAAGAATTGTAACTTCACTGACTGTAATTTTGACTCTGCAGAGTTTGTTGCTACAAATCTAAGAAACAGTAAATTTGTTAATGCACAACTTAAAAATGTTATCATTGATTCTGCTAACCTTGATGGTGTTAACTTTGAAAATGCAACATTCGATAACGTGATTATCGCTCATACCGATACATCAAAGGCAATCAATCTAGATACTTCTGTTAAAGGTATCAGACTTTTCCATGAGTTACCAGAACTTAACATCAGCGAAAGACTAGAACGTGCTGTTAGAGCTAGCAAGAAAAATGAATTCATAAAAAAAGCTGGAGTACTTGATACAAAAGACGGTAAAGTTAATCCAGTAAGTGTTATGATTCTACTTGAAAACTTCAGTGAAGAAGTTTTAATAACAAGTTTATCGAAATTAAAAACAGATCTTAATCAAAACTTCTATACACTTAGTTATTTGATTAATGCAATCAAAGCTTACCAAGCTAACGATTCAAAATAAATCATATTAAAATCTGAAACACTTCTTAACGTTAAATACGATAAGAAGTGTTTTTTTATATGTTCGTCTATCTTTTTTATACAATCGCAGCTCATAGACATCTTCGGACTATATAAACAACACCTTCTTCAGTTACTTGAATTTCTTCTAGTCATCTATAAAGAACCCCACATTGAGTCGTACCTCTTCTGATCAGCTCATTTAAGTATCTTTCCAACACCTATTATCAAATCACTATTACGTGATAGATATTTTGATTATAAAATTATTATAATTAAGTTTACGGGGTATGATATTGATGAGGAAATTAAAAAGGAGGATTGCTATGACTAATAATGAAAAAAAATGTCCGTCATGTCATTCCGTAGTAACGTACTATGGTGAAGGTGGATATGGAAAGTGTACCAATAACAGCTTTACATTCGAACAAAAAGTCGAAGGCTGCTATACCGAACCATGCGAAGATTCTTACTTAGAAGAAAAGAAAGTTCTTTATTCAGCAGAAGATTGAAAAAAGTTACAGAAAGCTCTATGTATTAAGTAGTCTCTCAAGTAAAAATTGAGTATGCAAAAGGAGGTTTCTTTGAAGACAAACAAAGACATTTCAACTTGGACCCATTCACATCAATTCAATGTAGAAAAAAAGACATCGGAAACCAAAACCTTAATCGTCATCATTGTAACAGTTGTTGCTATGGTCATTGAAATACTAGCGGGTTGGTATTTTGGATCCATGGCCTTATTTTCTGATGGCTGGCACATGATGACTCATGCGACAGCTTTGAGTATTTCATTTATCGCTTATGTCTTTGCAAGAAAGTTATCGACCGACAAACGATTTGTTTTTGGTACATGGAAGATTGAAATACTAGGCGCTTATACGAGTGCCATCGTACTCGGTTTCGTAGGGTTCTTCATTTTAGGTGTGTCAATCAATAGAATCTATAATCCGGTTGATATTAGTTATAACCAAGCACTCTTGGTAACGTGTTTCGGTTTAATCGTCAATGTTATTTGTGTACTGGTGCTTCAAGACAATCATCACCACACACACAATGAACACCATCATCACGAGAAACATCATCAAGAAAAAACAGAAGATTTAAATTTAAAGTCTGCTTATCTGCATGTGCTTGCTGATGCCTTAACCTCTGTACTTGCGATCATCGCACTGTTAGGTGCTAAATATTTTGAATGGATCTTCTTAGACCCTCTTATGGGCATTGTAGGTGCAATACTGATCTTTCGTTGGACTATCTTATTAATCAGAGAATCAGCATCCATACTCACAGGTCGTGAAACGAATGAAGAACTCATCCACCATATCCACCACATGATCGAAACAGATGGCGATACGATGATAACCGATATTCATGTATGGCGTATTGCACAGGACAATTATGCATGTATACTCTGTCTAGTAGCAAGTGAACCCGTCAGTGTTTTAGAATACAAGACCAAGTTAAACTCGCTTCATGAACTGAAACATGTGACTATCGAAGTGAATCAATACAGTGACTCTGCGGTCAAATGATGTTTTAAACGTAAAAATAAACATCACACTTCCATGAATGGAAAGGTGATGTTTTTTGTCATTTATACAATATAAACTTGTCATCGTTTACATTAATTCTTCTCTTTATCTAAAATCTCTTTATCTAAAATCTCTTTTACTAAATCGTTTACTGATCCTGATGTCTTTTCATAAATTTGACCTCTATAATAAAGTAACTCAATAAACTCACGCTTCTCAGCTTCGGATTTTTTCCAGACCATGATATATAGTGGCTCATGCAAATCAAATATACTTGGATGCAAATCAAATATACTTGGATGAACAATATAACGATCATCCGTATTTTTTTCGTGATGAATACTGATATAATCCTTTGCAACTAATACTGGTTTGATATCGTCTTCTAAGTCCAAATTAATCCCTATGAGTACAACAAGACTAATAATCACAATATAAATACCAATTGATTTAGCAAAGTACTTTTTACCTCGTTTACTTCTAAAAACCAGAACCAGATAATAGGTCATAAAGACACCGAAAGAAATCATATAAAGTGATTTAGCAGTTGCAATCACAAGCAGTAATAAAGTTAATAGACTTATGATAATTGCTGTAATAGATTCAAATTTTTTTTCGAAAAATAATTTCCCATAGACAGTCCATAATATCAACATCATTGCATAACACATCGTTACGATTAACCAATCACGATTAACCAATCACTTCCGGTATCTGTTATCCAATGAGTAAATAGCAACAAACCATAGACCTGTGGCGTGTATGATAAGAATCCATCAATTACTTTATAGAGTGATGATTGGTTATCTAATCTGCCTTTATCAACCAACTTGTTTAATATTTTTCCTCCAATAATAAGAGTTAAAATCAATCCAAATAAAACATATATACTCATACTAATCCTTTCTAATTTCCATATTATAGTATACCACAGATTATACATTAACTTGATTTAGAATTTAATTTCACAATCAACGCACAATAAAAATTATACATTAACTTGATTTAGAATTTAATTTCACAATAAAAGAATCACATCAATATTAATGTAATCCTTAATCATGAGATGAATTCTCTATTATAAATATCTGTGTTTGGACATTTCTTATAGCATAGGAATCTTGGTAACACCAACGATATTGTTAATCTCTTTTTCATGTCTTCCTCCCTTTCCTAATGATAATTATTCTAAAGAGGTTCCTATAATCTAGTGGTCTTTTTTAGGTAATTGTAGTAATAATTATTCAATATATGTTTGATCTAAAAAACCTAAATAAATCCACTGATTCATATCTGGTCAATTTTCATTTCAGATGAAATGGATTAATAAAAATAAGGTTTTCTTATCAAAACTACCTCCTAGTTAATAACTCTAATTTATTATTTAGACTACCGCTTGGAAGTATCATTACAATACGACTATAGGATTATTAACTATTAAGATATCACTTCACCATCACCAAAAATGATTCTGTTCCTACCGGTTGATTTCGCTTGATAAAGTAGTTTGTCTACGTTAATAACCAGATCATAGAAATTAGAATAGTTTTCCTTACAGGTAATAACGCCAGCTGAAAATGTAATGTGTATATGATCTTCTTCGTTTACGTAAAACTGATTTTTAGCAATTTTTTCTCTTATCGTATTTATAATCGTTTTTTGATTCTCATCAATGTCTCTTAAAAGAATGGCAAATTCTTCTCCGCCATATCTGCATAACAAATCTTTTTTTCTAATATTGTTAGATATCAACTCTGTTAATTCCTTTAAAACTTTATCACCTATTGGATGTCCGTATTTATCGTTTATCACTTTAAAATGGTCAAGGTCTAGGATCATGAGTGTAAAAGACTTATTGTATTTATGGAATACATCATACAATAACTCACCTTGTTCAAACAATACTCTACGATTAGAAATATTGGTTAATGAGTCCGTATTAGCGAGAAGACGCAGTTCTTTGGTAGTTTTTAATAAAGTAAACGCATAGAAGAAAAATACCAACAACTCAACAAAAAACGTCATCGTGATTGTCATAATTCTTAGGATTTGAATAAAATGCGATTCTAAGGTCAGCTTCTCTATAGGATCTACAACGCCTGTAAACACAATTAAACCAGACACAATTATACTGATCCATATTAAACTTGTTTTTTCTTTTTTGATTTCCAAATCAAAAACTATGAATCCAAGGGGTGGTACAACAAAAAAGTACATCATGAAATAAGTTGTTTCAGGAAACCATACCCACGAAAGTAGAAAAACCTGAACAGCCATGACCAACGTCAACATGATTTTTCCAAAGCAGAACATTTTATTTTTATAAAATACAATAGAAGAAGAATACATGACAAAAGCTATAATAGTTTGAATAACGAGTAGAGTCGATCCTACAATAAAAATATAAAAGAATAAAAATAAGATTAATTGTATTATACCGACTCCTGCAATGATATATGCAAATCTATTTGAAGCTGATAATTCACTTGAGTAACCAATTTTATTCAAGAATTGTTCCATACACACCTCTAATCAATTTTATACAATATTTGATATAGTTTCATTTTAAAAAAGTTTAATGCCTTATCATAATTATACTTTTACCTATAAAACAATATAGTTATTAGAGTAATACCCTAAAAACTGTATTATATAGATTTTTTATTTTATTCGTTTAACATGTAACGTTTAGTATCTAAAAAAGCTGCAATAGCGATTAACTATTGCAGCTTTTATGATGTGTTTTATTTCCAGTTAGCATCTAATATAGCTCTTGGCCTGACCATAATGCATATGTATCATGCTCTAACTCACAACTGAAGTAACGAGTGTGCGAGCACTTTTTCATCAAAGTTTTCTAGATCAGCATTATATCTCATGATAATTGTTTGAGTATACAGGCAGTACAAGTACTTCTTCATTACTTTCATACTGGTATCGACATAGTTAAATGAAGTCATCTGTTTATCATGTTTAGCGGAGAATAACATAAACTTGTATATCTGCATCAACTAAATCATTTCTATGAATTTTACTCAGAACATTTACAAAAGTTTTATAACCGATTCAAAAAAGTTAATCATTTTCTTGTTATTCTACTGTAAATCCCTCTGTTGAAGGTAGACCTTGCCACTCATTACCATCAGAACGGTAATACTCTCTTTCTATTGAACCGTCAGTTTTAGTAACATCTGTCACAAAAACTTGTCCTGTTTCTATCAGTGTAGGATAATTATCGTAAGGTAATACATTCCCATTTTTAGGGCTATCCTTAAAATCATCGTATGCATCTTCCAAGCGCCAAAATTCTCTAAAATCATAACCTCTTAAGCTAGACAGGTCCTGTATGCCAAAATAGGATGCCTTATAATCCTTTCCAGCAACTTTGATTGTATCTACCCTAAGTGGCTCAATCTCCTTCGCTAGACCAGATAAATCTTCTGAATTGACGTTATCATCATAACGCTCTTTTAGTTGATTTGCCATGCAAGGAACAGTGTTATAAAAATCCATTGAATCTAATCCTGTATGTGCAGCACCATAAATTCCCATAACGTTTTCTCCATCTAGCTTGTCAAATTCGCGGATGAAGTTCTCAGTCATCATATTCTCACGGTATGTATGATCATCATATTGATAAAAAAACTTGCCTTGACGTATAGCATCCTTTGTTAAGAGATATTGCTCTGAATCCTCTAAATTATTATTCCGAAGATATTCCAAATATCTTTCTCCTGTAGTATCGTATTGGTGACCGACATCCGTCCCGTGAAAAATGGTTTCAGGATACTGGCTTTTAATTGTTTTATAGAAATCTTTAAAATAAGGATTATGAGCAGGAGTTCTAGCTAAATCATCATATATCTCATCCAAAATCTCATCGCTATCTGATTGCATCCATGTATTTAAAAACTCTGCCGAATAGTATGGCGATTCTCTAAATAAATGTCTCATACCTTGTTTGTAGTGTTCACCCCACAACTCAAGTTCTTTATTTAGGATTTTCTCCTTACCATGTTCTTCGCCGTAAAGGTAAATCACTCCAGAAGACTTAGGTATCGGTGTGGATATATTAGTACTTTCTTCTTCAGATACATTACTTTCTTGCTCAGATACATTACTTTCTTGCTCAGATACATTACTTTCTTGCTCAGATACATTACTTTCTTGCTCAGATACATTACTTTCTTGGGCAGATACATTACTTTCTTGCTCAGATACATTACTTTCTTGCTCGGTTATATCACCCTTTGTCGTGCTATTCGAACAAGCTAATAGTGTTAATATCATAATAATCACTACAGAAAACGCAACAATTCTTTTATTTTTCGTCAACTTATCTCCTCCTTCATCGAAATACTCATATATTATCGCTCTATACATTAGTCTATTACAATATATTCCAAACAACAACATTTGTATGAAAATGTAAAAAAAATGTTAGAATATATTTCATCTACTTTACAAAAAGCCTTTCGAAAATACTAAATGCGAACATATTGTAATATCACAATTTATTGTGAAACTCAATTATCCTTCCTTTAACCTTAAATTGATAGTTAAAAACCTTGAGTATTTCTTGAATGTTGACATTTTAGATTTAACGTATAAATATATTACACAACCCGCTACTGTTATTTACATAACTGTAGCGGGTTTACTTTTATTCGTGTTATAAAAATTATATTTTTTCGATCCCTGCTATAGCGATTGCGCCAGGACCACTAAGACTAGAAATAACAGCACCTGCATTAAGCCAGTTAATATTGGGTACATCCTTTTCCTCGAGCAAACTAAAAATCAAATCTTTGTTCCCATCACTAACTCCTAATGAGCCACCTATTAAAACAGTATCTAATGCTATATCGTGATTAACAAAAAAATCATCTATCATACTCTTTAAACACCGGTCGAATTTCACATGCAAAGACATACGAATAACCTCAGATCACATTCTATGTCACTCTCTTTCTATTGGAATGCGATGCCAATATGCAAGCAATGCCAATTCCTAACATTAACCACGGTGCAGCTGCACTAATAAACTGTAACAACTGAATATTTCCATCATAATTGTTCCAGATTGAAAATATAAATGAAAATACAAGCATAGCCCACCCAACATTCATCATAGTCTGATTACTTTTCACTGTATTTGTATCCTTTTCAATTTTATCAATCAATTTACACTCTCCTTTCAATAAGTCATCTAAACTCATTTGATAGAGATAGCTTAATCGTATAAGACTAATTATATCTGGTAATGACTTTCCTCTCTCCCAATTCGAAATAGTCTGACGCGAAACATTTATTTTCTCTGCGATTAGTTCCTGAGTCATATCTGCATTTATTCTAGCATTTCTTAATTTCTTATCAATTTTCATATATTTTTCCTCCATTTGAAAAAATTATACTTAATTATCTACTTTTCTTCTATCAAAGCTCTTTGACATCACAGATAAGAGGTGTCAAAATCATTTTACATCCACTTAAATACCTACTTTCTTCGCTAATTATATCACAAACCATTCATTAACTACTCCCATACAAATCATAATTGTATGGACGAATCGTGTACATATTAACATCCACACCGTTTTGAGAGTACAACTTCATTAGACAAGGATCATTTAATCCAAAACCTAAGGCTATCATAAAAAAGCTAAGTGTCTATTAACCACTTCCACAACACCACATATCGAGTTTGGGATGGGTGTAGCAAATGGTGTAGTAACACAGTTATCTCTATCAGAACCATTGACTCAGTTACACTCAATTGACAAGTAATATTAACTTAAAAGCACCATATCAACACCATTTAACTCAAGGATTAGATAATGCCTCAAAATTGCATCTTGGCAATTAAATAGACCACTTTTCTAATGTATGACACTTTTTAATAATCTTTTGTAGTATTCTTGTCCAGCAAATCACTTCAAACTGTCAACTCATTTAAATACCACTCAGTCAAAAACTTTACATAAAAATAAAACACCATTTGGTGTTTTTAAAAATAATATACCCTGTCATCAATGTCTATGCTTGATGATCCACTCATCAGTCTTAATCGCATTATTGAGATGGTTCAACATCGTAAAAGGATTCTGATTGTATCTTTGTTCATGTTTGATATGATCAAACTGTGATTTAGAAAGATGTTGTTTCTCAATGTTTGAGATTCCAAGCGCCATTTCTATTTCTATGCGTTTTGCTTTCATATTGATGAGTTCATGAATCTCCATGTGTTTCATACATCATACCTCCTCATTATTAAAATACCCCATTTCTCCTGTTTTCTATCATTATTATGATATCATCTCGATTACAATTACAATTTCCAGTATTTCTCTACATTTTCATATAGAGTTTCCTGTAATATAAGACTTCATCTTTTCAGAATATCACATATCAACTATTCTAAAATCCGTATCCAAAGCTTCATTTTTCTGCAAAAAAAAGACACTATTAAAAGTGCCAAGTTCAACTCCTTTGTACAATATTATCTGTCATACTGTATTCTTTATTCATCATATAATTCTTTTAGATTGTACTTATCATCAACTTCATTCGATGATGTTATTTCTGTTAATACGATGTGTTCAATATCATCATAAGAAATCTTAACCTTCGTATACAAATCATACTCAAAGATGTAAACTCCACTTAACTCATCCTCGATATTCCCTCTAACTTTTTTAAACTCGAAACAATCAAATCTTAACCTTCGTATACAAATCATACTCAAAGATGTAAACTCCACTTAACTCATCCTCGATATTCCCTCTAACTTTTTTAAACTCGAAACAATCAGTTTTATCCTCTTTCCAATAAACCACACGACCTTTTGTATCTTTAGGTACATTATTCTCTATACAGAACTTCAAGTGTTTCATATCTTTCTTGTTCATTTTATACCCCTTTCATCATTTATCTAAAAATGCCTACTAGATAATCAAATTTTGGTTGTATCGAAAAATCAACATTATCATCATCTACATTGATCAAAAGTATGTCCTTATAAACAATATCTTCTTAAAGTAATAAATGCCCAAATAATTCTTCTCAAAACATTTTCAGGTTTATACGATGAATATTTCTATAAAATATATGCTGTACCAAAAAACACCTCCAAGTAGAAATATAATATAAGCAAATTAGGCTCTCTCTTTGGAAGTATCATTATAAATATCTGCTTTAGTGTTTTCTTTACTGTATAGAATTCCAAGGATTTTTATCATCTTTGAG
>Ga0209379_10002621_pt1 | contig 10854 bp, 11 predicted proteins | sample tdDd001_FD_187124 | JGI IMG/M metagenome (GOLD analysis project Ga0209379, IMG submission 187124) | Marine sediment microbial communities from the Atlantic coast under amendment with organic carbon and nitrate - tdDd00.1 (SPAdes)... | ecosystem: Environmental > Aquatic > Marine > Coastal >...
CGTGCGCCTTCTTGGATTAATGCATCAAGGTGTAGCTTGCTAAGCTGCCAATCAAAACGTAATCCATGTTCTGGGCCAAGTGGCTCGTCTGGCATTACCGGTGAGAACTGGTAGTTTTCAATAGATATATCTTGATAGCTTTCAGCAAGACCGCCGTTACCATGTTCGGGGTAGCCAAGAGAGGAACACCCAACGATGCCCACCAACAAACTGCAAACGAATCCTTGTTGCACAGTATTTAGCATGCCAACCTCCGTTTATCACGGTTATTTTTTGTTTTAAAGTTTTGAATTAACAGGTATTGCGTGGTCAATACGCAGCAAACACATGATCTCTAGTGGTTGTCCTGCTACGTTCTCGATACGCATACTTCTGTTGCGTTCAACTAAGCGCTTATACAAGTAAACAATGGCACCAATACCAGAAGAATCAAGAAATTGGACGTTTTCTAAGTTCACTTCAACTTCCGGATGATTGTCCGAGTGAATCACATCGTCAATTTGACTTTGCGCCTCGCGACAACCTTTGGCATCTAGGTCACCATAAATTTCCAATGTAAGTTGGGTGTGGCTCGTTTCGATTTTTTTTAGTTCCATTGTGATATCTCCTTCGTTGTAATTCTTGTGTAGCACTTAATGTGCCAAATAATTTATTCAATAAATACAATTGGTTATGTGTTTTTGGTGTGCTCGGTTGGTAGTGGCTGGTGTTGACTCTCAAATTGAGAATCAAAACGGAGTTAGCAATGAAATAGCCACATTGAGAAACTGAGTCACCAAAATGAGAATTAAATTGACGGCACTTTCAGAGTTGGGGGAGTTGCGCAATATGAAGTGCTTTGAAGAATCATGTAACTAAGGTGACGATGAGCATCAGTATTGTTGCACTCTCTCGGATATATTTTGGTTGCCCATGTAGATCGGTTTATTGATAGGTTTTAATGATGCTTATGAGAGGGTAAAACGGTCGTTGCTTATTATGAGAATGAATTTAATTGCTTTGGCAGTAATTGCTACGATTAGTGCTACTGCAGAGTCTTCTGAGACACCTTTTGTCCCCCTTGCTGAAACGTACCACCAAGATATCGATATCGCGGAATATTGGTACAGTGAGAAACTTGATGGCATCAGGGCGTATTGGACTGGTAGACAGTTTGTTACTCGAAACGGGAATACTATTCACGCACCGGAATGGTTTAAGAAAGACTTACCTCCGTTTCCTCTTGATGGGGAACTGTGGGCTGGACGAGGTAACTTTAATATTGTTCAGCAAACGGTTTTAGATAAAACCCCCAATGATGCGTCGTGGAGGGGCATCGATTTTATGGTGTTTGATATTCCTGAAGCGGCTGGTGATTACCAAAAGCGATACTATAACCTTCAAAGTATTGTCTTACAGCTAGATGCTGACCACGTGAAGTACATTGAGCACAGGCCGATAAAAAGTGAGAAACAACTTTTTAAGCAGCTCGATAACATTGCGCACTCTAAGGGTGAGGGCGTGATGTTGCGAAAGATATCTAGCCGATATCAAGCTGGGCGTGGTAGTGACCTACTTAAGCTTAAACGTTACGAAGATGCAGAAGGTGTAGTTATTGGTTACAAACCAGGAACGGGAAGACTGCTTGGAATGATGGGGGCGATTTTAATACAGACATCAGAAGGAAAGCAGTTTTACATTGGCAGCGGATTTACCGATGAGGATAGAAAATCACCACCTAAATTAGGCGCAACCATTACTTATCGTTTTAATGGCTATACGCACAATGGCATCCCTAAATTTGCTCGTTATTTACGTGAGCGACTAAAAGAATAAAATCAGCGCTCTACTTTGACACCACAACGCCCAAACAGATCTTTCCAAAAATGCACATGTTCTAATGCTTTTTTTCGGAACTGGTTGTGTGCCGATTCGATGCCGTAACTCGTCCCGTGCGCAGCCATTCTTTGTTCGACTAATCGGACTCCAACACTTAACTGCTGATAAGTACTATCAACGAACGCCATATAAGGTTGAACTTCGGCTACATAGATGGATTGGAATACGTTTCTCAAATAGCGAAACTGAGTTGTATCACGGTTCGCTCCACAAATGATCTTGTCTTGGTTTTCTTCAAGCATTTGTGTGGTTTGTTCTAGCCAATGGGTCGCATCAACCAAGGTGTAATAGAGTCGTCCAACAATACGTGTTTTTTCGAGCTCTTCTTGATAGTTCACTATGGTAACGTCGGGTAAGCGAGAAAGGGTGCGATAGGGTGTTTGGTACATTTCATCTAGAGCAAGGAAAGCATCTCGCACATGGGCAATTTGGTCTTTGCTTTCTAATGGTAACCATTCAGAACCTGTCAGTTGTTTGCGCATGGCGTCACTAGTAAGCAGCATGTTGTCGAGATGTACTGTTAGGTGGTGCCACTTCTGATCGTACAAGCCACTGAGCTTTGTTATTTCCTCATCGCTTAATGGGTAATCACTCAAGCACCCATTCAATGTTCTAAGCAGACTGGTTTGATAGTCGAAATCGTAAAAAGCGTCTTGAACTTTTCCCAGTTGTGAGTTCTTTTCTGCCAATAAGTTAAAAAGACCACATTGACGCAGTTGGTAGCTTTCTAGTAAGCCAAGTGACAGGCGAGGGAGCTCTTGAAACAACTCTCGTTTGTCGGGAATGGTGACGGCATGTGAAGTTTCGAGTTCGGATTCCGATACCTCCAAAACATTTGCTAGGCGCTGATTGTATTTTTCGAATACAGCCTTCTCCGGGTTAAACCATTCGGTGCACCCACTGAGCAGAGTAGTCGAGAGTAAAAGTGCCGAAGCGATAAGCGAAGTTCTCACAGCATTTCCTTTTTTATCACTTAGATAAGTATACCGCTCAACAAATGAGAGAGATCAAAAAAGCCAGCGAGTGCTGGCTTTAATTTATTTAGAGTCGAACTATTGCTGAGAGAAGTTCAACTGCACATCTGGTTCTTGGTGATGCATCCAACGGAGGCGAATACCCAATAGGAACGCAGCAGATGAAAGGCCAATAATAAAGCCTAGCCAGAAACCTTGTGCGCCCATTGGCTCTACAATCCAATCTGTACGACCAAGTACATAACCGATTGGCAAACCAAGTAACCAATACGCAATGAAGGTACGGTTGAAGATAGCACGCATATCTTTGTAGCCGCGTAGTGCACCTGCCGCAATAACTTGAACCGCGTCTGTACATTGGTAGATTGCAGCAAACAGCAATAACACCATCGCAAGCTCAATTACTTCTGGGTTGTTGGTGTAAAGCAACGCAATTTGCTCACGGAACAGCACGGTTAAGATTGCTGTCATTACTGCGAGTGCAAGACCAACCATCACACCGACACGCGAAGCGACACGTGCACCGTCTACGTTCTCTTCGCCTAAGCGATGGCCAACACGAATACTCACCGCTGCACCCACGCTCATTGGCAGCATGAACACAAGTGAAGAGAAGTTAATCGCAACTTGGTGCGCGGCAACAATAATTGACCCTAGTGGAGAAACCAAAAGTGCTACCACAGCAAACAGGGTAACTTCAAAGAACAACGCCGCGGCCACAGGAAAGCCCAGTTTGAACAGACGAATTTGCGCTTTAAGTTGAGGTTTGTGGAACTCACCAAATAGATTAATGCTCTTTAAGCGTGCTGAAGTCGTGACGTAAAGCAGTAGTAAGCCAAACATCACCCAGTACACGATGGCTGTTGCAACACCACAGCCAACACCACCGAGTGCAGGTGCGCCGAATTTGCCGTAAACAAAAATCCAGTTAAGTGGAATGTTCAGCATCAAACCGATAAAGCCGATGAACATTGCAGGCTTAGTGAGAGACATACCATCAGTAAAGCTGCGCAAGGTTTGGAACAACAAGAAGGCTGGAACCGCGAAAATCACGGCATGTATATAGCCAATGGTTTTCTCTGTCATTGCTGTTTCGACATCCATTAACCCAAGAATGAATTGGGTCTGGAATAACACTCCGATGATTGGAATGCTGATCAGTAGCGCAAGGACAATGCCTTGTTGGATCTCAAATGGAATCTTAACGCGACGACCTGAGCCATTAAGCTGAGCGACTACCGGCACAAGTGCCATTAATAAGCCCACACCAAATAAAATTGATGGAAGCCAAATACTTGCTGCCACAGAAACCGCTGCCATGTCGGTCGCACTTACGCCACCTGCCATTACGGTATCTACAAAGCCCATCCCCGTTTGCGCGACAGAAGCGATCAACACAGGGGTTGCTAATTTTATAAGACTCGATGCTTCTTCTTTATAGCGATGCACGAAATACTCCAGAGCGGAACAATAGGTTGTAAAAGAAATTATTTGAAAAGATAGGGAGTACTTGAGGACAAAAGATGTGATGAACTGATCTGATGGTTGATTTTAGTCACTATAAGGTGAAAAAATGCCTCGAAGGAACTCCGCGCAGATGATAAACAATTGTATGCTCCGATGCCATACCTACAACATGTGGAATTTTGGTTAATTGGTAGACGATTGTAAAAATCAGCTGTGGACGTTTGTCTTGACTATCAATTGCGTCTAACGAATAGGTAAAAAGAATGTTTACAGGAATTGTTCAAGGTACGGCTAAAGTCGTTCATATCGACAAGAAAGATCGTTTTCAAACTCACGTTTTGGTGCTTGAAGGTGCATTAAATGAAGGGCTAGAAATTGGCGCATCTGTCGCGCACAACGGCTGTTGTCTCACTGTAACCAAAATCGAAGGGACTCAAATCAGCTTTGACCTAATGCAAGCGACGCTAGCGTTGACCAACCTTGGTGAGTTAGAGGAAGGCGACAGCGTGAATATTGAACGCGCTGCTAAGTTTGGCGATGAGATTGGTGGTCATAGCATGTCGGGCCACATAAGTTTGATGGCTGAAATCTCGGAAGTGATTGATACACCAAACAACCGCACGATTTGGTTTACGCTACCGCAAGAATCCATGAAGTATGTACTTGCTAAAGGTTATATCGGCCTTGACGGATGTTCACTGACGATTGGCGAAGTTGAAGAGAATCGTTTCTCTGTTCATTTAATTCCGGAAACACTAGAAAGAACACTATTTGGTCGTCGCCAAGCTGGAGAAAAGATCAATGTGGAATTCGACCCACAAACACAAGCGATTGTTGATACGGTAGAACGTGTATTGGCCGCGAAGCAGCTTTAGATCTTCGAGCAATAGTTGGCTTTGCTTAACTAAGTAAAAGTAACAGAGTAAAAATAACAAAGGAGCACTCGAGGCTCCTTTTCTTATTTCTATTGGAGGGGATAAGTTGTTACTCGTAGTTGTCGTCGATGAACAATTCGACTTTCTGCTCGAGCTCATCAACCTTCATGTTGAGGTGGATGGCATGGCAGCAAGCCGGACAGTCATCATAAAACTCTTGGTTACCGTTACTTGCATCGAGAGTGATGCCAATTGAGTGCCCGCAGTGGGGGCATTTAACATGTCTTTCTGTGTAATTTTGCATACAAAAACTCCTAGTATTGCAGGGCTTTTAATACTTTGTGTTAGAGAAAATACAGCCCTTGTTTACTCGCTTTTCTCTTTGAGTCAGAGATACAACGTAAGCCGAGTTACTAAGAATATTAGGTGTTCTTGTTGCTAATTGAGTCGAAATAAGTGGAAAAGTTGACCCCAAACTCACGGTTGAGCTTGGGGGGATTATATGGTGGTGATATGCGTCGAAATTTTACAATATGAAATGATTTACATGCTAAATATGCAACGAATATTCAATATGAGACGATCTTATTTATTAGCACTTGAGCTTGTTCTAAATAATGTCCGCCAAATAAGTTGCAATGATTAAGTATATGATAAAGATTATAAATGTCTTTTCGTTCGCTATAGCCGAGTGGTAGAGGGGAGACAGACTCATAACCTTGATAAAATTCGGGTGTAAAGCCACCAAATAATTCAGTCATCGCGATGTCACACTCTCTATCACCCCAATAACTTGCCGGATCGTAGAAGATTGGACCAAAAGGGGTGAGGGCAGCATTGCCATTCCACAAATCGCCATGGAGAAGTGAAGGCTCAGGTGAATGGTTGGCTAAGAGGCGTTTTACCACGTCAATAAAATCATCTATATCGACTAGCTCAATGCCTTTTTCTTTGAGTAATTGGAGTTGCCAGCCGATTCGTTGTTCAGCAAAGAAAGTGCACCATTTCTTGTGCCATTGGTTTGGTTGAAGGGTTGAACCAATGTAATTGTCGTTGTCAAAACCAAATTCTTTTTGTTCTCCCCACAAGTGTAACTGCGCTAATTGCTGGCCGAACTTGAAACTGTTTGATGAATCCTCAAGCGGTTTTGTAGGGAGGTAATTTAGGATGATGAATGAGTGTGTTTTGGTTGTTCCCACCAAAACAACTTCAGGCACAAAAACGGTGGAGGTTTCTCTGAGTAAGTGAAGACTCTCTGCTTCGAGCTCGAACTTAGTGAAGAAATTACGCTCGTTTATCTTTACGAAGTAACGTTGCTCACCATCGTTAATCATATAGCTTTCACTAATGTCGCCACCTGAAAGCCTGGTTTTTTCTGCGATTTGATATTCGAATAGTAAGGTGTCAGAAAGCTGTTGAGCTATTGCTTGCCACATAGAAAACTCCGCTAATCCACTTAACCTCCAATAGTTTAGATGAAGTGGCGAAGGATTGACGGGTAATAGAGCAAACTTCGGCAACAAAATATGTTGGAAATGTTAATAAATTGCATAACTGTGAATCAAGTCTCTTATAAGTGACTGATTTACGTCACTACCATATGGCGGTGTCTCTATACAACGAGTATTATTCTTTTTTTGACTTTAGTTCCATAGGTGATATGAAAATACTCATATGTGACGACTCGGCAGTAGCACGAAAGTTGGTTATTCGTTCTATTTTGCAAGAGCCATCGCTGCAATTGCTCGAAGCTCAGGATGGTTACGAGGCGCTTCAAATTATGATGGAACAAAACATAGACGTTTTGTTCTTAGATTTGACTATGCCAGTAATGGATGGCTTTGAACTACTCGAATCATTGCCAGTGAGTACCTATGAAACAAAAGTGGTCGTCATTTCTGGTGACGTACAGCAAGAAGCAAAGCATAGGTGTCTTGAGTTAGGCGCGCTTGATTTCGTGGAAAAACCGTTTTCTGAGCAAGAAATTGTGCCTTTGTTTACTCGTTTAGGGCTTCACTATGCGTTAATGAGCCCAGCAAGTACAAGTGAGCAAACAAAGTCAGCAACACTGTCTCCAATAGCAAAATTCCGTGAAGTTGCCAATATCGCCTTAGGTAAAGGTGCAGCAATTATGGCTGACCACCTGAGTGAGTTTATACAATTGCCAGTTCCTCACGTCGGTCCGTTGTCATACGGTGAACTGCACATGACATTGGTGGATGTTTTGGGTAGAGAACGATCTGTGGCGGTCTCTCAGCGTTTCGTTGGTGGTGGTGTTCATGGTGAAGCGCTGGTTTGTTTGCGCGGTAAGGACATCAATCTCATTGGCGAAAAGTTGGGATATTTGCTGGAGTTTACGCCGTCGAATGAAATTATCTTAAATATCGCAAACCTTTTGGTATCTTCTTTCCTCACCTCTTTGGGGAGCCAACTCGACAAACAATTCTCCTTACGCCAACCAGCCATTATTGACACTGTTTCCCCTTTCAAAGAAGAGAGCGAAGAGGCTGGCGAGCTCTTTACCATTGAATACACTTACATGGCTGAGTCCCTTGATTTTGAGTGTGAGGTCCTTTTCTTAATCGACAAGTCGTCTGTGGAAATCATATATGAAATCATGGAGCTAATTTGATGTCTGAGATTACGTTAGATATTGCTGACTTTCACTGGGTTACTCAAATTCTTGATACGATGGATTCAGGATTGGTGGTGATTGACCGAGAGTATAAGGTGTGTGTCTGGAATGGCTTTATGCAGTCATACAGTGGGGTATTGTCACAGAACATTTTGGGGCGTTGTCTCTTTGACCATTTTGAAGACCTACCGAGAACGTGGTTAGAAACGAAAATCAAAACCGCAGCGGATCTAGAAACACGTTCTTTTTCTAGTTGGGAGAATCGACCTTATCTTTTCAAGTTTCAGAACTTCTCTCCTGTTTCTAACGGCAGTAATTACATGTATCAAGATATTGTAATAACACCGTTGCATTCGCTTTCCGGCGAGATAAATCATATCGCTATACAAGTTAATGATGTTTCTGAGACGGCACGTAACCGAATCCATTTAAAAGAGACGAACTTGCATCTTTCTGAAATCAGTAGAAAAGATGGGCTTACAGGGTTATTTAATCGAGCATTTTGGGAACAAGCTTTTAAAGAAGAGTTCGCTAGACTTAAATGCATGGAAACCCCATGTTCTTTGGTTATTTTTGATATCGACCATTTTAAGAAAGTGAATGACACATACGGACACCATACGGGGGACGAGGTGATCCGTCGAACCGCTAACTTGCTGAAACGCACAGCGAGAGGGAGTGACATTTGTGGTCGATTTGGTGGTGAGGAGTTCACAGTACTATTACCCAACACAAGTGAGGAGCAAGCAAAGTACTTTGCAGAGCGTTTGAGAAAGCGAATTGAGCAAGAAATCGTAAAAGTTGAAGAGTTTTTGATTAACTACACGATAAGTCTTGGCGTTTGCGAGTATAAATCTCAGTTTGATAGTCATACTCAATGGCTGAAGTCTGCCGATTCAGCACTATATCGTGCAAAAGAAGGCGGGCGAAACCAAACATGCAGTCAACAAGAAATGCATAAAATTGGTTGATATTCGTCCAGTTAATTGACTAATTTTGATATATATGAAATTAGTTAATGAAATTTTTTTGGCATGTCTTAGTATTGAAACTATTCGCTTTCCACAGTGAAAGCCAGCACCAAACGGAGAATAGAAGTGGTTGTAGAAACCGATGGATATCTGGCTCTAATTGAGCACTTGTCGCTAAACCTCGATATTTTTACTTCAGGAACCGGCGATACAGGTTCAGAAAGCATTGAAGATGTAGTAACCGACATGGTTGCCTCCAACATCATGGCGATCTTTGAACAGAACCCTGAGCTTCACTCAAGTGTTCGCTTTAAGCTTCTAAAAGAGGCTGACGCTGTAGTCGAAGACCTAAGCGAAGTGCTTGCGGGCGTTTGGCATAGAAAAGCGACAAACGAACAGATTACCTTCCTTGACGAATACATTGCCTTAGTTAAGAACCTATTTGATACCGCTGTCGCTACATACGATTAGTTTGGGTCGCACTGAGTCCCTTTAATAGAAGAAGAGTTACAGGGTGACTCTTCTTACTTGCCAAAATTTAGATGACCAGTAGGGATTATCTAACCTTGATATAATCACACCTTTGGATGTAGATGCGTGCATAAACTGCATATCTCCAAGGTAGATGCCTACGTGGTACGTTGTCCTCTTCGTCTTAAAGAAGACGAGATCGCCTTTTCTCGCATCTTGCCAATCCAGTTTTATACCTTGTTTTGATTGTTCCTTAGTTGTTCGAGGTAGTGTTAATTGGTATGCCTCAACAAAAGCTTTTTGCACAAAGGCGGAGCAATCAATACCATTTTTCTGATTTCCGCCATAGCGATATGGTGTGCCTTGCCATTCGACATAGAAGTCATTTAATGCCGGAGTATCGGAGAGCAATTGTGCCGAACTTAAGCGCTGGTCAGTTGTAGGGCTATTGCCTGGGCTAGACGAGCAGCCTACTAGTAATAGGCTGAATAATAACGAAAATTTTATATATCGCATCCTGTCTGCATTTAATCCTATTGTCTTATTAATGAAATCTTACCGTCATAAGCGCTCAATAAGATGGGCTAAAAATTACACTTAAGTCTTATTTTCGTGACAATCCAAGAGTGATGACTGAGCCCTAACTAGAGTAAAGCGTGGACATTATGACAAGCCGCAAACGTTCAAGTATTTCATTGTCACTGGTACAAACCATCACTATTACATTCGTCACTATACTTGCTCTTGTTATAGCTTTATCTGCGTCAAGTTTCAAAGGAATGGAGCGAGTTGGGGTCGAGTTTGATGATCTTTCCACAAAAGCGCTGCCCATGGCGATGGCGAATGCTGCGCTAACAAAAAATGTCTTGGAACAAATCAAGTTACTCAACGTCGGTATGCAAGTAACGGAGCTCAATCAGCTTAGCTTGATAAGAGCTCAACTGATTGAACTGGCCTCTCAGACCAACGAATTGGTCAATCAAACTTCAGGAGTTGATCTCCATCTCTCTCAGATGCTTGCAGAGAATTTAGATGACTTACACAGCATAACGACAGTCGTTCTTTCCACTCAAGCATCTGTAATCCAGATTCAAGCTGAGATTAACAGTGAACTAAGTGAGTTTCGATATGGTTTAAGCTCAATTGGCCCAGAAATGAATCGAATTAGTTCATTTCTTAGTATTGATAATTCAGAATCAGCCGATGCAGCAAATCGTTTTATTGCTTCCGCAAGTTCGATGGAAAGCACATTCCTGTTAATGATGATGCAAACAGAGTTGGAAGAAGCTGAGCAAGAGTATCGAGAGCTGAGGAATCGAATTGCGGGTATTCACCTCGCGTATGATGACTTTAAGGCTTGGCACCCTGAAATCTCTGAGTTTACGAGCTTAAGCGCACCCTATGAGATGGTACAAGCTGGTTTTGAGGAGGGTGGGCTCCTCCATAGGATCCTTGGTAAGTTACAGCAAACAGAACAACAAAAAGTTGACCTTGAGAGAGCCTCACAGCTTTCTAATCAAACCATTGCGTTATTAAGTCAAGTCTCTGAAGCCGCACGTAACTTAATTGACGACAGAGAGAGG
>Ga0209379_10002625_pt1 | contig 10845 bp, 7 predicted proteins | sample tdDd001_FD_187124 | JGI IMG/M metagenome (GOLD analysis project Ga0209379, IMG submission 187124) | Marine sediment microbial communities from the Atlantic coast under amendment with organic carbon and nitrate - tdDd00.1 (SPAdes)... | ecosystem: Environmental > Aquatic > Marine > Coastal >...
GGTCCAGAAAAGGATGGCACGCCTGCTCATGAATGATGGTGATGTCGATGGGGCGCCGCTCAACCGCAAACACCTCCAGCACCTCTTCCATATCGTCGCAGTACATGGTTTCGATGGTGCTGATCCCGTAGTCCCGCACCAGATCCCGCGCTTCCCGGTTCGACAGGTGATACCGACCTGCTCGAAGTGCCCTGTTGACCACATGACGGGTATGGGTGCGGTCTGCAAAGTGATCGGTAAAGGATTCCGGCGTTTCCGTAAGCAGCCGCTGAACCCGCTGGTGACGAACATGTTGCATGAATGCCATCACGGCTTTTTCGGGATTGAAGAACGACGGCAGCCCGGCCCGGTAAAACTCTTCCCGAGCATCCATGACCGTACTCTGGCCGAGCCAGCAGGTGAACACATTCAGACGTGTGCCCTTGGACGCCTGCACAACGGCGTCGGCAATCTGGAGGCTGTCCTCCGTCAGACTCGGGGCATACATCACCAGAACGTTTGCCACTTCCGGATCCTTTGCCAGGATCTTGATGGCCTGGCCGTAAAGTTCCGGCGAGGCATCGTAGTTAAGGTCAATAGGGTTTTTACGGGTCCAGTAAGGTGGCAGCAGCTCGGCGAGGCCCTCAATGCTGGATTTCGACAGCTCTGCCAGTTCACCACCAAGATCCGCCAACCGGTCCACGGCCAACACCCCGGGGCCGACCCCATTGGCCATGATCGCCAGGGTTTCGCGGCGCAAGGGACGCATCCGCGTCAATGTCTCGAGCGCATCGAACATCTGGCCAAGGCCATCCACCCGGAGCACACCGGCCCTCTGAAGCATGGCGTCGTAGATCGGATCGCTGCGTTTCAGGCCATCAGGGAGGTCGTGGGGAAACCACTCCGACTCCGGTACCCGACCGGACTTCACCGCAATCACCGGCTTGGTGCGGGACGCCACCCGAACCGCCGACATGAAGCGGCGGGCATTGGGAATGTTTTCGATGTGCAGGAGAATCGCACGGGTCTGTGTATCCTGCGCCAGGTAGTCGATCAGGTCGTCGTGATCGATATCCATGCCATCGCCCAGGGTCAGGAAGTAGGAAAACCCCACACCACGGGCGAATGCCCAGTCTATGACCGAACTGGCGATGGTGCCGGACTGGCCAACGAAAGCAACCCGGCCAGGGATGGCGCCCATATGGGCGTAGGTAGCGTTCAGGCTGCGTGCCGGGACCATCAGGCCAATGGTGTTGGGACCCAGTACCCGGATTCCGGTTTCCCGGGCCGCTTCACGAACGGAATACATCAGGGGCTGGCCGGTTTTACTGTGAGTACGAGACATGCCACCGGTCATAACGATCGCGGTGCGCACCCCGGCCTCCCCCAGTCGCTTGATGGTCTTGGCCACGGTATCCGGCGGCGTACAGATGATTGCCAGGTCCGGGGAAAATTCCATTTTCGAGACTTTCTTGACGCAGGGCACCCCGTGCACGTTGTCGTAATCGTTCTGGTTCACCACCAGTAACCGGCCGGGATAACCGCCCCCCATCAGGTTCCGCAACACCATACCGCCAAGGTTGTCTGCCCGCTCCGACGCACCGATCACCGCAATGGACGCGGGATTAAACAGGCTCTCCAGATACCGGGTGCTCAAGCTGACTCTCCTCTGTATGCGGCCGGCAGACCGTTGGGGAAATAAATGTAATAAAACAGGTTACTTATGAGTGTAACTCTTATCTTAGGCCTTGATACCCCGATGTGAAATGACTATCGCCGTTATAAGACCAAAGAAACACGGCATCGTGCAGTTTTCCCTGATAAGCTTGAAGAAAATATAAGCATATCGAAGGCAGTCCGAGACGTATGACCACGGCATTCTTTTCCCACGATGACTTCATGAAACACAACATGGGGCCGGAACATCCGGAAAGCCCTGAGCGGCTGGCGGCCATCATCAGCTACCTTGCTGATACTGGCCTGGACCAGAAGCTGGACTGGGTGCGGCCGGAAGAAATCACCCGTGATCAGCTTCTGATGGTGCATCCGGAAAAATATCTCCATCAACTGGACCTGATGCAACCGACCCGCGGCCGCGTGTTTACCGACCCGGACACGGCCATGATGCCCGACACCCTTCGAGCCGCCCGTCTGGCAGCTGGTGCCAATATCCAGGCCGTGGATATGGTCATGAGCAGCCAGGTTACTAACGCGTTTGTGTGTGCCCGGCCGCCCGGGCACCATGCCGAGCGGGCGAAATCCATGGGGTTCTGTTTTTACAACAACGTTGCCCTGGCCGCGATGCGCGCCCTCACCTTTCATCATTTGGAGCGGGTCGCGATCATCGATTTCGACGTGCACCAGGGCAATGGCACCGTAGACATTGTCGGTGGCGACGAGCGTATCCTGATGTGCTCAAGCTTCCAGCATCCTTTCTACCCGCACTCCCACGTGCACCGGCAGGCCGACAACATCGTGAATATTCCGATTGAGGCAAACTGTTCGTCTGAAGAGTACCGTAAGCAGGTGGAGGCGGGATGGCTGAAGCGCCTGAATGAATTCAAACCGCAGTTGATCCTGATTTCGGCAGGTTTTGATGCCCACCGGCTGGATCCGATGGCAGAACTGAATCTGGATACGGAAGATTATCGCTGGCTAACAGAAATGATTGTGAGTGTCGCCAGTGAGCACAGCAATGACCGTATCATTTCAACCCTGGAAGGCGGTTACCACCTGCGGGCCCTGGCGGAAAGCGTCAATGCCCACCTGGAAGTACTGGATTCGGTTTACTGACGCCAATCAGCCCCTGGGTTCGCCGCCATAGCCGTTAGCCTGCTGCAGTTCCGGGCGGTCACCGGCCCGTTGCAGGCGGATATTGGTGCGCCGGTTATCGGCGGGCCGGTTGGATACCGGGTACTGGTCGCCGTGAGCCCGAACGGTAATCATGTTTTCATCAATACCGCTCGCCTTGAGGTAGTCGGCCACCACATTGGCGCGATCTTCGGAAAGCGCACGGTTGTCGATCCGGCTGCCAATACTGTCACTATGACCATCCACGAAAATCCGCTCAACCGTGGAATCGGCATTCACATAAGCGACGATGTTATCCAGTAGTTGCCTGTCGGCATCGGACAATTGCGTACTGCCGCTGGCAAAGGGCACCCTCGAGCGCTGGATCTGATCAAAGTTTACCGGCAGAAGATTGGACGTACAGCGCTGATAACGCTGGTACTCGCCGGCGAAGTTGATGTTGGAGACCTGAACCCGCACCGGGCGGCCATCAAACCACGATTCCCTGGTTACCGTCGGGCGCATCCCGTCCAGCAGGCCATGGGCGACCACGAACGCCTGACGGGTATCCAGCGAGACCTGACGGCGATCATCCGATACATTGACCGTTCCCAGGGGCTTCGGCGCCACACCCGGACGCCAGGCCGGTGCCTCGACCACAAGGCTGCCGCGCCCTGGTCGCATCAATGCAGACTCAGACTCCAGGAAAAAGCTGAGACTTTCACCGGCGCGATGATTGAACACAGCCCGACCGTAGCCGGGAACTTCGTGCACCAGCCGGCATTCAAATACCGACTCGGCGAGATACCACTGGCTGTTCTCGATTCCGGCGCCATAGCTGGCAGCCTGCGCGGTTGCCGGTAGAAGCACCACGGGCAACGTGGCAACCAGCAGAGTATTCAGGAGTTGTCCGGGGCGAAATCCCATAGAGCTAGCCATCAGTGTCCGGAGTTAACAGAGTCAGACTGTTTAACGGCCTGAGCCGGAAGTTCTTTAGCCACCAACCGGAAAACAATCACCCGCGCCTTCTGGTATAATTCGCCAAATTTTTTCGGCTCCCAGAAAACCGGGCACAAGCTCGCCGCGCCAAAGGTATTTCGGACAAACGCCATGACAGACAAGCTCACGCTCACACGCCCCGACGACTGGCACCTTCACGTACGGGACGGCGACATTCTCAAGGACGTGGTACCGGCTACGGCCGCCTGCTTCGGTCGCGCCATCATCATGCCTAACCTGGTACCGCCGGTGACAACCGCAGCCGATGCCACAGCCTACCGGGAACGCATTCTGGCGGCTGCCAATGGCGCCGCATTTGAGCCATTGATGACGCTGTACCTGACCGAGAGCATGACGGCGCAGACCATCCGGGATGCCAGGGCTGCCGGCGTTGTGGCTGCCAAGCTTTACCCGGCCGGTGCAACGACCAATTCCGACTCCGGGGTGAAGGATATCCGTAACATCTATCCGGTTCTGGAGGCCATGGCCGATTGTGGCATGCTGCTGCTGGTACACGGAGAGGTAACCGATGCCGATATCGACATTTTTGACCGGGAAAAGGTATTTCTGGAGCGTGTCCTGGCACCCACTCTCGAGGCTTTTCCGAACCTCAAGGTTGTACTGGAACATATCACCACGGCCGATTCCGCAGAGTTTGTCCGGCAGCACACCGGTGACAACCTCGGTGCGACTATGACGCCCCAGCACCTGATGTACAACCGCAACCATATGCTGGTAGGCGGCATTCGACCGCATCTCTATTGCCTGCCAATCCTGAAGCGTAACCGCCATCAACAGGCGCTCAGGGACGCGGTGGCCAGCGGCGACAAACGCTTTTTCCTGGGCACGGATTCCGCCCCTCATTCGAAGGATCGCAAAGAGGCGGCCTGCGGTTGCGCTGGCTGTTACTCGGCCTACGGCGCAATCGGCCTGTATGCGGACATTTTCGAAGAGCTTGGCATCCTGGATAAACTTGAAGCATTCGCCAGTTTCAACGGGCCTGATTTCTATGGCCTACCGCGGAATACCGATACCATCACCCTGATTCGTGCCCCCTGGACCATGCCGGCAGAGCTGCCGCTGGCTGACGGAACCATCGTGCCCCTCAAGGCTGGAGAAACCGTTCACTGGAAACTGGCGTAAACCTGACTTATTCCTTCTCACACACGGCCAAGACCGGAGCTTGAGTGACTGACGAAAACAAACCACCGCATCCCATGTCCCGCCGCTTTCGCGGGTTTCTGCCTGTTGTAGTCGACGTGGAAACCGCTGGCTTCAATCCCGAGCGGGACGCCCTGCTGGAAGTGGCGGCAGTGATACTGACCATGGACGACGACGGCTGGGTGCGGCGCGCTGAGACCCACGTTCAGCAGATCGATCCTTTCGAAGGCGCGAATCTGGAGCAGTCCGCCCTTGATTTCACCGGTATTGATCCGTGGAATCCGGAGCGAGAAGCGGTACCCGAGCGGGAAGGACTCAGCGAGATCTTCAGCCCCATTCGCAAGGCAGTGAAGAACCACGACTGCAAGCGAGCCGTCCTGGTGGGCCACAATGCCACCTTTGACCATAACTTCATCTTTGCAGCCGCGCTGCGGGCCGACATCCGTCGTAACCCGTTCCATCCTTTCTCAACCTTCGATACCGCCACGCTGGCCGGCCTGGCCTATGGCCACACGGTTCTGGCCCAGGCCTGCAAACTCGCGGGCATTCCGTTCAGCAACAAGGAAGCCCATTCCGCCGCCTATGACGCGGAAAAAACCGCAGACCTGTTCTGTGGCATTGTGAATCGCTGGAAAGAACTGGGCGGCTTTCCGCCTCCGGTGATCCCCGAAGAGACCGAATAACCGCCATAAAAAAACCCGCCGCAGCGGGTTTTTTTATGTGTGCCAGGCCTAAGTGTTGAAGGCACGCCTCATACTCAGCTGACTTTAAAGCGGGACAGAGAATCCCTGAGCTGATGAGACAACTCCGCCAAGTCACCACTGGCTTCGGAGATCTGGACCATGGCCTGTTTGGTCTCCAAGGACTTTTCAGCAATTGTGGATACGTTGCGCGTTACTTCTTCGGCCGTGGCTGATTGCTCTTCGGAAGCCGTAGCAATCTGCTCCGCCATACCGGACATCCGGGCAACCTCTTCCACTGCCTCGCGAAGCTGCAATACTACGGTTCCTGCCCGCTCAGAAATGCCTCTGGCCTGGGTGCTGCAACGGGTAACGACCTTTGAAGCACGCTCCGACGAATTGACCAGAGTTTCGATGGAACTACTGATCTCCTCGGTCGCCTTCTGGCTGTTCTGGGCCAGGCTGCGCACCTCATCCGCGACCACCGCGAAGCCCCTGCCCTGTTCACCGGCCCGGGCCGCTTCAATAGCGGCATTCAGAGCCAGCAAGTTAGTCTGGTCGGCGATGGACTTTATCGAATCCAGAACCCTGGTGATGGATTCCATATTCTTTCGCAAGTCCTCTATGCCGGCTTCTGCTTCCTCCAGTTCCCTGGCCATAGCACGGGTGTCCTCAGCGGAGGATTCCACCTCGGTGGCGCTGCGGCTGACCGCCTCATCAGTGCGCCGGGCGGCGGCTGCCGATTCCGAGGTATTCTGGGACACCTCGCTGATGGCAGAGGACATTTCTTCAATGGCCGACGCCACCTGCTCAGTCTGCTCTGCCTGCTGATTCACACTGTCCAGAGTCTGCGAGGTGGTACCGGACAACTGTTCAGATGCACTGGCCTGGCGCTGGGACGCTTCTTCAACCTTGAAGATCACTTCTTTCAGGTCTGACACCATCTTGAGCATGGAGCCGTATACGCCCGTGGCATTGTCACTGTCGGACGAATCAATGACCAGGTTACCTGCAGCTACCTGTTCCGCCAGTGCCTGCAATTCGGACGGGTCTTTACCGAGGGGTTTCATGATCCGCACTGCGGTCCAGACCGCCACGGCCGCCACGGCCAAGAGCACAATAGCAATGGCTATCGCCGCCAGCGTCCACATTTCACGCACCGGCGCCAAGGCCTCGTCTTCGCTGATCTCCGCCACCAGCGCCCAGTTCAGCCCGCCTACGGTAACTGGCCTGTGGGCGGAAAACACTGGCTCGCCACGGTAGGACGTAACCACGCCTTCACCGGAATTTCCGGCCAGGGCCTCATCCACCGATGTCGAACTAATGCGTCCATTCTCCGGGTCGGCAAAGGAAGCGACAACACTGCGGTTTTCCGGATCCAGGTAGGAGTCTGACCGCATCAGGTTATCCGGCCCCACCAGATAGGCATCCCCGGTTTCGCCCATGCCATCTCGTTCCATCATGATGGTGTTCAGGCTGTCGATGGGGAACTGGAAGGCCAGCACGGCCAGCCGCTCATCTTTTTCGGAATATATGGGGGTTGCCACAAATCCGGCGGGCGCACCGTAGGACGGTACATACCGAGTAAAATCAACAAAAGTCGGAGCAGTATCCTGTCCGTCAGACATCGCCTGACGATAGGCTGCCGCCAGGCCAGAATCCGCGTAGGGACCGTCTTTCAGGGAGGTAGCAAAATCCACCTCTTTGGCTACGGAATAGATAACATGGCCTGTATCGGCATCAATCAGATAAATATCGTAGTAGCCGAACGCCTCCTGAAACTCCTTGAACGAGGTGTGCCACTGTTTGTGAAGCGTGTTATAAAACTGCGCGATATGGACGTCAGCCGATACCAATTCGTCTTTCTGCCCCACAGGATTCGGGTTGTCCACGATGTAACCCATCTGCAGAGCCAGGCTGTTTTTGCTGAGGGATGCAACGAAGTCCGAGGCTGAACGTCCGTTAGCACCACCATTTTGCTGCAAGGGTGGCAAAAAATTCTGCTGATAATAAGCCTCGACGTTTTCTCGTAAGGTCGACTGCTCCTCTTGTACCAGTTTTTCATAATTCTGGAATGCCAAACCAAACCCCTGGGCCGCCGTTCGGGTCCCGCGATTATTGGCCATGGCTTTCAGCTGCCGGGCAATAGTGCTGAGATAATCTTCAACACTATGCTGTTTATTGGTAGCCGCAATAGAGAGTTGTTGCAACGCCTGTTCCGTCAGGCTCTGTCGGGCAATTTCGGCGTTAAAAAATGAGATGGCAATGACGGGAAGCAGGCCAACCAGCAGCAAAGTCAGCAAAAGACGTTTCTTGAGAGTCATCAATAGCCCTTCTTTTATATTGTTCTTATGTTAACCATCGGCTATCGGCTGGTTTTCTTTAGCCCAGAACACTTTATAAAAGAGGCGAATCTCGTTTAACCCATTAATATGGGAGGGGAAATAACTCCCCCTCCCACTCGATTCGGGGGCAACTGCGTTACCAGTAGATGCCCCGCATGATGGCGGCGAAAGCCACCTGCTCGCTGGACACCTTCGGCTTCTCCCCGGAACGGCTACCAGCGGCGGCCGGTGAATCCGGGAACATCCGGTAACCGGTGTTCATGACGATCTCGGCCATCTTGGGCGCCAGGGCATGAAGCACCTGGGCAAAGATACCCAAACGGGTAGCGATTCGCTTCGGCCGGTAGACGATGGCATCAGCAACCATGGTCGCAGCCTCGTCCGGCGTTAGCGTGGGGACAGAATCGTAGATCTTGGTTGGCGCAATCATCGGCGTTTTCACCAGCGGCATGTTAATGGTGGTGAACGTGACATTGCGATCCGACCATTCCGAAGCGGCGCAGCGGCTGAAGGCATCCAGCGCGGATTTGGAAGCCACGTAAGCCGAGAACCTGGGAGCGTTGGTCAACACACCGATGGACGAGATGTTGACCACGTGACCGCGGCGATTCTCAAGCATCTTGGGCGCAAAGCCCATGATCAGACGAACGGAACCAAAGTAGTTCAGTTGCATGGTGCGCTCGAAATCGTGGAACCGGTCGAACGACAGATCCAGGGAACGGCGGATGGAACGCCCGGCGTTATTGACAAGGACGTCCACGTGGCCGTGGTTATCCAGAACGGTTTTCACGAACTCGTCGCAGGCTTCCATATCGGAGAAATCGCACGGATAGGCGTGCACGCTCGCTCCGCGAGACTCCAGCTCCGCGGTCACTTCCTTCAGGCGCTCCAGTTTCCGAGCACCGATCACCAGGATGGCACCGGCGTCTGCCAGTTTCTGTGCCGTGGCGAGGCCGATGCCAGAGGTAGCACCGGTAACAACACATACCCGACCTTCAACCGTGCCCTTCAGCGTGCGGTCCTTAAACAGGTCCGGGTCCAGATTACGTTCCCAGTAGTCCCAGATCACCGGGGCATAGTCCGGCAGACGGGGCACTTCAATGCCGGTGCCTTTCAGAACGCGCTCGGTTTCGCGGGCGTCAAAACGGGTCGGGTAATTGATGAACGACATCACGGATGGCGGAATGCCCATGTCATCAAGAATGGCCGACGTCAGACGCTTCACCGGTGGCAGGTTCTTCAAGCTCTGGCGAATGAATGGCGGAATAAAGCCGAACATGCGGGAATCGATCCGCATCCCCATCCTGGGTGCGTGACCAGCCTCGCTGAAAATGTTGAGAATTTCGCCAACCTTGTACGGATCGGTATCCACCAGGTGGAAGCACTTGCCGTCTTCACCCTCGAGGTGGGCAATGTGATCCATGGCGTTAACCACGAAATCCACCGGCACAATGTTCAGACGCCCACCCTCGACACCAATGGTCGGAACCCACTGGGGCAGCGCGTGGCGGATTTTCTGAATCATTTTGAAGAAATAGTAGGGGCCATCCACCTTGTCCATTTCACCGGTAGCGGTATGCCCAATCACCATGCCCGGGCGGTAGATGCGGAAGGGAACCTTGCATTCCTCACGAACGACCTTTTCAGATTCGTGCTTGGTCCGCAGATACGGATGATCCAGCTTCTCGGCTTCCTCGAACATGTCTTCGCGGAAGATTCCCTTGAACAGACCGGCAGCCGCAATGGAAGAAACGTGATGGAAGTGCTTGGCGCCCATCGCTTCCGCAGCATTCACCGCAGCGCGGGTGCCCTCGATATTGGTCGCCTGCTGGGCTTCTTCATCTGCGCCCATATCGTACACGGCGGCGAGATGAAAGAAGTGGTCGATTTTCCCTTTCAGGGCTTTCATCGTCTTGGCGTCGATGCCCAGATTCTTGCTGGTCAGGTCGCCTATGACGGCCTTCACCTGGGTTTCATCCGCGCCCCAGCGCTCACGCAATTTGTCCAGCTTGTCCTGGGATTGTTCACGCACCAGTACGTGGACAGTGCCACCACGTGCCAGAAGCTTCTCCACCAGGAAACGGCCAATAAATCCGGTGCCACCCGTCAGGAAATAATTCATCAATCTTCCACCCTGCCTGTTGCTCTGTTGTTGTCTATCCATGCCGGCACCCATACGACTAAAGTCTTAGAGTTTTCCGGAAACGCCGGCATTGTACTTAATTGCAACCTTCATGTATCGAACTTTTTTAGAGCTTTTACTCTGTAAGCCTTTGTTTTGCATAGAGCTATTACTCTAAATTTCTGACCCGACAAGCGGGACATGCCTGTCCGGTTCGTCGACACAATGTTTTTGAGACTAGCACAGGAATTGCCCCGTGCATGCTCAATTTCCGGATTACCACAATGCAATGAAAGCGCCCGCCAGCAATGACATAATCGGGAACTTATCGCGCCTTTTGGCATCTCTTGTTTTCACAGGAACACCGACCTTCGGAACCCCTACTATGCAGAAAGACAATCCCAACGCGGAACGCTACATTTCGATTGCCCGGGCCTGCCTGAAGGCCATCAACGACACAGCCGATAACGCTGGTTCACGGGAAGAGAAAATTCAGGCGGTCTACGAGGCCATCGACAAGGCCTTCCAGGCCGAGTTCGCCGATTATCGCCAGTCCGTCGCCATTATGGCCACGGTTCTCGAGCGTATTGCCTCGGGCCAGCTGGACAGTGAGAAAGCCGCAGACCTGGCACGTAAAACACTTGACCAGCAGCCTGAAAACACCCGCAACGCGCTGATGCACTGATTCGCAAACCTCTTCTCCGGATCCCAGAGGGCCTATGAACACACGTACCGTCAGGAAGAACTCCATGCAGAACCCGATCTCACG
>Ga0209379_10002626_pt1 | contig 10843 bp, 5 predicted proteins | sample tdDd001_FD_187124 | JGI IMG/M metagenome (GOLD analysis project Ga0209379, IMG submission 187124) | Marine sediment microbial communities from the Atlantic coast under amendment with organic carbon and nitrate - tdDd00.1 (SPAdes)... | ecosystem: Environmental > Aquatic > Marine > Coastal >...
TCAATCGTATCATGGCCGTCGTCGCTGCTGAGGATGTCATTGCCGCGCGATCCGGTCAGCGCCTGCCCCACCGGCTGGCCCAGCACCAGCACCCGGTCGGGGCCGTGAAAATGGCTGCCGATACTGCTCAGCGGCTGACCCGAGGCGGTGTAAATCGTCAGCGTATTGTGCCGAAAGGTAATCACCGCCCCGGTGCGCGTGGGCGTGATCGTCAACTGCGCAGGATCGCGCAGCATCGGCCAATCGGACAGATCCAGCCGGTCATTGGCCGGGTCGAAATCGGTTATGGTGGCGCTGTGCCCCCCTGCGCTGAGCACGAACAGGTCGGCGCCCGTGCCGCCTGTCATCACCGTATCGCCTGCGCCGGCCACCAGAATATCATCGCCGCCCCAGCCATTCAGGGTCTCATCCCCAGAGGCGACAATCAGATCATCCCCGGCCCCGCCTGCGGTGCGGTTGGTCAGAACCTGCCCCAAAGAGTCCAGCGACAGGCTGAATTGCGAGATCCCCGCCGCATCATCCGAGGCGACAAACACCTGAATTTCATTACCCACCTGCTGAGCGGTGATCTGGCTGACATCCATCAGCCCCAGCCCGTCCCAATGCGCCATGGTTTGCAGATGCACCAGACGCCCGTCGGGCAGCAGGGTGAACAGGCTCAGCCCGTCATCAGCCCCGCCCGCAACGATGAACACATGCCCATTGGTCTCGACCACGGCCAAGGATTGCACCCCGCCGAACCGGGTATGTAGCGTGTCGATGACGTGATCTGCGGCGATCAGCTCGCCGGTGCTGCTCAGTTGCATGACGCTGAGCGAAGAGCTTTCGGCTGCGGCCAGAATGACCCAGGTGGCGCCAAAAGCCTGAACCACCTGCATGGCGGTTGGGCTGGACACGCCCAGACCCTGCGCCGCGCCCATCGTGTCGGTCGCGCTGAGTGCGCCGGTATTATCATTGATCCGAAAGCTGGACACGCCCTGCGCGCCGTAATCCGCCGCCAGCAAGAAAGTATTGCCCTGAACCGTGACGGTATTCAGCGCGACCGTATCCACCAGACCCGGCACCGCACTGCCGGATTGATGGACCAGATCCCCCCCGCTCGAGGCATAGGTGGCCAGGGTGTTGCTGCCCGTATCGGCGACATAGACCGCCAGACCCGTGCTCAGCGAGACTGTGGCCACCGCCGATATCGTCTCGGTCCCGCTGGCCAGGCTGCCAGTTTGAACACGTGTTCCGATCCGCCCGTTGTCGGACAGCTCGACCGCCTGCAAGGTGCCCGCGCCGCCAAAGACCAGAATGTCGCTGCCGTTCTGGCTTAGAACTGACAGCGACCCCGAGATCAGATTGTTCGAAATTCCGCTATAATAGAGACTGTTTTCCCAGTCCGCCAAAGCGCCGGCGTTCAGCGCATAGCCGCTCAGCCCGCCTCCGGCGCCCGTCGTCGCGTAAAGATATGTGCCCGAAGACAGGGTCACGATCTGTAGATCGCGTAAATCCCCATCCAGCACCTGTTGCCCCGTCCCCACGCGGCCCCGAAATTGCAATACCATTGCCCCGGCCCCAGTTTACTCACCAAGGTCAGGGTGCCGGGGCGATCAGGCAGGTCCGGTGCGGGAATGGGACGAAATCTGGGCTCTTACGGACAATCTAAATCAGGTTGTAAGGGCCTGGGCAAACGCCGCGTCCAGATCCAGCGACCCCGGCACGGCCGAGGCATTGATCTGTTCAGATACCAGACGCTCGGCGGTAAAGCAGGCCTGAACGTGCTGTTGCACCTGTGCGGCCATGTCCAGTACCGCGGCGGGGGACAGCTGGATCCAGCCCTGGGGGGTCTTCCACGGCATCGGCGTGGTGATCAGCCCGGCCTGCACCGCCTGGGCGGCATTGGCGATCTGAGACTGAGCATCGCGCGAGGTACCCACCACGGCCCCATCCGTCAGCGTCAGCCCGCCGGTCTCATGGGTCCAGCGCAGGGTGGCCAGGCGCTCTTGGGCGTGGGCGCGGGCGGTTTCTTGTTTGCTTTCGGCGGTGATCAGGGCGGAAAAGTCGATATTGCTCATTCCGGGGTCTCCTCGGCGGGGCTCTCATAGGGGGGGAGCAGGACAGGCCCGTCCGTTTCCAGTGTGATCGGGACGGGGAACAGTGTCTCGGGCGGGGCGTTGGCGCCATGCGGCAGGATCAGGGCCAGATGCAATTGCCCGCCCACCCGCTCGATATCCGAGGCCAGCCACTCGCAGGCGATAGCCTCTTGCGGCAAGGTTGCGCCCTCGGGGATACCGGAAAAGTCGAAAAGTTCGCCATTGACGGTTAGGGTGTCCGCCGTTTTTACCAGTGTCAGGGTCTGATTCCGGCGTATGGGGGTCAAAGTGATACGCATGTCATGCTCCTTAGAACCAACGGCCGATGGCCAGAATATCAACCAGTGCGTTATCCGCATTTGAATCTGACGACAGGCGATGTACGGACAAAAAACCCCACCCTGTACTATTGGCGGTCACCGCCGGCGTCAGGATCATTGCTCGGGCCTTAGGGTTGACTATATTGTTTGAAATCCGGACTTGCGCAGTACAGACCGGAGCGCCGATGAATGCAGCGGGCCAGGTAACCGAGAACGTGTCGGACCGATAAGGATCGGTGAATACGCCGCTGCCGCCAAAATTGACGGGTCCAGCGTTCTGTTCTTGCACCAAGCAGATTTGGGTGCCATCGGCCAGACGAACATAGCTGCCATTGGCATTGCTGGCCTGTTCTATCACCGCACCGGAAGGAACCCCGCCGATTTGCGATACGCTGCCCACCAGATTGCCCAGATGCAGAGCCTCATACCCGGAGATTTCTAACCCTGCGGGGGCCTGAATCTGACCCGAAGCAGCATCTGTGTCCAGGGCGGTAATCCATGTGCTGCCATCCGGGCTGACCTTAACCGAAAACCCGGTATCCCCGGCCAGGCCCATTTCCGCGTGGCCTGTCCAGTTGCTTTGGAACAGGACCGATCCGGTGTCTGTGGCGCTGGCCTTGTTGATGACCAGCCGATGATCGGCGCCGTCATGGCTGAGCAGCGTGGCCCCGGCCGCGACGGCCAGCCGGTTGGTCGCATCCGAGGAGGTATTCACCCCCAGACCGTCCAGATTCTGCGTGGCGCCGGTGATCGGCGCCCAGGCCGCGCCGGTCCAGATCCGCGGGGCTGGATCGCCCGCCAGGGTTGCCATCCAGCCAGGATCAGGCGCGACAAAACTCCAGCCGTTATCCTCGCGCAGGGCCAGCATATCGGCCTGTCCGGCCCAGGCATCGGTGGGCGCGGCCCCCAGCGCGTAAATCTGCCCCGTCACCGGCAAGGCGGGCGGGGTGTTTTCATCGAATCCCTGAACGGACAGCTGCACCAGCATGTCCAATCTGCGCAGGGCCTCGTTATGGGTGACATGTTTCTGCGCCTGAGAGGGCTCTAGATAGGGCAGCTCAAGCCGGGGCGAGAGACTGGGCATGGGCGGACTCCTTGGTGATTGGGTTGCGCAGGGTTCTAGCGCGCGGATCCTTCTCAGCCGGTGAAGCCCCCGCCCAGCATCCTTAGCGAAGGGTTAACACGCACAGGTTGGGTCAGGCCTGCATTGCGTTTTACGCCCTGTTCTGACAGAACAAACCGGATTTTCAGGCAGGCCCCCAGAGGAACAATATCTATGACTATTCTGATTGTGGGGGCGGGACTGTCAGGGGCCGTAATCGGGCGCGAGCTGGCCGAGGCGGGCCATGCCGTCACCATTCTGGATGCGCGCCCCCATGCCGGCGGGAATTGCCACACCCAGCGCGACGCGGATACGGGCGTGATGGTCCATGTCTACGGGCCGCATATCTTTCATACGGATGACGCGGGGGTCTGGGACTATGTGAACCGGTTCACCACGTTCAAACCCTATAAGAACCGGGTCAAATCCACTGTCGGCGGCCAGGTCTATTCGCTGCCGGTGAACCTGCACACGATCAACCAGTTCTTTGGCACCGCCATGCGCCCGGACGAGGCCCGCGCCTTTATCGCTGACAGAGCCGAAGACATCCCCAATCCGCAAAGCTTTGAGGAACAGGCTTTGGCCTTTGTCGGGGCCGAGCTCTATGAGGCGTTTTTCAAGGGCTATACCGAAAAACAATGGGGCTGCTCGCCCCGCGATCTGCCGGCCTCGATCCTGAAACGGCTGCCGTTGCGGTTCAACTATGACGACAATTACTTCTTCCATCAGTTTCAGGGAATGCCCGAACAGGGATACACCCCGATGATCGAGGCAATCCTGGATCACCCCAATATCACCCTGCATCTGAACACAGCCTATGATCCGGCCCAGGGTGGTGATTGGGACCATGTGTTCTGGTCGGGGCCGCTGGACGGGTATTTCGGCTATGATCTGGGGCGGTTGGGATACCGGACGCTGAATTTCGAACGGTTTACCGCGCAGGGGGATTACCAGGGCTGCGCCGTGATGAATTACGGTGACCGCGACGTGCCCCACACCCGCATCACCGAGCACAAGCACTTCAGCCCCTGGGAAACCCACAAGGGCAGCGTCCTGTACCGCGAAACCAGCCATGCGGCCGGCCCCGAGGATATCCCCTATTACCCGATCCGCATGGTCGCGGAAAAAGACCTGCTGGGGCGCTATGTCGATCAGGCGCGCGCCACGCCGGGCGTCACCTTTGTGGGGCGGCTGGGGACCTATCGCTATCTGGATATGGATGTCACCATCCGCGAGGCGCTGGACACGGGGCGCGCCTATCTGGAGCACAGCCGTACAGGCACGGCCATGCCCGCATTCATGGTGTCCCCTGTCTAGGGATCAGGTCTTGGCGGGCTGACGGGCGCGCAGTTTTTCCATGCCGACGGCATTCAGATCATCCAGGCTGTCCCACAGCCGGTAATCCCACTGATAGAATTCGCGCAGCTCGTCCTTCATGTGCTCGGGGATGATGTTGGTGTCCTTGAGCTGGCTGACATTTTTGCGCGGCAGCGGGCTTTGGATGCCAAAAGCGTCACAAATCTTGCCGAACTCTTCGCCCAGTTTGTGATAGGGAATGATCACATCCGCCAGAACCGGCCCGCCATCGGGGGCGCAGAACAGGTGGCGTTGCAGATATTTCCACCCGTCCGGGCGCATGATGTTCCAATCCTGCTGCTTCCAGAAGGATTGGAAATCCATATCTTTGGGCAGCGGGCTGTCGACATTATTGCCCTTGCGATAGCGGAACCAGGATCCGATCCATTCCATCGGGTCACGCATCACGCCGAATTTGAAATACTGATCCGGCGTGTGGCCGGGCTGGCTGAACAGGAAGTCATAGATTTTATACGCTTGCGTCAGGCCGATATGTTTGCGGGCCGGACTGCCGCCACGATGAATTTCAGAATAATCCATCAAAGCATGTTCGATCGAAGTCGAAGCCGTTTTGGTATTTGCGATAAAAACGAATTTCTTTTCAGTACTAATCAGCATGCGTGTCTCGTTTGTATTTCCCTGATCAGACCGTCATAATATTATCGGCGCACTCATATCGGTAACGCCGCTGTTTGAACAGCCACCTTTTCGCTTCAGTTACAGGACTGCAAGCCTTGTCTTGCCGTTTTGCCCATTTTTCGGCCCTTATTCTGCCCGCTACACATATAGTAAGAGCATCCCCCCTTATGACCAAGCCCCTGATTTCGATTATTATTCCTGTTTATAATGTGCAGGATCACGTGGCCGATTGCATTGCCAGCCTGCGCGCCCAGACCCTGGCGGACTTCGAGGCAATCGTGGTCGATGACGGGTCCACCGATGACAGCGCCGACATCGCCCGGCAGGCCATCGCAGATGACCCACGGTTTCGGTTGATCCGTCAGGACAATCGTGGCCTGTCGGGGGCGCGCAATACCGGGCTGGATCTGGTGCAGGGGCACTTCATTGCTTTTGTGGACAGCGACGACCGGGTTGCCTCGGGGTATCTGTATCAGATGTGGCGTGCGCTCGAGGAAACCGGCGCCGATTGGGTGGCCTGTGGGATCAGGTTCTGTTTCCCTGACGGGACCAGCGCCTGCCATTCGGCCATTCACGGCCAGGCAGGGGCGCATAGCTCGGGGCGGGTGACACGGTTCCCGCTGACGGGGTGGGATCAGGCGATCCGGCATTTCCCCTCGGCCTGGAACAAGCTGTACCGCCGGTCCCTGATCGAGGGGCTGCGATTCCCCGAAGGCACCTGGTTCGAGGATCACGGGTTTTTCTATCGCGCGGCGGCACGCACCGACCATATCGCCCACCTAGAGGAACCGTTGTACCTGCAAACCCGTGGGCGCGCGGGGCAGATCACCGGGACTGATGATGACCGGGTGTTCGAACAATTCGCCGTGCTGGAGGACATCCGCACAGTCATGGGGGCGGGTCATCCCGGCGGGGCGCAGGCCTTTGGCAAGATCGCCAGCCGCCTGTTGTTTGAACGCAGCACCGCGCTGCGCGATCCCCAACGGCGTGCGCGTTATGCTCGGGCCTGTGCGGACTATCTGGCGCAGCACGGGCTGGACTATGCCCCCGATTGGGACCCGCATATTTCCCGCGCCTGGGGGCTAGAGATGTCCGGCACCCTGCCGCTGAGCGTGGTGATCCCCTGGTCGGGTCAGGCCCCCGATCTGCTGACAGACACCCTAAAGGCGTTGGCGGCTCAGGGCGCGCCGGGGCGCGAGGTCCTGATCATCTGCGATACGGAAAACGTGGCGGAACAGGCTCGAAATCTGTCTCTAACCCACGTGGATACGCAGGTGATCGTCCAAGAGGCGCGCGGTGCGGGTGCTGCCCGAAATGCCGGGCTAAAGGCCGCGCGCGGCGCGTTTGTCACCTTTGTGGATGCGGGCGATCAGCTGGCGGAAATGGCCCTGCACGAATGGGTGGACGGGCTGATCGTGGCGCAGGGGGATTTTGCGGTCTCGGCCTTTCGGCAGGGGGTCGGGACCGGCGACACCCATTGTGGCTTCCATGACCAAGAGGCCGTTTCGCGCGCGAAACTTGCCGCCGCGCCCTTTGTTTTCACCCCGGAGCAGGCGATCCTGCTGGATGCGCAGCCGTCCTCGAAACTCTATCGGCGGGCGTTCCTGCTGGACGAAAACATCCGCTTTGGCACGGGCCCCCTACCCGGCTGGCAAGTCGCGCTAAAGGCGGCGCTGGCGGCCAAGACCGCGCTATATTTCCAATGGCCCGGCTGTGACGTGAACCAGACCCCACGGGCCCGCAGCCAGTTCCATCGCCGCTGGTCTGCCGGGCAATTGGTCCGCGCGCTGGACCGGCTGGCCGCTTGCCTGACCCCGGCACAAGCGGCGCGCCTGCCGTTGGGATGGCAGCGCAGGCTCTATGCGCGGGCGCTGTGGGCGCAGCTCTATTTCTCAGAGCCGCGCCGAGGCAAGATCGGGCAGGTGTTGTTTGCTGCCTCTGCCGGATGGGCCGCGCTGCGCCGCCGCCAAACCCGGAATCGCACCGCGCTGGACCCCTATATGGGGCCTCGGATCGAACAATTGCTCAGCACAGAGGCGCTATTGCGCCGCAGCCCCACCGCTATGGTTGCACCGGATGGCGGCACGGCTCATAACGCTGGGGATTTATTACAGAACACACAGGATTTACGCATGTTGTCCTTTTTTGTGCAGGGCGCTGCCCGGCTTCGGTATAAGGCGGAATTTTCCGATCTTCCCTATGCCAATATTTCCTTCTTTGACCGCGATCAGGGCAATATCCTGTTCCACCTGTCCCTGCGCCAAGAGGACGGCCTGGCCGTCTGCAACAAGCGTATCGGCGCGGATTGGGGCAAAGAGCTGCACCATAAGGTCACGCTCCCGCGTGAGGGCGTCGATGTCGAAATCAGCTTTGTGCCGCCGGTCATTACGGTGAAACTGGACGGCCAGCAGGTGTTCAAATTCGGCGGGGAATTGCTACGCCGTCGGTTTTCCCATCTGGATCAGATTGCCTATGTCGATTTTCAGGGCGGGATTGTCAGCTCGGGGATGGATATTGATATCAGCCTGGGCGGTGGGGCGACCCCCGGACAGCTGAGCCTGAATAGCCGCCTGGAGCTACGCACCCGGCTGGAGACCCCGGCCACGGACCTGTCGCTGATTGTGCCGGGGATGACCACGCCGCCACCGATGATCCAGCGCGAACTGCCGGACGGTCAGGCCGATCTGCGCGCCCTGCTGCCGGGGCGTGTCTGGGATTATGTCGCTGCGGATGCTCCGCTTGAGGTGGGGATTGTACGTGCGGATGGGGCCGATGCCTGCCCGCGCCTGCGGATCACCCGCCCCGAGATGGCCACCCAGATCGAGGCGCTTTTGGCCGGGACGGATCTAAAGGCCGATGCGCTGGCTGCGATGCAGGTGCTGGAACATATCCGGTTCGGCGGGCTTGGCGCGCATCTGTCGCCGCAGGCCCTGGCGGCGCTGACCTCGGTTCAGCGGTTCTATGATCTGGCGGATTATCTGGAGGACAGCGACAACATCGAGGCCGAGGACACCGCCACCCTCCCTGCTCTTGTGGCCGAATCCGATCCCGTGGTGCAGGCCCTGGCGCAATTCGGACAGACCATGCGCGCCGCGCCCGAAACCGATCCGCTGGAGCTGGTGCAACAGCTGGCGCAAGACCTGCCAAAGGATCTGCGCCCCTATCTGTTCCTGGGCCTGAGCGAGTATTTCTGTGACCCTGCACGCGATTTCGACGCCTTCCATGCGCTGTTCGTGGCGCAGGGATACGCGGGGGTTCTGTCGCCCGACCCGGAAGATGTGTGGAAAAGCTCGGCTTTGCTGCCGTTCCTGTTTCTGGAAGGGCAGATTGATGTGCTGCGCCCCACGCTTTGGGCCTTGAGCGAGCCAAGCAATGACTGGACCGTCACCCCTGCCGTGGCCTGGGTGGCGCAGCGCGCCATGGACGGCACCGGGATCAGCGAAGAAGACGCCGAAGACATCCTCTATGCGTATATGGCGCTGGTGGACAACCGGATCTGGGATTACTGGGGCCGTGCCCATTGCGTGGCGCTGACGGGGGCGGCAGTGGCGCTGGGGCTGAACCGCGATCGGTTCGCCGATTACATGCAGCCCAGCATTTTCGCATTCATCTGCCGGGCCTATGGCCTGTCCCGGCAATTCTGGCAGATGCTGGACGCGGCCCTGAATGGCGCGCCTGTGCCGGTGGAACTGATCCCTGCGCGCGCGGCGTTTGATCTGGTCGAACGCAGCGCCCGCGATGGTCAGGCCTGTGCCGGTCTGGATCAGGCTCTGGATCTGTTCTCCAGCTATGGCACGCCCGAGACCCTGCGGATGCGCCGCGAATTGCTGGGGCCTTCGGGGTTGCAGCTGGCGGATGGGGCGGCGCCCGATTATGCCGCTCTGACACGCGCCGGGCTGAACGCCCCCGAGGCCACAGTGCGCCACATGGCCTTTCCTGGGACCGCCCAGGTGGGCGAGGATCTGGTGACCCTTGCGGCTGAAACGCTGCCCGGTCTGTACCCCGAGGTCCCACGCGCGCCCTATTATCAACGGCAAGTCCAGATTGGTCATCAGATCCACGACCTGCTGAAACAGGCCGCGAAAACGCCCGTGCGCCCCGATCAGATCACGGCCCTGGCCGCGGATTTGCAACGCCTGTCCGGGCAGCGTAGCCAATTCCTGGGTCAGGCTCTGATTTTGGCTCTGATCCGGGGGATTTCGCCGTTCGAGGGGCACGCGGAAACGCTGGCCACGTTGATGGCCTTGCTCGAAAAAACCACCGACGCACTGGACGAAACCCAAAAGAAAGCCCTGCAAGAGGCCCCCGCCCCGCGTCTGGCCTTGCAAGCGCTGCGCGACACGGATGGCACCGACATCCTGTTCACTCAGGTGGCCGGGATTCTGCCCGATCTGGCGCAGTCTCTGCCCGATCCCACCCCCCTGCCCGAGGGGCGCGACGACATCGCGGGCTCGCCGCTGTTCGATACGATCGTGACGGTGTTTTCCTGCCTGCCCAACCTGACGACCCGCGTGCCTCCGATGCGGGCGGGCTGGCTGAGCCTGCTGGCCGCGCTGGATGTGCCCTATGTGATTGTCGTCGGGAATGGCGACGGGCAGATTGATGGCGACGTGCTGCATCTGGACGCCCCCGATGATTACGAGGGCCTGCCGCAGAAAACCTTGGCGACGATCCGCTGGGTGCATGACAACACCCGCTTTGCCCATCTGCTCAAGATCGACGACGACTGTTTCCTGAACCCGGATGTGTTTTTCAACGGGCTGAGCTATCGCAAGTTCGACTATTTCGGCCGGATTCTGACCCGCCATGCCGGTCAGACCGATCGCGCCTGGCATAATGAAAAATCCACCTCGGATCGTGGTCGGTTCGAGCTGGATAAATCGCCCGAGCCCTCCAGCTATGCGGATGGCGGCGGTGGGTATACCCTGTCGCGCCGCGCCATGGCGGCTGTGCTGGATGCACTGTCCAGCCCCGAGGGACAGGCGCTGGAGCAGGTCTCGTTCATGGAGGATAAACTGCTGGGCGATCTGCTGGCGCTGCGGGGTATCCGCCCCGCTGACGAGGATCACCGGGTATCCGTGCGCCGTCGCACCCATGCCAAGGCCCATCCGGTTTCGCGCTGGGTGAACAGTTTCGATTCCAGCCGCGCCGCGCCCATATCACTGGTGCACCAGGACGATCTGAACATGCAGCTGCCCGCCATGGTCACGCTGGAACAGCCGGTGCTGACGCCGAAAAAGATCTGGCCCAGCTATCAGGATGTGCAGCTGGTTTACCAAAGCAACGCGCTGGAACTGATCAGCCCCGAGGACCGACTGGAGGCCGCCCGCACCGCCGAGGTCGCCGTG
>Ga0209379_10002627_pt1 | contig 10843 bp, 7 predicted proteins | sample tdDd001_FD_187124 | JGI IMG/M metagenome (GOLD analysis project Ga0209379, IMG submission 187124) | Marine sediment microbial communities from the Atlantic coast under amendment with organic carbon and nitrate - tdDd00.1 (SPAdes)... | ecosystem: Environmental > Aquatic > Marine > Coastal >...
ACCGAGCCATCTACATCTTTTAAGCGATTAACAAAATCAAAACTGCCATCAAAAGCACGGTCAGCATACTTCTGAATCGTTTCTTGAGTATCTTCTGATTCATCTCTTATCTCAATTTCTTTGTTTACTTTAATAACATCAATAACTTCTACATGATTACGAGGTACCAACGTACCATTTACATCATAAGTTGTAAACTCATCGTTTAATCGTTTGACCAAACTGTAATGATCTTCAAGTGTATAATAAATTATTTCCTCACTGCTCTCAATATAATCTAGCTTTGATTTCAGTTCATCGCCGTTATAAGAACCAGTTAAAGCATAATAGTTACCAGAAGTTTGGTCACCAAGATAAATGGTGTTTCGTTTATTGAGTACAATTAATATCTCACTGAAAGATATGTTTAGCTCTCCTCGTGGTGTTTCAGACTCCAAAAGATCCAGTAAATGATCTCTCTTTACGACATAGGGGAGTATTAACCGTATCGAACGATAATTATTCATACCGGTCCATTCTTTATAAGTAATGGACTCTAATTGATTACCTTGCGACAAAATATTAATTAGTGTTGGTTTTGCTTCTTGCCAAACAGCATATTTATCCGAATAATTCATAGTATGTGATTTACCCCCAAAGTTATATACAAAACCTTGGGGGCTAATTATTTGATCAATTTGAACTTTTTCGAATTCTACAGGTGTGACCTGTTTTGAATAGTTGAATAAATCTAAAGAGATATCCGACCATATTTGACTTACAAGCAAGACACATATACCAAACAAGCTAATCAGGGTAACTGATTTCAGATGCTCCTTTGACATGTCTATTCCTCCAAATTAGGAAACTATTTGATTTCCCAAATATTATTTATATCTTCATCAATCGTTTCAACAATTTTTTCAATTGTTTCTTCAGATGTTTCTATTGAAAAATACATTACTTTTATTGCTTTTTGTTCTTCTAAATCTCTATAAAACACCATTTTATATTTACCAGAACCAATATCTTCAATTTCATTTGTATAATGAGGAATAAGAGAAGATACTTTTATTTCTTCAGGTCCATATATAAGTTTTTCGAACAATTGGTTATATTGAGCTTCTATTGAGTTAAACTCATTTTTTTGTGCTGTAATTTCAACCAATAATTGTTGACGTTCGAGTAACAATCTACGTTGATTATAATCTAGCAACTCTAAATCACTTTCTATAGATAACTCACCAAAAGCCTCTTTCAGTTTCGTCTCTAAAGTTAAGTAAGTCTCATTTAGAGTTTCCAAATTATTTAATGCATCATTATAGTTATCAATAATACGTAATCTAAACTCTTTCTTATCTTTTTCTGATAAAATCTCAGGAATGATTGTCTCAGTTTCCACTGACAATTCAGCACTCTCAACTGCAATTTCATCAGTACGTAAAGAGTTCTCCTTAGATTCAATAGATTCTACACCAAAAATCTGAGGGTCTACTTTATACAAGTTAAAATAAACCTGAACAGGTTGATTTAATCGAATATTAAGATATAATTTTTCTTTTTCAGCGGATACATTACCTTCTGCATTTACTGTTGGAGCAATAACTTCAATTGCATTTGCAGTTTCCTTATCAGTAAAGACGCGGTTTTCTAAAACCACATCATCTGCAAAGGATAATGTACAAGGTACTATCAAAATACATAGTAGCATCCATGCTATCCATAATTTTCGGAACATCGTCGTTCCCTCCTGTTGTCATCTGACAATTATACAAAGTTATAATTATCACTGTGTAATTATTATAACTTACTAATATTACACAGACATTACAGTGGGTTTAAAAACGAGTTACACTGTGATGAGTTCCAAAGGTATGGAAATTCTTACGTTGGTACCTTTTTCCACTTTGCTATGAATACTGATCTCACCTTCATGAGCTGTAATAATTTCTTTAGCTATTGCTAATCCAAGTCCTGTACCACCAAGTTGCCTTGATCTTGCCTTATCTACACGATAGAAACGATCAAAAATATGTTCAAGATCTTTATCAGGTATACCTAGGCCAGTATCTTTTACCTGTATTATGGCTATGTTATCTTCTTTCGTTAAACGAACAGATATATCACCACCATCAGGTGTATATTTCAAAGCATTACTTACAATATTCAAAACTACTTGTTCCACACGATCATAATCAAAATAGCCTACTACTTCATCAATGTCAATATAAGTAGACAAGGTTTGATTCTTATTTTTTGCTGTCATATCAAATTTAGTCATTGCCTTATTTACCAAATCTACATAGTTATGATATTCCATATCAAACTGAACTGCATTAGAATCAAAATTAGATAATTGAAGTAAGTCACGTACAAGTCGAGTCATACGGTCAGCTTCATCGTCAACTACAGTAAGAAACTGTTTCGTAATATCAGCATCTGTAAGTGCACCGTCTAATAACGTTTCAGTATAACTTTTAATACTCGTCAAAGGCGTTTTGAGTTCATGAGATACATTCGCTACAAATTCACGACGCATGAGTTCTAAACGTTGTTGTTCAGTAATATCTTGAAACACATAGACAAGTCCTTTTTGAAGACCTTCATCATTTTCGAAGGGTGCGTAGTTAACAAGAAAAGTATGTTCATCCATAGTCAGTTTACCAGTGCCAACCCATGTATCCTCGTTCTCTACAATATGCTCCAACGTCAGTTCATCATTATAAGCACCTACAACATCACTAAAGTTAAACTCTTCTAATGTAATCGGATTTAAGTTAAAAATAGTACACGCTTTAGGATTAATATGAATTACTACGCCCTCTTCATCAATGGCTATAAGACCATCTGCCATATAATTAACAATGGCTTCCATTTTACTTTTTTCTCTAGATATCTCACTTAAACTTATTTTCAATTTATGGGTCAGGTGATTAAACATTTCAGCAAGCTTACCTATTTCATCAGACGATTTAACGTCTACATGCTGGTTAAAATCACCCTTCGCCATTTTAAAGGCTTTTTCAGTAACATCATTAATGGGTTCGGTAATACTTTTTGCAATAATATAACCTAATATTACAGTTATAAATAAGGCCAGAATTGTGGCCTGAATGATAATAACTTTAGATCGGTCCAAGGTCTGATAAGTATCCTTTAAATCATATCTTAAATACAAAGCTCCCATAACTTCATCATTATTTGTTATAGGAAACACCTTATCCATGGTTCTTATATCTTCGTTATTAATATCTTCCTTAGCGATTGTACCTGTTAATGCTTTAGGTATCAAGCTACTGCCAACTTTTAATACGTCTAAAGCATTAAGTCCTTTATTAGGTGTACTTGTAGCGACAATCCTAGTATTCTCAGCAGAAACCACGTACACTTCTTCTCTGAAACCACGTTCATAATAACTTGAAACAATAGCCTCAATTTCAGCTTCATTCTCAATCAAATTATCATAGGGTTCAATTTGCGGTAATATCAAACTCGACAAATCATCTAATCTAGCTTCTATCGTATCAAGCTGATAATCCTTAAAATACTTAATCATAAAAACACCAGCAATGATCATGGCTATGAAAACAAGAAGGAAGTATATAATAATAAACTTCCATCGAATGCTTTTAAACATGCTTAAGACCTCCTAAAGTAATACCCCACACCTCGTTTAGTAAGGATATACTTCGGATTACTTGAGTCTTCTTCAACTTTTTCTCTTAAACGACGAACCGTTACATCAACTGTTCGAATATCACCAAAGTATTCATAACCCCAAACATCTTTAAGTAGTTGTTCACGGGTAAAAATTTGATTCTCTTGTGTTGCTAAAAATTTGAGTAACTCAAATTCTCTTAAAGTAAGCTCAATAACTTGATCTTTATTTTTAACTTCATAACGTTCTAAATCAATTGTTAGACCATCCGACACAATGGTATTGGTTTGTGGTGAAGATTGCTCTACCGAATCAATATCTATACGTCTCAAATTAGCTTTTACTCTTGCCATAAGCTCGCGCATACCAAAAGGTTTTGTAATATAATCATCGGCACCCAACTCAAGACCCAATACCTTGTCGACTTCTTCTTCTTTAGCAGTCAGCATAATAATAGGTGTATTAAAGGTTTCTCTTACTTTTCTGCATACCTGAAAACCATCTAACTTAGGTAGCATGACATCCAACAGTATTAAATCTGGGTTATGTTGATATACCATTTTAAGAGCCTCGTCACCATCAAATGCAGTCACAACCTCGTATCCTTCTTTAGTTAGATTAAACTTAATAATATCCGAAATCGGCTTCTCGTCATCTACTACTAATATTTTTCTGTCCAACATAATCCCTCCTATATTTAAATCCTTGATTCATCTTTAGTCTTGTTTCAAGGCTTTTTCCCTTAGTATTACTATTATATACTAAGTGTATTTCCACTACAAATTCCTTATAATCATGACCATGTCACGTTTCCGTAACACTTTTGGTCTCCTTGATTCAATTTCTTATAAAAACATTAAGTTAGTAAAGCAGATTCTAGTAAAAGAATCTGCTTTAGACTGTAGATAAAATCTATAGGCTTAGCTTGTTGAAAAAACCTTAAATTCGCGGAACAAGCATTTTAGCGGATCGCAGTTTATATAGACATAAATAAGAGTCGCTAAAATGTGCAGTGACAAAGAAGTTAAGGAGTTTTTCTACAAGCTGAAGCAGATTCTAATAGTAGAATCTGCTTCTTGATATAAGTCTTTTATTATAATTTAACTAGTACTTCACGTAAGATGAAGGGTTTGTAGGAACATTGTTTTTACGTACTTCAAAATGAAGATGCGGTCCCGTACTTCTACCGGTGTTACCACTTTTAGCAATGGTTTGACCTTTAAAAACTTTGTCACCTTTCTTAACCAGCAATGTTGAGTTATGTCCATAAAGTGTGCTCATATTAGCACCATGGTCAATAATAACGCAACGACCATAACCACCTTTGTCTCCAGAGAAGATGACAACACCGCCATCTGCAGCTTTAACTGGTGTACCAATTGGTATGGCAATATCTATACCGTTATGTCTTCGGCCCCAACGCATACCATAGCCAGAAGAAATGGTACCACGGCTTGTAGGTTTAGAAAATGTACCTGTTCCTATACGTGGTGGTGGATTTTTTGTTCCTTTATAAACAACCTTAGTTACAGGATCTGAAAGAATGTTTTCTTCTAAAATAACGCGTTCTTTTTCGACACCGTTTTCTTTATATATTTCAGCGACAACAACACGTTCGCCTTTTTTACCAGATTTTTTAACTGAAAACTCGCCTTTGTAGTAACTGCTAGACTCTTCATAAGTGACTTCAAAATTAATAAATTCACTGTATTCAGCAATTTCTTTTGTAACAACTGAAATAAGTGGCTTTGGAACAATTAGACTTATTTCTTGACCTATTTGTAAACGTTCTGGGTTTACCTTAGGATTCGCTTGAATTAAATTATCTACAGATATATTGTAATTATCAGCGATTAACCAATAGTTTTCACCTTTTTCAACTTCATGAATCTTTTCTTCGTCTGTACCTCTTAATATGTAACTTGCAATCTCTTCTGCTTCTAAGTAAGGTTCAAATGCTCCAGCGTCTTTTCGTATTTCAATGAGCTCTACATTTTCCCCAAAAAAGCTTTCTTCAATTACATTCTCTTCATCTAAGTAATTGGCTTCTATAATGTCTAATATTGCTTCACCATCTGTAAAAGTTTCAACATAGGCTATTTCTTTACCATCTACAAGGATTCCATAACAGTCTATTGCAAACCTTTGGTCGTATTTTATGTTTTTCACACTTTCCATTGAAAAAGGAAGTTTTTCTGTTGGTAATAAGGCCGGCTTTTGTACAGGTTCTTTAACTTCAGCTACAACAGCAGAGGCCTGAACAGCTGGTTCAACAAAATCCGCTGGTTCTTCTGTCAAGACTTCAATGCTTGTAACAGGTTCTTGTTCTTCTATTACTACTTTTTCAGGAATCTCGAATCCTAACATTGCAAGATCAATGTTAATAAAACAGTAGACCCCTAAAACCGAAACCATTAATAAACTGATTCCTCCCATAACAACGGGTGTATTCTCAGAACAAAATGCCCTGAAATCTAGCGCCATTGCATTGGATTGGTGATTTCGATTACGATATGGCTTATTCATAACACTCTTTCTTTGGAACATGTTTGCCATTGGTTTTATGGCTGAAGCAACAAAGCGAGCTATTTGATTTTTTCTTTCAGAATTCATCCATGATTTCATCAAGCATCTCCTTAGTTATATAGAGTGGCTCCCAAATATTATAAATTGCAATCCTAAATTACGAATCTATTTTCTTAGTTTTTCTTTGCTATTAAGGAATAAACACTAGATGTAGTGTTCAAATTAAGGTGCTACCCAAAAAGCGGGGCATAAAACACCATTATGAATAGTATATCATATCTGTTCTTCATTTTGTCGAACTTTAGTGTGATTTAAGAGTTTGGTAACCTCTTTGTAACAGAGAATCACACCGCTTTTACATCTCTTTTTTAAATCTCTGATAATTCAGAGTATCAATGTTCAAATAAAACGGCTATGATATAATAACAGAAGTAGAATTGAACTATGATTTATGTTTCATAAGGAATCACAATGATCAAATTCAATAAACTATAAAGAAAAGGGAATACACTACCATCTACATTATTCGACAATTTCTTGACTAAACCCTTTTTTATTTAATAAAAACTTAGGAACCGCAGGTGACACGATGCTATTTAAAAAACAAATTACAAATGTAGACTACGGAATTACAACTTTAGAAAACATATTTATTAATGATTTTATGCCCATGGCCAATGGTACCTTTGTAAAAGTGTATCTTATGGGCTATAAATTTGCATGTGATAGTACAACAGAAATTAAAATGACACAAGCTACTTTAGCACGAGATTTAAGTCTACCTCTTGAAGATGTTCACAATGCATGGACGTTTTGGGAGCAAAAAGGCATTATTAAAAAGATTAAAAGCGAAGATGGCTCAGATTATGGTATCGAGTTTTTGTCTCTAAGACAGCTTTATGTAGAAAATAATTTTCAGCCTAAAAAATCTGAACCTAAACCAAAAACACAGCGTGGATACACATCCTCTTCTAATGACTTAATAGAAGCACTAAAAGTACCTGGTGTTAAAGCAATGTTCCATGAAGTAGAAAATATTGTTCGTAGACCCCTGGTACCTAACGAGAGTCGTGAAGTACTAGATTGGATTTTTAATTATAAAATGGACCCAGATATGATTGTTACAGCCTTTGACTACTCAGTGCATAAACGAAATGTGCGAAGTGTAAAATACGTGGCTTCGATCATTCGTAGTTGGTACGATAAAGGTATTATTTCAACAGATCAGTTAGAAGAACATTTACAGTCTCAAACAGACCGTTATATGAGTTATAAGCAAATATATAAAATTCTTGGGTACGGTAGCAAAGCTGTTTCTGCTGGTGACAAAGAGGTAATGAAAACATGGTTTGAAAAGTTAGGTCTCTCCATGGAATACCTTGAACGTGTTTTAACAGAAAGTAGCAAAAAAACATCCAACGTAAATATGAACTATATGAACAGTATCATAACAGCTTTATATGAAGACAATGTACGTGATATTGAAAGTTATGAAGCCTTTATGAAAAAATCGCGTGAAAAGAAACCGAAAACAGCACCTACCAATACGAGTAAAGCTAAAAATAGATTCCAGAACTTTGAAGGTAATTTATCTAAAGTGAGTAATGATGATCTTAAAGAAATGATGAGAAGAAAAGCTGAATCTAGAAAAAAACGTCAGGAGTAATCCAATGGGTCGAAGATTTGTAGACGAAATTTTAAAAGAATATGAACAAACACGAGATATGAAAATTAAAGAGATGAAATACAGAAAAGAAATGGTTTATGAGAAAATACCTGAAATCAAACAAATCGAAGAACAACTTGCGCTTACAGGTATTAAAGTCTCTAGACTTATTCTTTCTAATCCAGAAGAATCTAAACGTCTTATGGCAGAACTTAAACACGAAACCAATCGCTTACAGAAAGAAAAAGCGTTTTTACTTACAGAAAACAACACACCTTTGAACTTTTTAGATGTTGAGCATGTATGCGATATGTGTAAAGATACTGGATTCGTGCCATCAGGCAAGAAGTGCCAGTGTTTCAAACAGAAAATTGTTGATCGTACTTATGAAATGTCTAATATTTCTACCATATTGGAGCGCGACAATTTCGATAACTTTAACATGGATTTGTTTAGTAACGAAATTGCAGAAGGCAAAACAACCTCACCTTACGACAACATGCGCGAAATACTTGCTCACGCAGAAGGATTTGTTCATAATTTTAAAAAGAACGAAACACCCAATTTGCTGCTTTTTGGCAGTACAGGTCTAGGTAAAACATATCTTTGTAGTTGTATTGCGAAATCACTTATCGATAAAGGATATTTAGTTGTATACCAAACAGCATTTCAAATAACCGAGATTATGGAAGCCTATAAATTTGGTAAAAATATTGACGCCATTACACGTCAAAAGTATCATTTACTATTTAATAGTGATCTTTTGGTTATTGATGATTTAGGAACAGAAATGACCAATACATTTACAAACGTAGAGCTATTTAATGTTATAAATACCCGTCTTATGAATAACAAGAAGATTGTTATTTCGACAAACTTAGAACCAAGCGAGCTTCGTAATATTTATGGAGAAAGAATCGCATCAAGAGTTTTAACCAATGCAGAACCCCTTGAATTTGTTGGGTCCGATTTAAGGTGGGTATAAGCAAGCGGAGCTTGCGATGAATGATGAATAATTGAAATACTAATGATTAAATCAACTGATGCTCATGCACCAGTTGATTTTTTATAATACTGTTTAGGCCTTTCCATGATCTATAACAGTATTATTGTTTATTTAATCCCATAGATCTATTTTCTCTAACAAGAAAAACAACACTTTCTTAGACTTTGTAATCACTTGAGCTTCGCAAGTCATGCCAACTTTTAATTCTGCACGCTCTCCTTTATAGCTATATAATGGTTTATTCTCGACGTCAGCTTCTAGTATAAAAAAGTTCATTCCAGAGTCTTCATTAAAGGTCGAATCTACACTAATACTTTTAACTGTTCCATTAAGTTCTCCATACTCTCGATAGGGTAAGGCATGGAACTGATACTTGATAGGATCACCTATTTTTATAGTAGATATCTCTCTTTCTGGCATGGATATCTGAATCGTATATTCTGCATTATCAGACGGGATAATGGTAGCAATGGTATCTCCTGCACCAATATAATCACCGACTGAAATTTTCTTTTTCATATTTATAACACCATTGGTCTCGGCAATTATAATGCTTTTTTCAATTTCAAGTTTCTTCTTTATTAAACTCTCATTTAGGCTTCTAAGATCTTGATTTACTGTTGCAATTTGATTATCTATATCAATAATAGTTTTAGTCTCTACTGGTAAGTAATTTTTATTAATATGTAAATCTGGAGAAAGCTTTTTAAGTTCTGAATTCAACTTTTGTATTTGCAATTGAGTTTCATCAATATCGTTCCCTAAAGTAGCCATAAAAGAGGTCTCGTACTGTTCATAAGTAAGTTTACTTTGTAAATATGTAGCATAAGCCTTTTGATAATCGCTCTTAGAAACAGCTCCGCTTTCAAAAAGTTTATCAGAGGCATTATATTGCTCTGTAGCATCTAAATAGGTTTGATTAAGCTCTTGTTTTTTTAGTTCATATTCTGCATATTTTAATGCATATAAGTCTTTTGTATTTGTAAATAGATTTGTATTAGATTCGATTGAACCTTTTTGTCGGTAAATTCTGGCGCATTAATATTATTAAGCCTTGATAGGCGTTTGGCAGATTTAACTACTTGCTCTTCTAGTTTACTTTTTGTAATTGGCGCATGCTGTTTTAACTGTGTGCAAACTACCGCTAAGCGTTGCAAGCTTTCATCCGCAATAGCTCCCAATAAGTGCACCTGCGCTTGAGCTTTATGATCTTGCGCGATTGACCAGTACCCTTGCTCACATTGCTTAATCATTGCCATATCCGCTAATGCAGCTAGGCATTGCTCAGCAGCATCAGTTAATTCTGACTCATTATGCCAAAGGAATAATTCAGACTTAAATAACGTTGCAATGGTAACGGTGTTGTTTACAAGTTGCTGATGATTAACTCTGTTTTGTCTATCAAGAAAACGACAGATAATGGCCGGAATAATATAAGTGTGAATAATATTATTTCGGTAGTAGGTCATTTCCAACAAAGTAGAGCCCGTCAGTGAAATAATATTGCCCATGTCATCAGCATCTATAGTCAATTTATTGAGGCTCTTAATATGCTCAAGTATTGATTTAGCATCTTCATCAGGCATTGTCAGTTCTGGACTGTATGGTGCTTTGCGCTGAATATTTAATAAGAAATCTATCTGATCAATTAACTCTGCTTCGGTAAGTGCATTGTTTTCAGCAACAAGTAAAATTAATGCAATTAAAGCGACACCATTTAACGCTGCCGATTCGTTAATTTTAGTCATTACCTGATCGGCAAGCACATTAACACTAGGCGTTAGCCATGATGGTTTTTGCGGGTCTATTGGATCAATAGCTTCTTTCCAATCGGGTACATTATCATTAAGAAATTGGTTTACGTTAATTGGCTCACCAAAATTGACATAGCCTTTACCATAATTTCTCAGCTTCTTGATAGCTTTAAACACGCCAGAGACTGACTCTCCTTGCTTCTTACTACCTCTAAGTTCTTTGTGATAAGTGCTCACTTCCATAACATGCTCAT
>Ga0209379_10002629_pt1 | contig 10837 bp, 8 predicted proteins | sample tdDd001_FD_187124 | JGI IMG/M metagenome (GOLD analysis project Ga0209379, IMG submission 187124) | Marine sediment microbial communities from the Atlantic coast under amendment with organic carbon and nitrate - tdDd00.1 (SPAdes)... | ecosystem: Environmental > Aquatic > Marine > Coastal >...
TAAATCGAGTAACTCGATCAGTTGCAGTGCTTGTTGTTCGTTAATGCTCGGGAAGCGACAACGAATTTGCGACGGTATCTCAGCGGCTTGATCTTGCATCGCCTTGCCTTTGGCTTCGAGCTGCACGAGTCGTTTGCGTTTATCATGGCTATCCTTAGTGATTGACAACAATGCTTTATCGCTCATTTTTTTCAAAATTTGCGTCATCGCACCGCCATCTATGGCGGTTTTTTCAAGTAACTCAGCAATACTGATCTGATCTTTTTCCCACAGCGCCATCATAACTACGTACTGTGGGTAGGTTAAATCTAATTGATTGAGAGAATCTCGATACGCACGGGCAATCCCATTCGATGCCATATACAAGCGGTGGCATAGCTGGTTATCTAATTTTAGTTGTGGGTATTTCATGCACGATCCTCAAAATTCAACACGAGTATTTTAATTTGCATGCAAAGTATTTGCAATCCCGAAAAAGCTGATCTAATATATTTTGTATGCAAAATATATTTTCACTCAATTAGGAGAGTAATCATGAAAGAACTACAAAGCGTCGCATACACAGCAAAAGCAACAGCAACAGGTGGCCGTGAAGGCACAGCAAAATCAGACGATGGTCGTTTAGATGTGGCACTATCAACTCCTAAAGGGTTAGGTGGTGATGATGGTCAAGGTACAAACCCTGAGCAGTTATTTGCAGCTGGTTACGCGGCTTGTTTTATTGGCGCATTAAAGCTAGTGGCAGGCCAAGCAAAAATTAAATTACCAGCAGATACCCACATTAATTCTGAAGTATCAATTGGTCCTATCGAAGGTGGTTTTGGTATTGCAGTTAAGCTTGCGGTATCGGTAGGTGATCTTGATAAAGACACCGCTCTTGCATTGGTTAATAAAGCGCACGAAGTATGCCCATACTCAAACGCAACACGCGGTAACATTGCTGTAGAGTTATCAGTGATCTAATCGCTATTTACCAAAATAGGCCGTGCTTTATGCACGGCTTTTTTGTTTTTCAGCAATCGATTTTGCTAAATCGCCTGAACCAGCAAGTGCTGATACTAGACCTTCGCGTGGTTCACTAAATTGTATTGGCTTTATCTTACTTGCTCGGGCTGCATCGAATACCGGTATTTGGCTCATTGCGTATTCCGACAATGCGGTAATGGTTAATGATGGGTTTACCCCTAAATTTCCGGGTATGATTGAGCCGTCAATAACACGTAGGTTTTGATAGCCGAACACTTCACCTGAGCTATCAACAACGCCGTTAGAGGCATCAGTGCCCATGGCGACTCCACTCATTATATGCGCCGTCATTGGGGCACCAAAGAGCACTTCAGTTAAGGCTGAACCGGGCACGCCACCGAGTTTTTCGGCGTAGAGTTTGGTTGCTTCTTCTGCTTTTGGAAAACTAACGCTAAGCGGCGTGTCATTGTCTTTTTGCACCGCAGTAATGCTGTTCTTAAATAACCGATACCACTTGCGTCGCCATTCAAGGTGAATAAACGCCTCGGATTTTTGCATCACCAAAAATACAATTGAGCTGCGGGCTTTGCCTTTTGGCCGCAATACTTTAGCTGTTTTTATTGGATGGCGCAGTGTATTCACTAAAAACTTAGCAATACGCTTGAGGCCTTTGCCTGTCACCATAGGAACGTAAGGTAAATATAGCCATGTGCCATCAGCGCCTTCTCTAAACCGGCAAATTTCAATGTTGGTGTCTTTGTCGACCGAAATAAATGAGCTGATCGCAACGCCATCATCAACTTTTTTAGTGGTATTGTTCGCGGTGGTGAGGGTTTCTGAGTTAGTGCGAATTTGCTGGCCTAGCCAAGCTGAAATATTGGGCAGTGTTTTGTCTTTATCGCGCATTTTTAAAAGCAAAGGCACGGTGCCCATGACCCCTGCGCTTAGCACGACGCCCCGTGTTGTCAGCGTATAAATATGGCTATTGCGATGGCTGGTATCTTTAATTTTAATTTTGTATCCGGCGCTGCCATCTGCATTAAGCGGGATGATTTTGATTACTTCAGAGCTAGGTCTTATTTCTACACCGTTGCGTTCGGCAAAGTACAGGTAATTTTTCATTAAAGTATTTTTGGCATTATGGCGACAACCAATCATGCAGCTACCACAGTAATGGCAGGTATTTCGCCTCGGACCATCGCCATTAAAGTATGGGTCGGGTAGCTCTTTTTTATAGGCTTCGCCGGGTTTTGCAAAAAGCACCCCGGTGTTCACGGTTTTGAATGAGTCGCCTTGCCCCATCTGATCAGCAATGTCTTTTAGTGTGTGATCGGCAACATTGGTATAGGTATTTTTGGCGCTACCTAACATGCGCTGTGCAAGGCCATAGTAGGGCATGAGGCTGTCTTTCCAGTCTGATTTTATCCGTGTCCAAGCAGGAGATTGAAAGACTTCATCATCAGGAATAAGGTGCACATTGGCATAAATTTGTGAGCCACCGCCAACACCAACGCCATGTAACACTGCGACTTTGCTGGTAAACGAAAATTGAATGCAGCCTTTAAGGCCAATTTCTGGCTGCCACATATAGTTTTTGATATCTAGGTTGGTCTTTGGAAACTCTTTATCTTCGCGGCGAAGACCTTTTTCAAGTACTAAAACCCGGTTACCTTTTTCGCTTAGGCGAAGCGCACTCACAGAGCCACCAAATCCCGAGCCTATAATAATTTGGTCAAAATCAAATGTGTGTTGCTGCATTGTTTTCGCCTATTGGTGTTTATTATTAATTTAGCTGATTATTAACTTACTTTTTAATTATTAGAAATCATACTTTTTTTATATTTATCCTAATGAAACCAGTCAAATGGTCTAAACTAAAGGTGATTTATAATAGTAGCAGGAAGAATCAATGCGGCAGTTAGCGTTAGCGAAAAAGTTGTTATGGCTTACAGTTGGAAGCATTTTCATAACCGTTTTTGTTTTATCAAGTGTTTTATGGTGGCAATTATCGAGCAGTAACCAAGATTTAGCTGCGCAATCAGAAAAGCTGATTGTCGCCGAAGTTGAAGAAAAGCTAGCCTCAAATGCCGTAGCGTATGGTGAACAAGTTGCAGGTTTCATAAACGAAGCCTATCGAGTACCTTACTCATTTGCAGCAATCTTAGGGGATCACGATGCAGCAGGCACCTTAACTCGAGATGCGGTGGTTGAGTTAAATCGCTCTTTGCTACAAAAAAATACTATTCTTTCATCTATTTATTCGCAATTTGAAGCAAATGCGTTTGATGGCCGAGATGCTAATTTTATTAGTGGTTATGATCACTCAGTTGCTGGTGTAGGTACTTTAGAAATCTACTTTACTCGTAATAGAGATGGCAGCATAGAACAGCAGGCAGTTGACGATGCGGCTGAAAAATATGTGGATACGCTCAATGAATTTGGTCAGCGTGAAGCTGAGTGGTACTTGTGTGTAAAAGACACCAAAGTGCCATGTATTATGGAACCCTACTTATACGAAATCACCCCTGGTTATTCTGAAATGATGACCTCTTTAACTGTGCCCATTCTTCGTGATAACGAATTTATTGGTGTTGCCGGGGTTGATTTAACATTGCCTGTATTTCAAAGCATGACCGAGCAACTCTCAAAAGAATTGTATAACGGCAAAGCCCGCGTCACTTTATTAAGCTCACTCGATTTAGTGGTTGGTAGCAGCCATTACAAAGATAAGCTTGGCAGACCGTTAAAAGAGGCGGTGGCTAAAAGCACTTTAGACAATTACGTAAAAGCGAAAAAGCAAAGTGGTGTATTTAAAGTCGGTGATGAGTATTTAGTTAACTACCCAATTACCATAAAGCTTGCAAAAACACAGTGGAACTTACTGATTGAAGTACCCGCCGAGCTTGCCCTTGAAGGGCCTCAAGCGCTAGCAAATAGCATGAGTGAAAATGCCAATACACTAGGTGGTTTGATTTTGGTGACGGGTATTATTATTGCTGGTGCAGCCTTTGTGATCATGACCTTAGTGATCCGTACAATTGTGGCACCATTACAGCAGATTCAAAAGCGCGTTGATAACCTTGCTAGTGCTGAAGGTGACTTAACTCAGACCTTACATGTTGATACCCACGCTGAGCTAATCGCATTAGCAACTGGCTTTAACGCGTTTCTTGCTAAATTGCGCGATTTAATTGGTGAGCTTAAGAATGTATCAACGCAAACCAAAGAGCAGGCTCACCTAGCGACTAGTGTTGCTGTTGATACTAAGCACAACGTTCAAGCTCAATTCCAAGAAATTGAGAGCGTAGTGACCGCTATGAACGAAATGAGCGCAACAGCCCTTGAAGTTGCAAGAGCCTCAGAGCAGTCAGCGCAACAAGCCGATGAAATAAATGGTTTAGTTGTTAGCAGTGAATCGAGCTTGTCGTCTGCGGTTACCCAAGTTAAAACCATGTCGGACGAAATTAAAGAGGCTAATCAAGCGGTCGAAAAAGTTGCGGCACGCAGTAACGACATTACACAAATTTTAGACGTGATCCGAACGATTGCAGAGCAAACAAACTTACTTGCACTGAATGCGGCAATTGAAGCAGCAAGGGCTGGTGAACAAGGTCGTGGCTTTGCGGTGGTGGCTGATGAAGTAAGGGCCCTTGCTTCAAAAACGCGTTCATCAACCGATGACATCAGTGGTTTAATTGACAGCTTACAGCTAGAAGTAGGTAATGCGTCTAAGGTTATTGAACAAGGTGTTGTGCGTGCACAGACCGCGGTAGATGAAACCTCAGTTGCATTTGATGCATTACACGAAGTTGTAGTTAAAGTAGACGAAATCACGCAACAAATTACCCACATTGCAACGGCTGCAGAAGAGCAAAGCTCGGTCACAGAAGAAATAAACCGCAACCTGACGTTAATTTCAGATGCCGCATCACAACTCGCTGAGCTATCTACCCAAGCCGGTGATGGTAGCCAAACTCTTAATGCACTTGTTGCACAACAAGATGATGAGTTGAATAAGTTAAAAACGAAATAGAGAGGGAGCTATAAGTTCTAGTTGCGAGATAAGAGATACGAGAAAAACGCGATGTGAAATCGCTGCTACAAGCTCGCATCTTGTATCTATTTATCGTAAGAATGACTTTAGTCATGAATGATTAATCACCACACAAAAGTAAACCTTGGCCGTAGGCGTGAAACGTGTTTCGTGCGCCAAGCAAGCGTGACGCCTACAGGTCGCAGCGGCTTTATGCCGCGACGAAGGGTAAAAATATCGTTATGCGATGAAGTAATCGAATCTGAAATCGATTAAGGGTGGTTATACATCGCTCGTAATTGTTAGATATTTATTTTTACCAAAAGTAACGTAATAAATGGGTAAAAATAGACCCGATAGTAAGTTACTGCTCATAGTGTTCGAAACAGTTACTTTATTTGATTGAATATCTTTGACAGAAAGTTTAGGGCTAGAGCACCAATCAATGGAGAACCAGATAAATCTAGCGTCGTCAGGTATTGTGTAGTTGGTTAAAGAGTTGGGTTTGATTTTTCCGATCTTTTTAGAATCGGCCCATAAAGTGTAATCTCTAATTTTATCATGATGTTGTTTTGGTCTGGTTACTTCAATTTCCATTTGAACCTCACTAGGATAGTAATTCCATTAAACTTAACGGGCTTATAGCTCGTTTTCTTCCATATTCAGTGTATTTTTATCAGAGCCGTTAATTAATTACTAGTCGTATAGTGCAAAGAAACTTAAGCTCATGCTCGCACCTCGCACCTCGCACCTCGCACCTCGCACCTCGCACCTCGCACCTCGTTTCTATCTCTCGTAGGAATGACTTTAGTCATGAATAATTAACCACCACTCAAAAGTTAAACCCTTGGACGTAGGCGTGAAACGTGTTTCGCGCGCCAAGCAAGCGTGACGCCTCAGGTAGCAGCGGCTTTATACCGCGACATGGGTGAGGTAAGGGCATACGAGAATAAAACGCGATGTAAAATCGCTGCTACATGCTCGCCCCTCGCATCTCGTCCTCGCATCTCGTATCTTTACTCTCGTACCTCGCAACTTTACTCTCGTAACTCATTCTAACTACACTGCGCTTGATTACGGCCTTGGTTTTTGGCTTGATACAATGCTTTATCGGCGCGTTTTAACATCGATTCTATATGCTGATCACTTGCTTGTAAGGTGCTAACACCAATACTCACGGTGAATTTAACGTGTTTGTTGTCGGCGATGATGTCTTGCTGTTCGATATCGGCTCTGATCTTTTCTGCGATAGCAAAGGCTGTGTGGTTATTTGCCATAGGTAAAAATAAGACAAATTCTTCACCACCAATGCGTCCCGCAATATCTGATGCTCTGCTATGTTGGGTGAGTTTATGTGCTGTGGTTCGTATTACTTCATCGCCAGTTGCGTGGCCATATTTGTCGTTTATAGCTTTAAATTGGTCTAAGTCTAACAGTAACAGGGAGCAGGTACATTGCGCGTCATGATATTTTGCAAACTGCTGATTAACCTTTTCGAAAAAGCCACGGCGATTATAAAGTTGTGTTAAATGATCTGTCACTGATAAGGCTAATGCTTCATGCTTAGCACGTTCTAGCTCATAGGTTCTTTCTTCTACTTTTTGTTCGAGCATGGTGGTCAGCTTTTGTTGTTCTTTCTTGCGCTGAATAAACACAGCTTGAATAAGCAATACCGCTGAAAGAGTAAATAAAAAGAAAAACTGCATGGTCACTTCAGCTGTTTTAGGGTGATGATAATAAAAATACCCCCATCCTTGATTACTTCCTACCCAAGCTGCAAAAAATACCAACATATTCATGCAGCTGGTGGCGGTTGGTGATAACCGCGTGGCTGCATAAAGCAGCGGAAACAACAGTAATGCAGGTTGTAAAAATGGTAATGTCATGGCTGTGTATGCGGGGCCAAAAATAAAATAACACAACAAAACCACGGTCAAAGTAAGCAACAAAAGTTTAGAAAATTCACTATGGGTGACCGGGTGCGGCCAATTTCGCCATAAAAAGTAAAGGGCAGGGGTGAATACAATCGCCGCTAAGGCATTGCTAATACTCCAATTTAATATGCCTACATACAAGCCATTAAACCACTCGATACCAACTAGTGAGTATATGCCCACACCGAAAAGTGCAGAAATCACGCCAATCGCAATGCAAGCAACAATAAACACTCTGGCTAAACTGGTGACGCTTGTCAGCAGTGTGTGTTGTTTAAGTTTTCGGTTAATTAGCCAAAATGCTGTTAAAGCAGCGAGAGTATTACCTGTGGTTGTTGCGGCATTTATTGCTATGTGTTTAAACGTGAATGGATTTAAGTCGCTAAGATAAAAGTAACAAAGCACAACTAAACAGGTGCCTGATGCAACGCCCAACCAGGCTTTACGACCAAATAACATCAAGCCTGCTAATGCGACTCCTGCTGGTGGCCATACCGCCAGTGTTTTTAACACTTGCATAGTAAACAAGCCAAACAGCAGATAAACAGAGCAAACAATTATATTAAATTGCCAAGGCTTGAGCTGTGTGTTCATACATCCCTTTATGTGCTTATGTAAGAAAGCCACCGACTTGCGAGTTAGCATTAACCAAACTACTAATAAATTAGTATATTAGTAGTTGGAGAATAGGCAAATTCGATTAATCTAAAGTGGTTTTTCTCTAGCTGTTTGCTATTCATACAATTTATTAGACTAATAGTTAATGTGTTTGAAAAATAACCTTCAGCTTACTTTTTCAAAGCATTTTTTATAAATAAAGCTATTTATATCAATGTATTAAATTTATTTTCGGATGCTCTCAGTTTATTAAAAACACCTATTTTATAAATTCATACCCTACCTTTTGCCTAATCGTGTTTTACGTCAGGCTGCTTTACCCTAACTGCATAATAAAAACTCACACAATTTTTCAAGATAGGTAGTAGGAGAACTTATGAATAAGAAGCAACAAAGCTATCAAGATCTTCATAAACCCAGCAGTGAATTTTCGAGTCGTGACGAATACCTTGAACACGAATTACAAATTATGCAGCCTAAGCGTTGGCGTCCAAATTTACCATTTCGTGACTATCGGTTTGAATTAGAAGACTCTATCCCTGCCATGGCAGGGACCATAGGCAAGGTGGTCATGGTGGGTGCAATTGCTGCAACATTTGCAGCGCCATTGGGCTTAGGTGAAGGCTTTATTTTAGAAAACGTGCGTTATGAGCTGTTAATTGTATCGATCTTCATTTTATTATTTTCAGGTTTCTTTTTACCAACAGCAAACTTAGCGGGTACGCATGGGCCGCTTATTCCTTTGATCCCGATTGTGGTTGCTGCGGGTGGTCACCCAATGGCCTTCGGTTTACTGATAGGGGCGTTTGGCTTATTACTGGCGCTTAGTAAAGGCGGGAGCTTACTGGCGGGTTTAACCAGCCGAGGCGTGTGTGGCGGTTTACTGCTTTACCTTGGCTTTATTGGTACGATTTCACAGGTTAAAAAGCTGTTTGCATGGGCTGAAGGCATTGATATGACCCATATTGCTTTCATTGTAATTTTATCGACTATCGTGTTGTACGCCTTACTTGAGCACTACAAAAAACGTTGGTTAGCCGTGCCATTAAGTTGCTTGCTTGGCGGTTTAATTGCATTTTTACTGGGGGCGCCGTTTGAGTTTAAAACAGCACCGGGTTTACCAAATATGAACCCAATGTATTGGTGGGGTGAAAATACCGGTTGGATGCTGGGATTACCAACCCTAGAGAGCTTTGTAGTGGTCTTGCCATTCGCGGTGCTTGCGGTTGCCATGTGGTCACCTGACTTTTTAGGACATCAAGTATTCCAAAAAATTAGTTACCCAGAACGCACTGAAAAAGTACAAATGAACATTGACGATACCATGTTTAGTGCTTCAATCCGCCAGACATTTGGTTCATTGTTAGGCGGCTCTAACTTTACCTCGTCATGGGGAACCTACATCGTGCCAGCAGCTATCGCTAAACGCCCAATTCCTGCGGGAGCGGTGTTAACAGCATTATTTTGTATCATTGCCAGTATTTGGGGCTACCCAATGGATTTAGCTATTTGGCAACCTGTGTTATGCGTCGCGCTAATAGTTGGTGTGTTTATCCCACTTCTTGAAGCTGGCATGGAAATGACCCGTGAAGGTAAAACTACGCAATCAGCTGCTATTGTGGTGTTTTCCTCGACCTTAGTGAACCCTGCATTTGGTTGGTCATTAACTATGTTGCTCGACAATTTGGGCTTAATTGGTTGTAAAGAGCGAAGCTCTGAGCTGTCTCCAATGAGCCGCTGGATTATTCCATTAGTGATGTTTGTTATCTTAACAAGCGTGATGGCAATAGTGGGGATGCTGCCAGGTATTCCGGCTTTAATGTCAGACTTTAGACATTGATATGTGAGGGTAAGGTGATAAACGCCTTACCCTTTAATAATTTTTTATAAGTGTGAACATCATACCAATAAGCTGCTCAGTCATCGGTTTCGACATTGGCCTGTGTAAATAACTTCTTAAGCCAGTAAATTGTATCTGAAATAAACGAGCATATTCTAGCGGACTATGAGTGTTGGGTAGTTCACCACGCTGTTGTGCAATATCAAATAGAGTCGATAAGTCGTGTTCAAACTGCTGCAAAAGGTCATCGGTTAACGTTTTAAGTTTAGGCTGAGTGTGATCGAATTCTGTACTTGCTTTGATTAACATACATACTTCACATCCATCTTCAGCACTTTCAAGTACCGTAACAACAAATGCATGTAAGCCATCAAGCACTGTTTCGCTATTCTCAATATGGCTCGCTAGCAACAGCTTAAGTTGCGTAGCATAGACTTTTAAAGACTCTGAATATAAACCTTCTTTTGAACCAAACGCTGAATAAATACTGCCTGGGCGCATATCAACGACCGTTTGGAGATCACGGGTAGATGTTGTAGAAAAACCCTTTTTCCAAAATAGCATTTGTGCCTTCGTGATTACTTCATCGCGATTGAATTTAACTTTATTGACCATGACGAATACCAAAATTGAGCAGTTGTTCAATTTTAACTTGAACAACTGCTCAAAAACAACTAGGCTAATCATAAATCTTAGTCAGACACGATAGGAGATAACATGAAAAACTTTGAACTCTACACAAAAGAAACCGCGCCAGAGGGCTCAAAAGCACTTATCGATAACTCAGTATCAGCCTTTGGTATGTTGCCAAATTTACATGCCGTGATGGCAGAGGCACCTACATTACTTGAAGGTTACCAAGTGCTTCATGAGTTATTTCAAAAAACATCGTTTAATGCTCAAGAGCTGACAGTTGTTTGGCAAACAATTAATGTTGAACATAATTGTCATTATTGTGTACCTGCACATAGTGCAATCGCTGCGAGTATGAAGGTTGATCAAGAGATTGTTGATGCGTTAGTTAATAAAACTCCACTTGCTGATCCCAAGTTAGAAACTTTAAGAAATACAACCTTAGCAATGACGCGAAACCGAGGTGTAATTGACGAAAGTGAGTTAGAAGAGTTTTACAGTGCGGGTTATGGAAATCAGCAATTATTAGAAATTGTTCTAGGTTTAGCACAAAAAGTGATGAGTAATTATACGAACCATTTAGCTGATACGCCTGTTGATCAGCCGTTTAAAAAATTTATTAAGTAATAAATAAAGCACGGCTATATACCCAAACCACCTCAAGGTGCGAGTTTCTGCATCTTGAGGAGGTTTGGGCATAGCTTACTTAAACTTAACCGTTTTTTCGCTGCGGGTGTAAGTTCGGGTATCGGGTTTTGTCCATTGACCTTTTTTAAGGTAAGAGGTCGACACTACAAAGCTGTTATCTTTAAA
>Ga0209379_10002631_pt1 | contig 10836 bp, 6 predicted proteins | sample tdDd001_FD_187124 | JGI IMG/M metagenome (GOLD analysis project Ga0209379, IMG submission 187124) | Marine sediment microbial communities from the Atlantic coast under amendment with organic carbon and nitrate - tdDd00.1 (SPAdes)... | ecosystem: Environmental > Aquatic > Marine > Coastal >...
TCAAATTCAATCTCTTCTGCGATTGGATCCTTGTCTAGCTCAGTTTGGCTCGCTTTGTTCTTTTCAGCTTCTGCTTTCTCTTTTGCTGCAACTTCTGCTGCCGCATCTTCTTTAGATGCTTCAATCATCGCTTCAACCTTCTTAGGATCGATGCGGTTGAATAGTGCTTTGAACTTAGTGATCTCGTGATCAGTTAGCGGCGCAGCGATACCTTCCCAAGTTAGTTCTTCGTTTAGGAACGCTTCAGTACGTACAGCAAGCTCTGGCATTACTGGTTTCAGGTAAGTCATCAGAACACGGAATAGGTTGATACCAACAGAACAGATGTCTTGTAGTTCTTGGTCTTTACCTTCTTCTTTCGCCACAACCCACGGTGCTTTTTCATCAACGTATTGGTTTGCTTTATCAGCCAGTGCTGTGATTTCACGGATTGCACGACCGAACTCACGCGTTTCGTATAGTTCTGCGATACGGTCAGCGGCCGCTGTGAATTCGTTATATAGCTCAGTTTCTGCGAAGTTAGCAGATAGTTTGCCTTCAAAGCGCTTAGAGATGAAGCCAGCGTTACGAGATGCTAGGTTAACAATCTTGTTTACTACGTCAGCGTTAACGCGCTGAGTGAAGTCTTCAAGGTTAAGGTCTAGGTCATCGATACGGCTGTTTAGCTTAGCTGCGTAGTAGTAACGTAGACACTCTGGATCTAGGTGATCTAGGTATGTTGCCGCTTTGATGAACGTGCCTTTCGACTTAGACATTTTCGCGCCGTTTACCGTAACGTAGCCGTGTACGAATACGTTGTTTGGCTTACGGAAACCACTGCCTTCTAGCATCGCTGGCCAGAATAGAGAGTGGAAGTAAACGATGTCTTTACCGATGAAGTGGTAAAGCTCAGTTGTGCTGTCTTTCTTCCAGTACTCATCGAAGTCCAGACCTTCAGTTTTGTTACATAGGTTCTTGAAAGAAGCCATGTAACCTACAGGTGCGTCTAGCCATACATAGAAGAATTTGTTCTTCTCGCCTGGGATTTCGAAGCCGAAGTAAGGTGCATCGCGTGAGATATCCCACTGTTGCAAACCAGATTCGAACCACTCTTGCATCTTGTTAGCCGTTTCGGCTTGTAGTGAACCAGAGCGTGTCCATTCTTTTAGCATGCTTTCGAACTGAGGTAGGTCGAAGAAGAAGTGCTCAGAGTCTTTCATTACTGGAGTCGCGCCAGATACTGCTGATTTAGGATCAATCAGTTCAGTTGGGCTGTACGTCTCACCACAGTTATCACAGTTGTCACCGTATTGGTCTTCTGACTTACACTTAGGACAAGTACCTTTTACGAAACGGTCTGGTAGGAACATTTCTTTCTCAGGATCAAACAGCTGAGAGATAGTACGGCTAGAGATAAAACCGTTTTTCTTAAGCTCTAGGTAGATGTGAGAAGCTAGCTCACGGTTCTCTTCTGAGTGTGTGCTGTGGTAGTTATCAAAGCTAATATCAAAGCCAGCGAAGTCTTTTTGATGCTCTTCGCTTACTGCAGCGATCATCTCTTCTGGCGTAATACCCATCTGTTGTGCTTTTAGCATGATTGGCGTGCCGTGAGCATCGTCAGCACAGATGAAGTTTACAGTGTTGCCGCGTAGGCGTTGGTAGCGAACCCAGATGTCAGCTTGAATATGTTCAAGCATATGACCTAGGTGAATCGAACCATTAGCGTACGGAAGGGCACAAGTTACCAGCAGTTTTCTTGGATCGTTTGCCATACTTAATAATCGCTTTTTGATAGGTATAAAAAAATAGAGAGTAATACTACCCCATGAGCTTCCTAACGCCAAGGCATCAAACCATGGATTGCCTTAGTTTTTTTGGGGTTCTGAATCTTGTCTCTGGGTGCTACGATTAGAGTGTTATACCCAAGTGACTTCAAGATGCGAAAAGGCCTAAGCACTTTGAGGTCATTTAGGTATAAAGGAGGCGTCATGCACCAGTTCACTTCAAAACAAGACTTTTGTCATTGGCTTAACCAGTTCCAACATCCGCAGTTGGTGGAAAACTGGGCAGATATTCATGGGATGGTCGCGATTCCAGCGCAAGGCGGCATCCAAATTACTTTGCCATTCGCGAGCAACGAGCTTCAACATGCGCTGAGCGATTGGATCAAAGAACAGCAAGCAGCAGGTGATGTCCCTGCGTTTGAGTTCCAGATTGAGCTCGGTGTCAAAGCGCTTGAAACCCAGGTTCAGAATGCAGTTAAGGGTGTTAAGAACATCATTGCAGTCAGTTCTGCGAAAGGAGGAGTAGGGAAGTCGACGACAGCAGTCAACCTTGCTCTAGCAATAGCGCAATCAGGTGCCAAAGTGGGTTTGTTAGATGCCGACATTTATGGCCCGTCGGTACCGATGATGCTGGGTCAAGAAGACGCAAAGCCTGAAGTACGTGACGCGAAATGGATGGAGCCAATTTTAGCCCATGGCATCTATACTCATTCTATCGGTTACTTAGTAGATAAAGCTGAAGCGGCAATATGGCGGGGACCGATGGCTTCTAAGGCATTGTCACAATTGCTAACAGAGACTGATTGGCCAGAACTCGATTATTTGGTGATTGATATGCCTCCGGGTACAGGGGATATTCAGCTGACGTTGTCACAACAAATTCCAGTAACAGGTACTGTACTTGTTACTACGCCGCAAGACTTAGCTTTGGCTGATGCTCGTAAAGGTGCTGCGATGTTCCATAAAGTGAATGTACCAGTGGTGGGCGTCGTGGAGAACATGAGCTATCACATTTGTAGCCAGTGCGGAGCGGTTGAGCACATATTTGGCACGGGTGGTGCTGAAAAAATGTCGCAAGAGTTTGGTTTGGCGTTACTTGGGCAGATCCCACTTCATATATCAATGCGAGAAGATATTGATGCGGGTATCCCAACGGTGGCAAGACGTGCTGATAGCGAGCATGCAGGTTACTACAAACAGCTTGCGGATCGTGTGTGTTGTACAATGTATTGGCAAGGCAAAGCAAAACCAGACGCAATCAGTTTTACTATGGTGAACTGAGTTTAATATCAACGCCGGTTGAATATTGTGCATTTAACCGTTTGCTTGGGGGTTGATCCTCTGAGTAGACAGAAACTTATAACTAAACCCTAATTCCAACTAGTAACGAAGGGGTGAACTCCCTATAATCAGGCAGTTTATCTTTTTATGTGACTAGAAAATCATCATCGGGTGCAAACTAATGTCTGATAATAATCAATGCGTCATCGTAGGTATTGCTGGCGCTTCTGCTTCTGGAAAAAGTCTGATCGCGAGCACAATCTACAATGAGCTTCGCGAGAAAGTGGGCGATCATCAAATCGGTGTCATCACGGAAGATTGCTACTACAACGACCAAAGCCAACTAAGCATGGAAGAGCGTGTAAAGACTAACTACGACCACCCGAGCGCGTTGGACCACGACCTACTCTGTGAACACCTAGAGAAGTTGGTGCGTGGCGAGGCTGTAGAAGTACCAGAATACAGCTACACAGAGCACACTCGTACAAGCAACACCACTCCAATGACCCCTAAAAAGGTAATCATTTTGGAAGGTATCTTGCTGCTAACAGACCCACGCCTTCGTAATTTAATGCATGCGACAGTGTTTATGGATACTCCACTTGATATCTGTCTACTGCGTCGTGTTAAGCGTGATGTTGAAGAGCGTGGCCGTACTATGGAGTCGGTTCTTAAGCAATACCAACAGACAGTTCGTCCGATGTTCATGCAATTTATCGAACCTTCTAAGCAATACGCGGACATCATCGTACCTCGTGGTGGTAAAAACCGTATCGCAATCGACGTTCTTAAAGCGCACATTGCAAAACTTCTGAAAGCTTAAGCCTTTAGACGGCTATATCGCTTTATTTTTGTATAAAGAAGTGGCACCTTAAGTGCCACTTCTTTTTTTTGTTTTTAAATTAGCCAGTTGCAATACAAAATCGGACATTTTTCACGCTTTCGTGGAACTGTCAGCGATAAAAAAAGTCTGCGCTTATAATTAGCCAGTTGCAATACAAAATCGGACATTTTTCACGCTTTCGTGGAACTGTCAGCGATAAAAAAAGTCTGCGCTTATAATTGTAAAAACACCCGAGCAAGGAAAAAGCGAATGAAGAAACTGCTCTTAGTCATTGCCATCCCAATTGTGGCGATTTTGGCTGTTATTTTAGGGTTAGTGATTTTTGTTAATCCAAACCAATTTAAACCACTGATTGTGGAACAAGCTCAAAAGCAAACCGGCTTGGAACTGGTCATTGAAGGGGACATTAGTTGGCAGTTTTTCCCATCAATTGGCTTCGAACTGGGTCGCACTGAATTAAGAAACCCACAAGGCTTCAGCCAACCAAATCTATTTAAAGTTGAGACGGTAGGTGTAGATGTTTCCGTTACTCCTCTGTTCAGCAAACAACTGGAAATTGGGAATATCACTCTTGATGGCGCTGAGTTCTATCTTGAAACGCAGAAAGATGGTACCAAGAACATTGATGCGCTAACCAAAGCACAAACTCAGCAAGCAGAAAAAACGACTGAAGCGACTCCAGAGCAAGCGGCAGATTCACAGAGTACTGCTTCTGATTGGACGATCAATCTGGCTGGCGTCACCATCTCTAATGGCTATGTTGAAATCCAAGACAAGCAAGCGGGTAGCTACACTAAGCTGTCTGATATTTCTTTAAACCTTTCTCAGTTTGCCTTTGATAACTGGACAACGGCAGACTTCGGCGTGAAAGGTGAAATGAATGACCAGACGTTTACAGCGCAAGGTAAAGCGGATTTCAAACTGGCGAAAGGTTTAACTAGCTACGCTCTGAAAAACATCAACTTTGATGCAACTTACCGCGATCCTGCAAACAAAATTGAATCTGCAACCATTGGTTTAGACACGTTTGAGTTCGATAAAGTAAACAACCTAAGCTACGCATTAAAAGGCGAAGCAGGTGGCATGAAGCTTGATATGCAAGGTGGCGGTGAGCTAAACGTCGATAAAGCTATCAGCAAAGTGCAATTGAACAAGTTGACGTTGAACTCAACGTTTGAAGGAGATGCGCTTCCACAATCACCAATGAAAGTCGATATGGCTTCAGACCTTTCATTCGATTTGGCTAAGGGCCACTTGAGCTTTGTTCTAGAGAAACTTACTGCAAACGCCATTGCACTTGATGGTAAAGCGGATGTGACTCTAGGCGATATTCCGAAAGTTCGCTTTGCTGTACACAGTCCTAACATCGACTTAGATGAGTTCCTTGGCTTAAATCAACAAGCACCAGTTAGTGACAAGCCAGCGTCCGGTGGCGAAAGTGCGCCAGCAGGGCCGGAAGTTGAACCAGACTTATCTGCATTAAAGACTCTGGATGTGAAAGGCGATATTACGATTGATAAGTTCAAAGCGGCTAACGCGAAGATGGAAGCGGTTAAAGCAAGCTTCTCTATCAATCGTGGTGTCTTTGACCTAACTTCATTCAGCTCTAAGTTGTACCAAGGTACGATTACTGCAACCGCTAAGCTAGACGCACGTAAATCACCTGCAACTTACTCAGCGAAGAAGTCAATTAAAGGTGTCCATATTCAACCATTGCTGATCGATGTAGCCAACAACGACATGTTGGAAGGTACTGGTAACATTGATGTAAACGTAAGTGGTAAGAGCTTAACGCCAACTGGCATCAAGAAGAACCTGACCGGCACGGTCGTGATCAATTTTGCCGATGGCGCTGTGAATGGCATTAACGTTGCTCAATTGATCCGAGAAAACTACGCGCGATTCAAAGGTCAAAGTCTAGAAGGTACAGATGAAGTTAAGAAAACCGACTTCAGTGCTATGACAGCGACCTTGAAGTTGAACAAAGGTGTAGTCTCTACCGATAATATGAAAGCGCAGTCTCCACTTCTTCGCGTTCGTGGTAAAGGTAAAGCGAACTACCTGAATGAAACGGTTGACTTCACCATCAGCACCTCGATTGTGGGCACGCTAGAAGGTCAGGGCGGTAAGAACATTGATGAACTGAAGGACATTACTATTCCTATCAATGTTTCTGGTAAGTGGGTAGATCCTAAGTTTAAGCTGGTCTTTGATGATGTGTTGAAGCAAAAAGCACAGAAAGAAATTGACCGTGGTGTAGAGAAGCTAACGGATAAGATCAAGGACGAGAAAACCAAAGAAGCAGTAGATGGCTTGCTGAAGAACCTGTTTAACTAACAGACCAAGCTTTCTCACTCGATATATTAGTAAAAGAAAAGGGTTGGCATTGAGCCAACCCTTTTTAGTTTGTAGTCTTTTCGGAAGCAACGACGGATGCTTACCAATCTACGCCTTTCAGAGCTTTAACACCGGATTCAAAAGCGTGCTTTACGTTCTTCACTTCGGATACAGTGTCGGCCATTTCGATCAAAGTGCGGTGTGCTCCGCGACCAGTAATGACGACAGATTGCATTTTCGGACGGTTGTTCAGCGCTTCGACCACTTCATCTAGGTCGATATAGCCATAGCTCACCATGTACGTCAGTTCGTCAAACAGAATTACATCAATCGATTCGTCGGTGAGCATACGCTTACACTCTTGCCAAACCAGTTGCGCTGCTTCAGTATCGGCGGTTTTGTTTTGTGTCTCCCATGTAAAACCCGTCGCCATGACTTGGAACTCAACACCGAGCTTTTCAAGTAGGTTACGCTCTCCGTTGTCCCATGTCCCCTTGATAAACTGAGCAACAGAACACTTCAAACCGTGGCCCACCGCTCGCGCAATAGTACCGAAGCCTGAAGTCGACTTACCTTTGCCATTACCTGTAATGATCAGCAATAAACCTTTTTCTTCTTGGGCGGCAGCGATCTTGGCGTCTACCTGTTGTTTTACTTTTTGTTGGCGAGCCTTATGGCGAGCTTCTTTGTTTTCTTCGATAGACATGCGGCTTCCTCAATTCCTTTTTGTACCTTGTACGGGGTGACTTGGGTTCATTGAATTATCTCGCTATGATAGACCAACACACCGTGAAGAAAAACCATCGATAATTCAGGGAATAAAATGAAGAAACTACTCGTTGTTTGTATGGGAAATATCTGCCGCTCGCCAACCGGGGAGGCAGTGCTAAGAGCAAAAGCGCAAGAGCTAGGTGTAGTTGTAGAAGTGGACTCTGCTGGGACAATTGGCTACCACGCCGGCAACCAGCCTGATGCGCGTTCGATGCAAGCTGGTAAGCGACGAGGTTATTCGTTTAAAGGGATGCGTTCTCGAAAGGTAACATTAGAGGACTTTGAGGAGTTTGATATGGTGCTAGCCGCGGATAAAGCGAACTTGGCTGATCTTCTCGATCTTTGTCCTAGAGAGCATCGCCATAAAGTATCACTGTTTTTGAGTCACTCAAGTTCTGATTACAATGAAATCCCAGACCCATATTATGGCGGTGATGCTGGCTTTGAATTGGTACTTGATTTGATTGAAGAGGCGTCAGAAGCGATTTTGAAGAAGCTCTAAGCATTTACAACGTGCCAGATACCAAAAGGGATGAGTATTACTCATCCCTTTTTGCATTATTCATAAAGCTAAAAACTGCAATTCATGTTGGCTTAGCCAGCCAGAATGTCAGTTGCAACTTTATAGCTTGGGTCTTCTTTTACGTTGATTTCTACCAAGCTACCAGCTTTATCTAGAAGCTTGCGGCAGTCTGGGCTCAAGTGGCGTAGGTGAAGTGTTTTACCTAGTGCAGCGTAGCGCTCTGCCAAAGTTTCAATCGCTTCGATTGCGGAGTGATCTGTTACGCGAGAGTCTGCGAAGTCAACGATAATATCTTTTGGATCGCCGTGCGCGTTAAACAGTTCTAGGAAGTTTGCCGCTGAGCCGAAGAAGATAGGGCCGTGAATCTTGTACTCTTTTGAGCCTTCATCATTTAGTCGAGTATCCGCATAGATATGCTTCGCATGTTGCCATGCAAACATGAGAGCAGATGCTACAACGCCCACTGCAACTGCAACCGCTAGGTCAGTTAGAACCGTCACAACTGTTACTAGAACAATAACGAAGAAATCTTGTTTAGGTACACGACGTGCCAGTTTGAATGTCGCCCATTCAAATGTGCCGATAACCACCATGAACATTACACCAACGAGCGCGGCTAGAGGGATCATCTCAATCAGCGAAGAAGCAAATAGGATGAACATCAGTAGAGCGATTGCAGCAACGATACCTGATAGACGGCCACGACCACCTGAGTTCACGTTGATCATTGACTGGCCGATCATCGCACAACCACCCATTGCACCAAACACTGAACAAGTCATGTTCGCCATACCTTGACCAATACATTCACGGTTAGATTGACCACGTGTGTTGGTCATTTCATCTAGCACCGTTAGCGTCAGTAGAGACTCAATCAGGCCGATAGCCGCAAGAATGATTGCGTAAGGTAAGATGATTTGAAGTGTTTCAAGAGTGAAAGGTACAGCTGGAATAGAGAAGGTCGGAAGAGAGCCCGCCAAAGTCGCTGCTTCGTCACCAGACATAGTACGCAGGAAGTCAACAACTGTACGCGTTTCTAGATCCAAGCCAACCACAAGAGCCGTCACCGTCACGATTGCTACTAGAGAAGACGGTACCGCAGTTGTGAGCTTTGGTAGGAAGTGAATGATCGCCATTGTTAGCGCAACGAGCCCCAGCATTAGCAGCATTTGGTCTTGTGGTAGCCAAGTCAGCATGCCGTTGATGTCTGGTGCTTTAAACTGGCCCAATTGTGCTAAGAAGATAACAATAGCAAGACCGTTTACGAAACCAATCATTACCGGGTGAGGTACGATTCGGATGAATTTACCTAGCTTGAATAGACCAGCTGCGATCTGAAGAATACCCGCCAGCATAATAGCAGCAAATAGGTATTGAACGCCGTGAGTCGCGACCAGCGATACCATAACAACGGCCATTGCGCCTGTTGCACCAGAAATCATACCTGGGCGACCACCAAAGATAGAGGTGATAAGGCCAACAATAAAGGCTGCGTACAGGCCAACCATAGGGTCAACACCGGCAACGAATGCAAATGCAACGGCTTCAGGGACCAGTGCTAATGCAACAGTTAGGCCTGATAGCACGTCGTTTTTTACGGAGTGCTTAGAAAATTGAGGGAATTCGAACATGTTTTGTATTGAGTTCTCTTGGCGATGAATTTCTCTCGACACATATTCGTATTTGCACAAGCACTGGTGGTCGAAGATGTTACTTCGTATCAGCGCAAACCGTAGTAAAAAAGAGCAGCATCAGAATGGTGTCGAAAACTTGAGTCGGCGAATGCTACCGAAAAGTGTGATTAAGTTCAAGAATGAAGGGGATATTGACGCACAAATGTGATCCGTCATTGATATTAATATGGCTAATTAGAGTTAACACTTACTTCAACAAAAAAGGCTGCCAATTGGCAGCCTTTTGCTTCTTATTTCGCTTAATGCGATGACAAGCTAAAACTTAGTTAAAGTTAGGCTTGGTCATTCCTGAAGATGCACGGTTAGTCGCTACTTGGCTACCTGCACCTTTTGGTGCGTAGCGCTCAGCTTTAAACGGTGCTGCTGAAACAGTAATCTCGCGAAGCTCTTGAGGACCTGGTGCTTTAGTCATCGGAGCACTAGCGCGTGGCTTAGCTGCTACTTTGATAACTTCAGCTTTAGGAGCTAGTGCAGCGATTGGTGCTTCTACTGCAACTTGCTCTACAGTGTCTTCTACCACTTCAACTACTGGCTCTTGAGCTGCTTCTGTGGTGGTTTCAGCTTGCTCTACCACTGCTGGTTCAGCCACTGGTGCTGCTGCAATAGGTGCTGCTGCAATAGGTGCTTCTACAACCGGTGCTTCTACAACTGGAGCTTCTACTTTCGTTTCTACAGGTTGTTGAACTTTTGGTTCAACCACTGGCGTTTCAACGACTGCAGGTTGTTCACGGCGAATGATCACTTTACCCATCGCCATTTCAGGGCAAGCAAAACCACCTTGGATTGCAGGTACTGCTGTCGCTACTACCGCTGCTTCTTCCTTCACTCGCTCTTCCTTCTTAGGCGCTGGTTTTGGAATGTAGCGTGGCATCACTTTGCCCATTGCCATCTCAGGAGATGCTACACCACCTTTACGTAGGCGGAATGGGTTAGGGCGACGATCGCGACCACGACGACGACGTTGACCGCTTGCACGTAGGTGACGCGGTGAACGACGGTTACGACGTTGTTTTGATTCTGCTTTGTTATCTTTGTCCTGTTGAGTCTCAGCCACTGCTTCTACTGGCTTCTCTACAGGAGTTTCAATCGCTTTTACTGGAGCCTCAGCTACCTGTTCTGAAGCTTGCTGATCTTTAACGCGTACAGATTTGTTAAGTTTGCGACGTTGACGGCGCTCTTTAACTTTTTCTGCTTTCGCATTTGACTTCGCTTTGCTCTCTTCAGGTTTCGCTTCAGAGCCAGTACGAGCTTCAGCCGCAAGCTGTAGACCTTTTTCCGCTACCTTAGCGTTTGCTTTCTGCTCTTGAGCTTTATCTGCTTGCTGAGCTTTTGGTTTGCGTTTTTGGTTACGGTTTTGCTGTTTATTAGGCTGCTGTGTTTCGTTTTGCTCTGTTGCCTGCTCATCACGTGGCTTGCGACGACGTTTGTTATCGCGGTTATCTCTGTTGTCACGTGGGTTACGGCGACGGTCGTTACGATCACGTCGGTTGTTACGTTTGTTGTCGCGTGCAGGCTTAGTTTCTTCTTGCTTAGGTTCTTCTTTTTCTTCGTTAGAACCAAATAGGAAGCTGCTTAATGCTTTGAACAAACGACTAAACAAACCAGGTTTTTCTTCTTGCTCTA
>Ga0209379_10002634_pt1 | contig 10822 bp, 9 predicted proteins | sample tdDd001_FD_187124 | JGI IMG/M metagenome (GOLD analysis project Ga0209379, IMG submission 187124) | Marine sediment microbial communities from the Atlantic coast under amendment with organic carbon and nitrate - tdDd00.1 (SPAdes)... | ecosystem: Environmental > Aquatic > Marine > Coastal >...
CTAATTTGATTAAGAGCCAAAGTTTGATTCGGGTATTCGAAACTGATATTTTCTAATTCTATATAAGCCATTTTGATATGTTGATTAGATAATGCTATGATTTGATGATGTGATAATTAGATGTATTCAAAAGATTAAAGTCTCAATTGACCAATCGTTAACAAACTGATCATTATAAAAACAGGAATAAAAATTTGCTTCCATTTAAAAGGCTCATGAGTTTCATGAAATTTCATTTGACCTCGGTAACCTCTATTCAATAAGGCTTGTTGAGAAAAATCAGCATGAACCAAAGATTTAACCAAAACCGCAGATACCAACATGCCTAAAGATCGAATGGAAGATGAAAATGATCGATATGCCATACGTTTCTTCTGAGACAAATAACATTGTCTGGAAAACAGAAGTAGAATCGTTATAAACCTAAAGGATAAAACAAAGAGTTCAATCAATAAATCGGGCACTTTCATCTTTCTCAACAAATACTCAATCTCATCAATAGGGCTAGTGAGTATCAGAAAATAAAAAGCAAACATAGCACCCATCGCTTTTCCAATAATGAATACTCCCGTATCCAAACTGATTTGAGAAAAACCAATATAATAATCACTGATCTGGCTTATATAGATCGCGTCGAAGCTTTCATGGCTGATAATACAAATAATACTCACTACAGCTACCAGCATAAAACTCATAGGTAGTGCCGCAATTTGCAATAAAGCTTTCAACGACAAGCCATGTGTAAGAAAAAAAATCGAAATGCAAGCGACAACAAGAAAGGGTGCCAAAACATTTTGCGTTAACAAACTACCCAAAAGAAAAGCAACAAAAAATGTAAACTTTTCGAAAGGATGCCAGGCGAGTTTGGCCTGAACTAGATTGTATTTTTCGCTTATAAACAAACTAATTGTCGATTTAAGATTTATAATTTGAGATTGTTTTTTATAGAATAATCATCAATTAGCTAGACAGCTTTCTTTTTCCCTTTATAATAACCAATTACATAGGCAACAATACCTGTTCCGATAGCAGCTTGCAAAGAAAACAAAAGGCTTTCAATTTCTCCACTTGGTGGTTCCCATATGTTCGAAAACCAGGGTTTATAATCGGGTTGCGATTCTGTAATATAATCTTCAGCTAATCCATCAGCTCCCATAAATTCAGCATTAGGAAAAAAGTATAGAGTTAGCACTACGATTAAGATTATCGCACCTATTAAAAGCAGGTTACTCGTTTTATTCGTCATTATTCAAATTTTAGAATTATGATTTTAGATCTAAGATTTTGTTCTTCTTAATTCAGTTAATCAACACATCCCCACATTGTGTCATTATCGAATTAACTCCTCTTCTTGTATTGGCTCAAGAAATCAAATCGCATGGGCACATGATCAGATAACAGATTCAAGACAAGCACGGTTAATAAACCCTCAATTATCGCAATAGGAATTTGGGTCAGGCCAAAGATGCTAACAAACTTATAGAATGCTGTTGTTACGCCATTTATCACATCGGGATGTGCAAAAGCCAACTGTGCCGAAGTACAGATATAAGTTGCCATATTACCAACAAAAACAGCTAAGAATACCGCCACTTTCTTATTCATCCCCAACTTATTAGCAAGAGAGAAAATCAACCATGTAAAAACAGGTCCTATAAAAGCCATGGAAAAAGCGTTCGCTCCAAGCGTTGTAATTCCGCCATGTGCCAGAAGTAAGACCTGAAACAAAAGCACCAAAACACCAATAACGGACATCACCCAAGGGCCAAAAAGTAGTGCGCCTAAACCAACTCCAGTTGGATGTGAACACGATCCACTCACCGATGGTAACTTGAGTGCTGATAAAACAAAAGCAAAAGCTGTAGCTAAAGCTAAAAGTAATTTCAACTCTGGCTTTTCAACAAGCAGCTGCTTAATTTTTCTAAACCCCAGAATAAATATTGGCAAATAAACTACTGACCAAAACATGGACCAAAAAGCTGGTAAAAAGCCTTCCATAATGTGCATACTAAATGCAGGTATTGGCGATAGTATGGCTAATAAAACTAATAGTTTCTTCATTTTATTTCATTTTTCTAAACGCTGATAGGTACAAGTACGCTGTCAGGATTCGAATTTTTAAATAATCTCACCTTTGATATTCATCAAGAGCAATTCGATCTCGTAATCTTCAATTTCCTTTTCCAGCACTTGGCAGCATTTATTTTTCAGATGTTTATAGAAAATTTCATCCTCAGTAAAAGGGAAAATACCTTCTAAATCACGAGCCATATTCACTTCTCGAATCTTCTCTACATATGACTCGTCGTAATTGGCTTCTTTAGCAATCTGAATCAAAAAATCCTTATTAAAAACGACCTTTTTACTGTGTGTATCCAAATGACCTTCGGCTAACTTCACTGCTTTGCCCATCATAATTCCCATACTCACCTTTTTAACACCACTCCCATTTATAGCGTGAATGGTATCACCTATAAAATTGCCGTATTGGATATAGGCCTGCTGCGGCATTTCAGGGAATTTTTGCTTTAGATATCGCTCAGATCGACCACCTGAGTTTATAAAAACCTGTGAACTACCATTTTCTACCGCAAACCTTACATGTTTCTTAATGGTTTCGATATAAGCCTCAGCCGAAAAGGGTTTCAATATACCTGTGGTTCCTATAATTGATATCCCTCCTTCAATTCCCAAACGTGGATTAAAGGTTTTCTTAGCGAGCTTGGCACCCATGGGAACAAATACCGAAACATCAACACCTTTTGTCAATTGATATTTATTCAATATCTGATTTAGCTCGCGTTCAATTATCTTTCGAGGTGTTGGATTAACCGCTGGATCACCTATTGGCATTTCCAAACCTGCTTTAGTCACCGTTCCTACACCCTCACCTTTAATAAATCGAATATCTCCCGTTTCATTAAAGCTTATTTTGCAACCAATCTCTGTTCCATCTGTAATATCAGGATCGTCACCCGAATTTTTTATCACCGTACAAATCCCGTATTCCTCAGTTGATTCCGTATAATGAATGGGCATCATCGCTTCCTTATTATTGGGTAAATCAACGCGCTCCCATTCTTCTTTTTCCCGAGTAACTAGTGCCTTTAATGCCGCTTTTGCTGATATGGATGCACAAGTTCCTGTCGTATAGCCATGAGCTAACTCCAGACGCTTAATCCCAAATATCTCATCCAAATAGGATTGAAACTCAGAACGGGTTTTTATAATCTTATCATATTCCGGTAAATCAGGTCGCTTCACGATAAACAAAGGCATCTCGTATTTGATAGCTAAGTCCATCTTTTTATCAAGCAAGCCTGTGTAACCACTCTCTTTTGTTAGGATAGCCTGAATAGCATGTTCTTTAATCAACTCTTCTTCCAGCAGTAAATTTTCGAAGCGTGAAGAAGCAATCAGTCGATTAGACTTAACCTTAGCCTGATTGGCTATTTCAATGGAACCGGGAAAGTTTAGAATCCTAAACCAAATATCGCAATCAGGTAAATTTTTCTTAATCTTCGGTAAATTATTAACGCCTACCAATGAAAGGAAACGTTCAATCCCTCTTTCACGAATTGTTTCAATACAAGCATCTATCGAAGATAAATAATGAATATGCTCATGATCTATTCTTTCGACAAATTCACGTTCTATGCGAACAATAGCTATATCCAATTCACTAGCAACACGATGAAGATTGAAATGCAAGTTCTCTGCAAAAGGATGAGCCGCATCTATAATGAGATTAATCTCCTGAATACGACAGAATTCAATCATTTCTTCCTCATTCATACCTCCCGACAAACACTCAGCCATCTCCGAAATTAGAGGATGGCTATTGGTTTTTGTCGAATAGTAGAATGGCTGCTTCAGGTCGCTCAACCAATTGGCCGTCTTGCGTCCCTCTGTCGTCCCTCCAAATATTAAAATCTGTCTTTTCATTCCTTTTTCAATTAGCAATTAATGATTAACAATTAGTGATGAACTATTAAAAATTTGAATTAAGACATTTTAAATCAGCACATCAATAAATCTTCATATCATCGAATTAGCTCTTCTCTCTAAAGATGTGTCTGAAAGTCGGATCGTATAATTTCGATCTATTCTTTCTATTATCAATGGCCTCTCCAACCACAATCATTGTTGTTAAAGTCAATTCATTTTCTTTTACAATCTTTGCTAAATCTTTCAATTTACCTCTCCAGATTTTTTCTTCCTGCCAAGTCAGTTTGTAACAAATAGCAACTGGAGTTTCTGGTGGGTATGCTGCCAATAAATCAGCCTGAACCTGATCAACCAAAGTGGCACTCAAGAACAAACAAATAGTCGATTGGAACTTAGCCAATTCTGTTAATTTCTCTCTCTCAGGCATAGCCGTTCGACCTTCGCCTCGAGTCAGAATAATGGTTTGAATACGATCAGGAATCGTGAATTGTGATTTCAAACGAGCTGCAGCTGCTTGAAATGAAGAAATACCCGGAACAATTTCATAAGACATATGGTTATGATCGAAGAAATTCATCTGCTCTTGGATAGCACCATAAATACAAGGATCACCTGTATGCAAACGCACAACTGAATGACCTAGTTTGTAATGTTTGTGCATAATATCGAATTGCTCTTCAAGTGTCATCGATGCTGAATTACGAACCACACAACCTTCTTTAGCATATTCAGTCAAACGACGAGGAACTAAACTTCCTGCATAAAGAATTAAGTCTGCATTTTGCAATAGTTTCTTTCCCTTAACTGATACCAATTCTGGATCACCAGGACCAGCACCAACTATGGTTACAAAACCGGCTTTTCTTTCCTGGCGAACATCCATAGCCAAGGCTAAAGTGAAATGCTTACCAAAAGAGTCAACATGCTTTGATTTTCCAATCAATAATTTCTTAGCCCCCGACGCCAATAGTGCGGATGCTTCACTTACATTATTTGCTCCTGTCGCCGCATGTGCCGCTTCGGAGAATAATAAATCAGCATCGATTTCATTCAAATCGTCTGCTCCAAAATAGTTAAAAGCCACTTCATGATTTTCACTCATGATTTTATAAGCAACTTCATCCTTTTTCAAGTCAACCGTATTGATTGCCACCAATGAATGCTTAGAGTAATCTTGTTCTTCAAGGAAATTTAAAACCTGAGCTTCATATTCTTCTGCATTGATATTCTTTTGAGCACCTGTTCCCAAATGCAAACATTTTGGGCGGAAAAATAAAATCGGAAGTGTTGTTTCATAAAGCTTTGGTGTTAAGGCTATAATCAAATCGAAGTCCTTAGGATTGATTGCTGAAAACTCATAGAAAACTTCTACAAAATCAGGAAGCGTTCTTTCCAATTGCTCACTACCTTCATCTTTTATATCCAATAATAAAGCTGTCTTTTTTCCATTCACAAAGGCAGCAATAAAATCATTCTCAGTGGTATTGAAATACTCATTGATCCATTTATATTTTCTTCCAATGATATCCAAAGCCCAAAGGTTCAAGGTATCACTAGCAGTCGTAATCAAAGCTGTACCACCGGAAATACTAGCAATGGTTTTAGCCAGATGGTTGGCACCACCTTTATGTCCTGACAATACCGACTGTACATACTGACCTTTCACATCCATATTAATAATGGCAGGATCGATCTGCTTATTCTGAATAAATGGTGCAATAGATCGAACACAAATCCCTAGCGCTCCAATAAACACAAATGCCTTGTAGTGATTGAAATCTTTCTCAAGGAAACTATTTATCGATTCAATTTTTGTCGTTCCTTCGTAAGCCCCAACTGAAAAAATGTGAACATGATCCAGTTCCTTTCGAAGTGTATCAGCAAGCTCCAGTGATTGCTTATTATTTATAATTATGGCTATTTTATCCATGGCTCAATTATTTACATCTACAACATCAATTGCAGATAGATATTTTGTTGAACCCCTTCGGGGCTCTTTTTATATTTTCGATTTGCCACGGGTTTCACCCGCGGTTATTCATATTTAAGCCCTTCGGGCTTTTTTTTCTATTACGACATATATTCAAGATGTAATCGACATATCATCAAATCTTCACATTGACAAATCGACACATCAGTAAATCAAATTTTTGTTGCCTTTAATATTTCAATCGGATTAAACTCATCCAATTGTATACGACTTGATTTCTCCAATTTCATACCCAATTCCTCGGCTGATTGAATAAATGCCTCTTGAGTTTGTTCACTCACAGCATTAAATACAATACACCCATTGGCTTTTAATCGCGAATGAAGCTTTTTCATCATTTCTGAAAGTTTACCTCCATGCCCTCCAATAAAAATGCGATCAGGAACTGGTAAAACTTCTAAATTCTGTTCAAAGAAGTCACCATTGTGAATATCGATACCCGGAACATGAAAGGTTTTCATGTTATTGCGAATGATAGCATCCGATTCCGTTCTCTTTTCAAAAGCAATCACTTTCAGTTTTGGGAAAGCTTGTTTGACTTCAATAGAAACCGAACCTGTACAGTACCCTACATCCCAAAGGACAGAGGCCGAATCCAATTGTAGGCTCGACAAGCTAGCCAAGCGAATCAGACTCTTGGTCATCATTTTAGGGCGCCCCTCTAGTGTTTGAAAAACCTCATCTGGAATACCCAACTGGCGAGTTATAGCTTGCTTTTGAACTAATATCATACAATTGGGGTGAACGAAATCCACTTCTAAAAGTTCTGCGATACTAAGCTTCTGACATTTCTGATTTGGACCACCTAGTTTTTCACCCAAATAGCAATCGTAATTATCAAAACCATAATCCAATAAATATTGGGCAATGGTATTGGGTGTTCGCTGTCTATCCGTTAAAACCCCAATCATCTGTTCACCTCTTATCAATGGCAAATCAATCTCCGGCCAATCGCGGCCGGTTAGGGTTGCAATATGCATTTTGCCATATTCCAACTGGTAATGATGAGCCAAAAGCTGAAGGCTATTGTGAGCTGGATAAACCACCAGCTCAGCATCAGGAAACTCACGCTTAATGGTGTTTCCTATTCCATAAAATAATGGATCACCCGAAGCAATAACCACAATGGTCTCATCAATTTGCCTGTATTGATCAAAGACATTAGTCAAAGGCACTGTGATATTAATCCACTCCGCTTTTTCAGGCAAATAATCCTGAATCAACTCCTTATGACGAACTCCACCCGAAAAGAAACGAGACTCAGCAATATGTTGAATCGCCTCTCTGTTCAGGTTGGGATGTGGCATATCTGTTATGCCGATAACGACAAATTTAGACATCGCGACCCACTTTTAATTCTTTAGCATCATCCAGACTTAATACCGAATTGACAATAGTTGCTGCCAGAGTAGAGCCACCTTTTCGTCCTTCGATTATCACTGCAGGTAGTTTTGCAAAACTCTTCACTCGATGCTTCGACTCTTGTACATTAACAAAGCCTACCGGTGATGCGACAATTCCCATTGGTGAGAACTTTTTTGAACGCATAAGTGCTGTCAGTTCAATAAGTGCCGTTGGTGCATTACCAAATACATAAAGCGCATCAGGATGATCTTCAACAGCAAGTCGAATACCCGCTTGTGTGCGTGTTATTTTATGTTTTTCAGCCAATTCTGCTACACGAGGGTCGTGTAAATAGCATTTTACTTCAATACCCATTCGCTCGCAAGCTGCCTTGCGAATTCCAGAGGTAATCATGGTCACATCAGAGATTATCACGCCTCCATTTTTCAACTTCTCGTGCCAAACATTCAAAGCATCGTTTCGCACTTTCAACAAATCAACCATTTGGAAATCTGCTGAAGTATGAATCAAATGTAAGAGTGCCCACTTGGTTTCCAAAGGAATATCCTTTCCTTTTAACTCCTCAGCAATGGTTGCAAAACTCTTTTGCATAATTTGTGGTCCTGGCTTACCATTCTCACTGTATTTTCCGTAATAACCTCGTGGGGTTATAAATTTATTATTTTTCGATATGTACGATTGTGAATTTCCTATCACAACTAATGAGAACATATCCACCCTCTCGATATCAAAATCAGCTAAAGTGCTAATCTCAATGTGCTCCTCATCACGTCCAACCTGACGGACAATAGCAACAGGTGTTTCCGGACTACGTTCCTCAAGAAAAATTTCCTGCAGACGATAAATTTGCCAGTAACGTCCCTTGCTTTTAGGGTTATATAAAACAGTCACAAAGTCGCCATAAGCAGCCGCTTTAATACGTCTTTCGATCAACTCCCATGGGGTTAATAAATCTGATAAAGAAAGGATAACCGTATCGTGACCAATAGGAGCTCCCAGTTTTGCAGCTGCAGCCTGAAAAGCAGAAATACCTGGAATCAATTCGATATCAACATTCGATTCGCGCTTCTCAGCCATCTCGTAAATCAGTGGCGACATACCATAGATGCCCGCATCACCAGAACTGATCACAGCTACCTTTTTTCCTTGTTCAGCATACTCAAAAGCAATCTCAGCTCGTTGAGTTTCCTGTTTCATACCTGTATCCAAACACTCTGTCCCTTCCTGAAGGAAAGTTTGAATAAATTGGAAATAGTACTTATAACCAATCACCACATCTGCCTCTTTAATGGCATCGATAGCTGGATTTAAAAACATATTTGGATCTCCAGGACCCAAACCAACGATATATATTTTTCCTTGCATTTTTTTTAGATATGAGATTTCAGTTCCGAAAGCTTTCGGAATGAGATATTAGAATAAGCTCTAAATCACTCATTTACACATTCACTTTAACTTTTTAAGACTATACTCTTTTTAACGCTGTCAAAAACGACTTCGTCGCACGCTAACAGGTTTCATCACTCATTAACTTTAACCTTTATCCTTATTCTCTTTACCCTTTTTAAGCTTCTTCAGGATAATGATGGTGAAATAAGGGATTCTTCTGTCACGAAGCACTTCTGCATCATCTGTGATAAACTCCTTATCCGTTCCCAGATATTCTCCGTAGAATAATTCTGGCTGATGCTCTAAAATAAAGTCCGCAATCCAAGTCTTTACTTTAGAAACCTTCATCAACACAATTGTATCATTTTCTTCCAATCGCTTTAATAAGTCTTCACGGCTATCCACATTCGGATCTACCAGAATCTTATCACTCAATGTGCAAATCGGTAGTTTTGATTTTGCTCCTGCTAAAATAAATGCTGGTACACCAGGAATCATTTCATAAGAAATATCATTAGCTTTAAGATGCTTTAAGAGATAAGCAAAAGTGCTGAAGAAAGAGATATCTCCCTCACTCACTACTGAAACATGAAGATCCTGATTGATATCTTCCTGTATCTTCTCATATAAGGCATAATACGCCCCTTCGGCTTCTGATCTGTCATAAGACATTTTCAGAGGAATAGGGTGTAGTTGCAAATCGTTTAAACCTAATTCTTTCAAAATAGGTAATGAAAAACTTGAATTCCCTTTGGTCTCTGAAACACTGGCTGGATAATAAATCTTATCGGAGTGCTGAAGTGTTTTTAGTGCTTTTATTGTAATCAATTCAGGATCGCCTGGTCCTAAAGAGACACCATATACTTTACCTGCCATATTCTAATGCTTATGATCGTGTGAATGTCCGTGATGATGATGTCCATGAGAGTGATCGTGTCCATGGTGATGGTGGTGATGCGAACAGGCAGAAGGATCTCTGCTTTCAATTAAATCCACCTTACCTTCTTCCACTGCTTTTAATCGCAACATCAGAATATCAATTAGCATATCACTTTCGCCAATTTTAGGACATAGAATAAATTCCTTTTCAGGATGCTTCAATTTGAATTCCTCAATGCTTCTGATTGCATTATCCAGATAAACGCCTGGAAAGAAAATATAAGGTAAAGCGATAATTCGCTTGTAGGATAACTGATCTAAAACAGCCAAAGCATTATCTACCGAAGGGAAAGTCATTCGAGAAGTAAAGGCATTGATCATGAATGGCATCTTCAATTCTTCCTGAGCCAATCGAGATAATTTCAGCATATCACCATTAGAATCGGCCATAGAAGCACCAATTCCAATTGGAAAAAAGGCTGTATCGCTCATGTCTTCATCAGAGATGCTCTTTTTGATTAAATCAATTGACAAATCAACCATTTCATCACAAACACCAATATAGTTGGCCAGCTTAATACTCACTTCATGCTTTTCCTGAAGCCCGTGAAGCATATTCGGAATATCAGAAGCTATATGAACACCATTGAATAAGAAAACCGGTACAGCAATTATTTCTTCCACACCTTTAGCTTTAAGCTTGCTTACGCCCTGCTCAAAATTAGGTTCCGAAAGTTCCAGAAAACCATATTCAACTTCATAATCGGTGATGGTACTGGCAAATTTCTCTGCAAAAGCCTTAAAAGCTAATTCTCCAACCTGGACACGAGTACCGTGTCCGCACAGTAATATTCCTTTCATTTTTATTAGTATTGAGTAATTAGTATCAAGTATATAGATGATTTACAGCTACTCTATTTGTTCAACCCTTTCAGGGCTGTAAATTTATTTTCATTTTTACCGCGGGCTACATCGACCTTATCGTAATTGATAATTCATAATTACGCCTTAATAAGCCATCTGAGCTTCTTCAGCCACAGCCATTAGTTTATCTGATATAGAAACCACTTCCCCCACAACCATAATGGCTGGTGGACGAAAGTCTAGTTCTTCCATTTTTGCTACAATATTGTGTAATTCACCTTTTACAACTTCCTGCTCCGGACAAGTCCCCCAACGAATTAAGGCAACCGGCGTTTCTTTTGAGCGCCCGTGTTCCATCAAATTATTAATGATAGTTGGAGCATTGGT
>Ga0209379_10002641_pt1 | contig 10798 bp, 11 predicted proteins | sample tdDd001_FD_187124 | JGI IMG/M metagenome (GOLD analysis project Ga0209379, IMG submission 187124) | Marine sediment microbial communities from the Atlantic coast under amendment with organic carbon and nitrate - tdDd00.1 (SPAdes)... | ecosystem: Environmental > Aquatic > Marine > Coastal >...
GGAAGAAGAAATTCCAACGGAAGAAGCTGTTGAAGAAGCACCAACTGAAGACGTTGCTGCGCCAGAAACAGAATCTACTGGTGATTTAACACAAGAACAGATAGCGGCACTATTTGAGGCAGCAGATAATAGTGAGACGGAAGAAGCAGTTTCTGAAGAAGCTGTTGAAGAAGCACCAACTGAAGACGTTGCTGCGCCAGAAACAGAATCTACTGGTGATTTAACACAAGAACAGATAGCGGCATTATTTGAGGCGGCAGATGATAACGAAACAGTAGAAGAAGCCTCTGATGAACTTGTTGACGATGAACCCGAGGTAGATCCGAACAAAGTAATGACACCAGAGGAAATAGCGAATTTAGTTGCATCGCAGACAGAGGCTGAAGATGACATTCCAACCGAAGAACCTGTTGAAGAAACACCAACTGAAGACGTTGCTGCACCAGAAACAGAATCTACCGGTGATTTAACACAAGAACAGATAGCGGAATTGTTTGAGGCAGCAGATGATAACGAAACAGTAGAAGAGGTTTCTGACGAACCTGTTAATGAAGAACAAACTGTTGAACCTGAGATAGATCCGAACAAAGTAATGACACCAGAGGAGATCGCGAATTTAGTTGCATCACAGGCAGAGGTTGAAGAAGAAATTCCAATCGAAGAACCTGTTGAAGAAGCACCAACTGAAGACGTTGCTGCGCCAGAAACAGAATCTACTGGTGATTTAACACAAGAACAGATAGCAGCACTAATTGAGGCTGAAGATGGTAGTGAAACAGTTGGAGAAGAATCTTCTGAAGAAGAAACTCCAATCGAAGAAGTTATTACGACAGAAACTGTTGAAGAACAAGCAGAGCAATCAGTGGAAGAAGCTCCAACAGAAGAAGAGATAGCTGCGCTATCTGAGGCTGAAGATACTAGTGAGACAATAGAAGAACCGGTTGAACAAGTCGAGGAAGCTGTAGCCGAGGAATTATTAGACTCACTTGAGGATGAGGTAAAAGATAAAACAAGCATCATTACTCGAATACTCAATATCATCAAAAAAACATTTTCTAAAAAAGGAAAATCAAAAGATGCAATTGAGGATAAATTAATTGAAGCAGAATTGTCTACTGATACGGACGCTGTTATTGAAGAAGTTGAAAGTGTAGTCGAGGAATCGTTTGAAGAAACAATCGAAAGTATAGATGCTGAGATAATTGATGAGGTAGTTGAAGAGAAGACCAAGAAAAAGAAAAAGAAAAAAAAGGAAAAGAAATCAAAAGGGAAAAAAAAGAAATCTGCACTGAAAACTGTATTTATTATCCTGGGTATAATTGTCTTAATGGGAGGGTCGTTTGTTGCAGGAATCTTTGCTAGAGATTATGTTGTCATTCCAGGTTTTGAGACTGCTGACTCCAAAGTGGAGACCGAGGAAATAAACGAAGATAAAGTTGAAGAAAAAACGGAAAAAAGTCCAGAAAAACCAGAAAAAAGTCCAGAAAATGATGGAGTTATTACATCTTCAATGTACTTAGATTCTATTATTGAAAAGGGTAGAGCAGAAAAAACAAAGTCAGTTAAGCTGGAGAATATTGATGATGTGAGTAAACTTATTGAATTCCCTAATTTGCGTAGGATTAGACTTTATGATATGAAAGGTGATGAGGACTTAACTGTTATTCAAGAACTCGAAGGAGTTGAAGAAATAACGATTGAAGACTCTGTCCTGAAGGAACAGTTCGGTAATGGAAGTTATGAATCAGTGACTTACATGGAACTCTATAATTGTACTATTGAAGATCAAAGCCAGTTTGCAAATTTCAAAGGATTGGCAGAGTTATATGTATTTTATGGAGATTTCATTTCTTCAGATGGGAAGTTGGAATTAACATCTCATTTACCTAAGATTAGAGATTTGATTTTGAGTAATTGTGGAGAATTTGATGAGTTGGTCGGAGTTAATGACTTAGAAAATATTAGAACCTTGAACTTGACCAATGGAACGCTCATTAAAAACATGACCTATATTGAAAATGAACGGTTAGAGAATGTTAAAGTGGATATGTCTTTTGCTACGAGAGTTGAAGAATTCAATATATTGGGTAAATTTGATACCGCCAAGTCTATAACTATTCAAATTTCTGATGATCATGCATTGGCAAGTCAAATGACTAGAATTAGTAAGTGGTTAAAAAGTAAACTTCCGGGAGTTTCTGTTAGAGTTTCTACTTACTAGTGAAAGTAAGAACAATCGATTTTGCTAGAAGGCGAAATAGTTAAGAGTTAAAGTAAGGGAAGCAACATCAATGATTTCTGAATTCATAATAGGGTAGATCGTAATCGATCTACCCTATTACTGTTTTTTTGAGTCTTTTTATTTTGAAGTGTACTCAAATAATATGGCTTGTCGTATTCTCAGAACTGATTAATAAAAGTGCGTAGGGGTAGTAAAATAAAGAAATAATACTCAAAAAAATGGAATTAAGAGTCGGCAGGACAGGCGGGAGGGTCCCATGGTCGTAATGATGTACGGGATGTTTAAGAACATAGGGACCACGTTGAAAAAGGCGAATCTACACTGGGTAATACTCATAGCGGTAGTCTTGCTGCTCTCGTGCGCAAGTGGCTTTTATTATTTTGAAGCAACCCCTGAGAATGGGATGGCATTTGGCGATGCAATATGGTGGGCGGTGGTGACATCAACCACAGTGGGTTATGGAGACTATTACCCTGTGACGTCAGGTGGTCGAATTGTGAGTTTTGTCCTGATGCTTTCAGGAATTGGACTGATGGGTTTTATTATTACTGAAGTAATGTCGGTGATGATCGAGGGAAGGATGAAAAAAGATATGGGGCTTTTAGACATAACCTGCAAAAATCATACAGTGCTCGTCCACTGGAATGACAAGGCTAAGCTTATTATCAAGGAGCTTCTTGAATTACACCCAGATGAAATTATAGTGGTTGTTGACAGTGTTGAGCGGCTAGAATTTAAGTCAAAGAACGTACACTACATCAATGGTGATCCTACATATGATGCGACTCTTGAAAGGGCTGGTATCAAAGAGGCTCGGCAAGTAATTGTACTTGGAAATCAAAGAGAGTTCAACGAAAGTACTGTTGATGCGATATCCACTTTAATATGTAACACCATAGATAAATTGAACCCAGAAATCTATTTGGTCGCTGAGGCGTTCCGCGAAGAAAATCGAACTCACCTTGAAAGAGCGAATGTAAATGACATAATTGTATCGAGTAGTGTTAGTAGCAGGATGTTAGTAAGAAGTACTATTTCAAGGAATGTGAGTCAGACTATGAAGGAACTGATGACGAATTCTTTTGGGAACGAAGTATATGAAATGATCGTGCCTAAGAAGCTGATAGGACTAGACTTCCAGGAGGCTTCATCATACTTCATAGAATCCCTCGACGCTGTGTTGCTTGGGTACGTGAATACGCAAGATGTGGTTCAGATCAATCCCAAACGTAGTCAAATTGCGGAAAAAGGATACAAACTCTTATATATTGCTTATGATGAAATAAGTCCTACTGACAAAACTTAAATAGAAGAGAATTGCGCCAAAGAAGAGTAGTCTTTTACCTTTTGGTTGACCGTAAGTAAAAGCAATTGAAGAATTTGGTATATCAGTTAATGTTATTTACATAGTGATGTATCCTGAAAACACAATTTTACTTAGTCATTTAGAAACGAGGTCTTATGAAAACTAGAGAGAATGTTCAGGTATATGTGTACTCTACAATTGAAAAGAAAGTTCTGATGTTGAAGCGTATCCCAGAGAAAGCAGGATATTGGCAACCAGTATGTGGCGGAGTCGAAAAAGGCGAGTGTAATTTTGAAGCTGCTAAGAGAGAACTCTTTGAAGAAACTGGTATAGCGCTTAATTCTGAATTATTAGAACTTCCATTTGAGTTCAGTTATAATGAACCTAAAAATGGAGTAATGATGAAAATGAGAGATACGTGCTTCTTATTAAGAATTCTAAGCCCAATAGACATTGAAATATCTGATGAACATGAAATATACAAATGGAGTGAATTAAGTGAAATCGAAACATTAACAAACTGGGAACCAATTTTAGAAGTATGCAAATTCATAGGTGAGAACGCGTAAAATTCATCATATAACCCTCCATTCCCAACACCTCCCTTTGTGTAGACAGAGGTGGGATATAAACAAGAGGTAGAAAATAATATAAAAGTGTTAATAAGTAACGACCACCTAGTCAAAACTAAGTGGTCTTTTCAATTACCCCAAAATACCGAGTAGCCACAGAACGCCCCCTCTTCTCAACAACCCCACGCTCAACAAACTCCTTAAGAATAGACCCAGCACCATTACGACTCATACCAGTTAAGAAGGATTTGTGAGTGTCTTCGAGTCCTTTTCTTGCAAAGTCTAGTCCGGCATTGAACATCGATCCGCATTTACCACAAACTAATGCCCTAGGGTAAATATGAACGTTTGTGATAGCTCTTTGGTAGTTATCATTACCTCGGTAGTTGTCTGATTAACTGTTTTGAATTGTATAAATCATTATTAGGTGCATAAGATGATAACTGCGCATAAAGAAGTGCCTGAGGTTAATTTGGGGCGATTCAGGCACTTGATAAAGGGGGAATTTATTTAATTATAGTATTCCCGATAAACGTTGTGACAAACGTTTAGAAAACTAAATATTGATTAAGATAGTTGAGGAAGGTCTTAATTGGGATTAAATGATTCTTTAAACCGCATAAATAAGAATCAATCCGAGAACTGTAAAACGAAAAGCTAGCGCTAGTGAAGCGCTAACTCTCATTAAGAATTTCAAATTTGATTTGTTCTAGGGATGGGATACCCGCATCTGATAACAAAATGTTAATTGTATATACTTTGTGATATTGCTCAATTGAGTATTTCGTATAACCTTCCATATTCCAACCGAATGTTCGCCCTATCCCATCAACTTTGTCTGAGTTGAAAATTACGAATGCATCATCAGAATCATCGGAGAGAATATGAAAGTATCCTGTTCTTGACTCCACGGTTTTTTCGGATTCTGTACCTACACAACGAGTAATTGAACCTCTAACAATCTTGTGTTCAATTAATTGATTGAGATCAGAAATATTCATATTGTCACCTCCGTTGTATTATTACCCATAATATAACTAAGAGAAGCGAAAAATTGTATATAGGAAGTGGAATATGAAAGTGATCTGTCGATAACGCGAGCTGAGAAAACTGTGCGAGAGTTTACCTCGCACAGCTGTATTCTTGTATCCTTAAACTCCTAGTTCGTGCTCAATTTTTTTATAAGAGATTCTAATTTCATGGACACTGAGCTTTCTCCTTTAAAGGGTGATTTTATGAGCACATCAAGCCCTCTGCCGTTTTCGGTCACAATTGTGTTGGGGTTAGCAAGGATGCCTTTAACAAGTTCAATTACATTCTGATTCATATAATTACTCCTTTCAAATGATGGATACCCAATAATTAACAGTTTAATTACGAACGTTGGAGGTGGACTATGAATTATAAATTAAGGTACTAGAAAGGATACTGATGCTAACGCAAGTGTGGCAATCGTTTAAAGTGTTTCTAAATACGTTAGACCTTTTGGTGTGATAGCATAATCAAACTCTGGTATGCCCTCATGATGTTCATATTTTTTAGTTCTTGATATTACGTAATCACTTATCATGAGCAGATCAAGACATTCTTGAATCTCTAGGAATGAGCTATCACCTTTTGACTGTATTATAGACGGAGGAACCCAACCTCCATCATATTGAAAGCCTTCTTTTTCATTCTGATACACTTGAAGGATTTCAAGACACCCTTTACACAGTGGGTGAGATATTGAAGTAATCTCAGTCATAAGACTTCCTTTCAGCTACACTTGCAATGTATTATTACCCAAATGATAATCGATAGTTGCTAAAATGAAAAAAAGAAACTGTTAGGCAGTTCCTTTAATATCGTGAGTAATAAGTTTCTGAGTATGTCTAGGATTCGTTGTGTATTTTGAAAATCTGAAGGAGATCAATGACTCTTGTGGGTGTAATAAGTGTCATATCTTTAAAAGTAGGGGCGAGACATAACACATTTTATGTACAGTCTAATTGCTCTATGATATTATTTTATAGTAAAATTTTACATTGAAGAGAACTGTTTACTGTTTTCGAGTCGTAAAAATCTTTGTTTTAAGGAGTTTTTACAACTGTTGGAAACTCGGTTTAGAGTAAATATCAAGTTGAGGTGGGGTATAGTGGAATTCAAAAAAATAGAATCTATCATTGAGAGTGATTTAATGGGATTAGGCTTCAATGGATATAGAACTGATAAAATCTATAAAGTATCCAAATACGTAGAGAATAATAAACTAAATATTGAAATATGTGAAGAAAAGTTACATGAGACATATGTGAAAGAGTGGAATCGAAATCCTGAGTCACTTAAGTATTTTGAAGAAATTATCGAACAAGGGTTGTCAATAGGTTGCTATGAAGATGAAAAATTAATTGGATTCGCATTGATAGGATACTTTGGTTGGAATAAATCAATGTGGATTGAGAATATACGAGTATCAGAAGAATTTCAAGGTCATGGAATAGGGAAAAAACTAATCGACAAAGTAATAGAAGCATCTGCATTAAAAGGAGCTAGAATGCTGGGGTTAGAGACACAAAATACTAATTATCCAGCTATTGAGTTCTATAAAAGATGTGGTTTTGAAATTTCAGGAGTAGATTTTGCAAGGTATCCGCAGAGAGAAAATGATTGTGAGCAAGTAGCAATACTCATGCAAATAGGAATTGAAAAGTAAGCGTTAGCAATTAAGACTGCTAAACACCGCACGATACATCATTCCTAACGGACGCCATGTGGTTACACGGCTAAAGGTGTTAATCAAGTGGACATTCGTCGGGAGTCGTAGGAACGTCTGCAACGTTTGTTATGGCAGGAGAAGGGATGAAACTAAACAAATGATGAGGAGTATACTTGCGGATTATAAGTTCGGATTTCTGGGAGAAGCATATATTGAATCTGAAGAAATCGAATTATTTTCTAAAGAGAAGTCTGAAATTCTATATAAGTATTTTAGCTTGAAGAAACCTTATTATTGCAATAGAAACCTGGATTATTACTCAACTGAGCTAGATGTTGTTTTTAGTTATATTGAAACATGTTATAAAGATATAAATGGAATACTAACTTCCGAACTAAATTATAAGTTAAAACAATACGTACTATTTAGCATAATGAACCATTTGATTAATTGTGTTTCAAAACTTGTTGGTATTATATTTTCATATGAAAAACTACGGAGTAACTACATGCAGTATGTCACCCACTATTTACAGTTATGTACAGATTATTTTGTGAAAATAATATTTGAACAGAACTTAACAGAGTTTGTTAGTTTTGATGAAAAAACACTGAGTGAAATAAAAGAAATAAGTAATTCATTCGGAAATATCGAGGTTCGTGAGTATTCTGAAATGGATCACCCGTTAATATTGTTGAACTCATTCTTTGCATATGAGCAATTTCTAAGTGAAAAGACATTAATTTTAGCGCCATTGCAAGGAGCCTGTATTATCCCGCCTATGTACATTTCTTTATTGAATTTTATTAAAAAGGAAAGTGGACTTAGTCATAACGTACGTTTCGAATATTTGAGGTTTTCTACTTATGACTCTGAATACTATTTTGATATACCGTTAAATGAACAAGTGCGTCTTTTGGGGGAAAAGTATCATAGTGACGAAAATATTTTATTAATTGATGATAATACAGGCACTGCCACAACAATTAAAAAATTAGAATCTGAGATAGGAAATGTATTTACCAATATAACAACATGCGTAATAGAGTGTCGATGGGATACGAAAATAAAACCTACAGATTATCCAAATTATCCAGCGTTTAATTTGAATGACATTGATATTATCACTCCATTATGCTATAGACATTACCGTCGTTTTTTCAACGAAATTGAGCACATGAGAAAAGCTGATTACTTACTATCGGAGTATGAGAATTGTGAATTTTACAGCCTTGAATTCATATTTGATGATTTTGAATTTGAGAAGTATTTAGATACTAGCGAAATTCTTGAATCCAACAAAAGTAGATTAATGATTATTATCGATAACTATAAGAGCCAGGTTAGAACTATCTGAAAACTTAATAAACATCTGATAGCACATCCATTCCCAATAGATGCCACGCTGTGAAGATGTTAGAAATGTAGCGCATTATTTGTTAATGAATTTTTTTCATTTCCTAGTTGAAACTTCACCAATCCCGTGATAAATTGTTTAGATGATAACTAGGAGGCAAAAATGAATTCAAATGTACAAATTGAAACCAATAAAAATGATAAAAAAGACATAAAAATAGATAGAAGAGAATTGCGTCAAAAAACCGTATCTATATTAACTCTCGGTTGTAAGGTAAATCAATATGAAACTGAAGCCATGATGGAACTTTTTGAGAGTCGTGGTTATAATGTTGTTGATAATGATGCACGTGCTGATATATATGTAATTAATACATGTACGGTGACGAGTCTTGGTGATAAAAAGTCACGTCAGTTTATTCGTCGTTCAAAGCGTACGAATGGCGAAGCAATCATTGCAGTTGTTGGCTGTTACTCACAAGTATCGCCTGAGGAAGTTGAAAAAATTGAAGGTGTTAATGTCATCATAGGAACGAACAACAGAAAGCAAATTGTTGATGTTGTTGAAGATATTAATGTTTGGGACAAAATCGTACTCGTTGATGACATCATGAAGGTCACTGAGTTTGAAGAACTGAAAATTGATACTATTAAAGATAAAACACGCGCATTTCTAAAGATACAAGAGGGTTGTAATCAGTATTGTTCATACTGTATTATTCCTTATGCACGTGGACCGATTCGAAGCCGTCAACCTGAGAATGTTATAAGCGAAGTAAAGCGCCTTGCTGAGAGTGGATTTAAAGAGGTTGTTTTAACGGGTATTCATGTTGCTTCATACGGTAAAGATCTTGAATGTGTTAATCTGATAGATGTGCTTAAGAAAGTACACGACGTTGAAGGCATTGAGCGTATTAGACTAAGCTCGGTAGAGCCTCGTATGTTTTCAGAAGAATTTATAACAGCCATTAAATCTATGCCGAAGTTCTGTAACCATTTCCATTTATCATTACAAAGTGGTTCTGATACAGTATTAAAGCGTATGAATAGAAAGTATACAACTGAAGAGTATGCAAACATTGTTGATAAACTAAGAGTTGAACTGGATAATCCTTCGTTTACAACAGATATAATTGTTGGATTCCCTGGTGAAACGGACCAGGAGTTTGAAGAGACGTATGCGTTTGCTAAGCGAATTGGATTTAGCCAAATTCATGTGTTCAAATACTCCACGAGAGAAGGCACACCAGCTGCAAAGATGCCTGATCAAGTACCGGGTGACATTAAGACAAATCGTAGTGCTAAACTTACGAAACTGGTTCATACAATGTCAGATACCTATATGGATGGCTTCATTGGTAAAAAAGTTCAAGTACTTCTTGAAGGAAAATTCGAAAGTATGGAGAACTATTTAGAAGGCTTGGATGATCATTATATGAGAATCTGTGTTGAAGCACCGTTAAGTATGAATAAAACGATGCAGAATGTTGTAATCAAAGAACGTCAAGGTGATGTACTTATCGCTGAATTGCTTTAAAATTTACGATATACTGCGTTGCAGTTCTAAGTCGATTCAGTCGCGTACTTGAGTACGCTCCCAAATCAACTCAGAACTGCGCCTTGTCTATCGAAAATTTACAAAGCAATTTTGTTCGTTTGAATTTCCGATATACTGCATTTAAAAAACGTAGGGTTAATCTCTACGTATAGATATGGAGGTGTTGGTAATGAGTGATTGTATTTTTTGCAAAATCATTAGTAAAGAAATTCCTTCGAATGTTGTTTATGAGGATGATAAAATTTTGGCCTTCCACGATTTGAATCCTGCTGCACCGAAGCATGTTCTTGTCATTCCCAAAGTGCATTTTGAATCTTTAAATGATATGAAGGCTGAACATGCAGAAGTTATGACACACATGACTCTTAAAATTAAAGAGATCGCTGGAATACTTGATATTGCTGAGTCTGGTTACAGAGTTGTCTGTAACTGTGGCGATAATGCAGGCCAAGAAGTTAAACATTTGCACTATCATGTTATTGGGGGAAGAAATTTACAGTGGCCACCTGGCTAAAATGTATTGCATCTTCCATAAATATCATGTATAATAGCTAAGTATTCTGAGATTCCTCTGTTTTATGGTTTTTGGACCATAACCCAGAATGCAGACAGGATGCGGTTGTATTTATCCTGTCGACCGAAATTTAAAAACGGGGGGAGGGAACATAAATGGCAGGTGTTAAACTAGGAGCTAACGAAACAATCGATAGCGCTCTACGTCGTTTCAAAAGAGAAACTGCTAAAGATGGCGTTCTTGCTGAAGTTAAGAAAAGAAAGCATTACGAGAAGCCAAGCGTTAAGAAGAAGAAAAAGTCTGAAGCAGCAGCTCGTAAGAAGAAGAAGCGTTAGTTTCTATTTCTTATAAGAAAGGGTGATCTGAAATGTCAATGAAAGATCAACTCATGTCTGACTTGAAGGAAGCGATGAAGGCTAAAGACAAAGTTCGTAAGTTAACGATCACTATGCTTAGAGCACAAATTAAGCAGGTCGAGGTCGATACTCGTCAAGATATCGAAGAAAATGTAATCATCGATATTATTGCGAAACAAGTCAAACAGAAAAAAGC
>Ga0209379_10002644_pt1 | contig 10789 bp, 7 predicted proteins | sample tdDd001_FD_187124 | JGI IMG/M metagenome (GOLD analysis project Ga0209379, IMG submission 187124) | Marine sediment microbial communities from the Atlantic coast under amendment with organic carbon and nitrate - tdDd00.1 (SPAdes)... | ecosystem: Environmental > Aquatic > Marine > Coastal >...
GAGATGGCGAATAACCTAAAAGTATCGTTCAAAGCATTAAGAGAGCAGTTGATATACGACTCATTGACACGCCTGTATAGCCGACAAGGCTTAATTGAAATCAGCAGTACCATGCCAAGCCAACAAGGTGGCAGTGTATACCTGCTCGGAATTAACCGCTTCAGAGATATCAATGACAGCGTCGGTCACCATAATGGTGATCAACTATTGCTCCGTATTGCAGAGCGACTCGATCAGCAGTTTGGTGATGAGTTTGTATTAGCTCGTATTGGTGGTGATGAATTTGCAGTTTACGCACCCAACTTGCAAAAAGAGCAGGAAGTTCGCCTAACCGTTAGACGGCTGCAACAAGTCTTCGCCTCTCCGTTTCTCTGCGCAGATGAAACTGTCATCATGAATATTGCCATTGGTGTTGTGGAAACGCAGCCTGAATACCAAATGCAGCAATGGTTACGTAATGCCAGTATTGCATTGAGTTACGCCAAGCAAGAAACCCATTCTGGGGTGTGTTATTACAGTCCAGAAATGGCCAGCGCCTCTAAGTTCCGAACTCAGATGATTGCCAAAATACAGCAAGGTATCGAGCAAAAAGAGTTTATACCGTATTACCAATCCATCATTGATTTATCTAGTGGTGAGGTTGTTGGTGCAGAGGCTCTAGCACGTTGGCACAGTGCCGATGGCGTAGTCTCGCCTTTGGACTTTATTGCTCTTGCTGAAGAGAGTGGCATGATCAAACAAATCGGTCACCAAATCTTACTTAAGGCCTGTCAAGAAACTCAAACCGCAATTGAAAATGGTCGTTGGCATAAAGATTTCCAACTGCACGTGAATGTTTCAGTCAACCAACTTTCATGTCCTGAGTTCATCTCAGATGTTGCCCAGATATTATCTCAGACAGGATTGTGCGCTCAAAACCTCACACTTGAAATCACTGAGTCCAAAATTGTTGGCGGAGACCCAACAACCCTAGACAACATGCTCAAGCTACGCGAAATGAACGTTGGGATTGCCATTGATGATTTTGGCACGGGCTACTCCTCGTTAGCGTACCTAGATAGCTTGCCATTTACTTGTCTGAAGATAGACAGGACGTTCACTAATAGATTAAACCCAAATAATCTGGAAAACTCCGTTTTCGCAGCAATCATTACCATCACTAAAGGTTTGAAAGCAAACGTGGTCGCGGAAGGTGTGGAGACGGCAGAACAAGCACGACTTTTACGCTCATTAGGCTGTACACAGGTTCAAGGGTTCTATTACAGCCGTCCATTACCCATCGAAGAATGGCCAACACATTTGGTTAACATGAAGTAGAAAAGAGCTGAAATTGTTGATTTCGTAGTCATCCTCTACTGACAATCTACCGAACTGTTATTTATACTTAATTGCAATTCTATTCCTGTTCACAATTATCTGGATCGACATAATGATAACTAAGAATCTACCCCTAACAGATTTGCACCGTCACCTCGACGGTAATATCCGCACTCAAACGATTCTCGAACTTGGCCAAAAGTTCGGTGTAGCACTTCCGGCATACGATATTGAGTCTCTTACACCACACGTTCAAATTGTCGAAGCAGAACCATCTCTTGTGGCTTTCCTTTCTAAGCTAGACTGGGGTGTGGCGGTATTGGGCGATCTAGATGCATGTCGCCGTGTTGCCTACGAAAACGTAGAAGACGCACTTAACGCACAAATTGATTACGCTGAACTTCGCTTCTCGCCTTACTACATGGCAATGAAACACAAACTACCAGTAGCTGGCGTAGTTGAAGCCGTCGTTGATGGTGTACAAGCGGGCATGCGTGACTTCGGTATTAAGGCAAACCTAATCGGTATCATGAGCCGTACTTTTGGTACAGATGCTTGTCAACAGGAACTGGAAGGTATCCTAAGCCAAAAAGATCACATCGTAGCTGTAGACCTTGCTGGTGATGAACTTGGTCAACCTGGCGATCGTTTTGTTTCTCACTTTAAACAAGTGCGTGATGCTGGTCTAAACGTCACGATTCACGCAGGTGAAGCAGCAGGCGCGGAAAGCATGTGGCAAGCAATTCAAGAGCTTGGTGCAACGCGTATCGGTCATGGCGTTAAAGCAATCCAAGATCCTAAATTGATGGACTACCTTGCAGAAAACCGCATTGGTATTGAATCGTGCCTAACATCAAACTTCCAAACCAGTACGGTTGAGTCACTAGCAAACCACCCTCTGAAGCAATTCCTAGAGCACGGTGTGCTAGCGTGTCTAAACACGGACGATCCAGCGGTTGAAGGTATTGAGCTACCTTACGAGTACGAAGTGGCAGCACCAGCAGCGGGTCTAACCCAAGAGCAAATTCGCCAGGCGCAAATCAATGGCCTAGACATCGCTTTCCTATCAGATGCAGAAAAAACTGAACTGAAAGAAAAAGTGAAAGATCGCGTTTAATTGCCGTAAAAACATAAAAAAATGCCAGCATCTGCTGGCATTTTTTGTATCCGGAATCTGTAAGAGATTAAATCACGCGAGAGAATTGCTGCTGACGTGCCTTCGCGCGCAGGTACTTATCGAAACACATACAGATGTTACGAATCAATAGACGGCCACGAAGAGTTACGCGAATTTCATTGTCATCCACTTCCACCAGCTCATCATTAATAAAAGTTTGTAGCAACTCTAAATCTTCTTTGAAGTATTGCTCGAACTTCACGCCAAATTCAGACTCAATCGCTGTCTTATCTAGCTTGAAGTTACAGATAAGCTGTTTGATGACTTCACGACGTAGTAAATCGTCGGCATCCAAAGACACCCCTTTCCACAGCGCATGACGCAGGTCATTCACTTGCGCGTAGTATTTCTTCAACTCTTTTTGGTTTTGCGCATACGCATCACCAATCATTGAAATCGCCGAAACGCCAAAGCCTACCAAGTCGCATTCGCCTTGTGTGGTGTAGCCTTGGAAGTTACGATGCAAAATGCCTTCACGTTGAGCGACAGCCAGTTCGTCATCCGGCTTAGCAAAGTGATCCATACCGATGAACTGGTAACCTGCACCCGTTAGCGTTGCGATGGTGTCTTGCAGAATCGCCATTTTCTCTTCTGCTTTAGGTAGGTCTTCGTCTTTAATCTTGCGCTGTGCAGCAAATAGTTGAGGCATGTGCGCGTAGTTAAACACGGACAAACGACCCGGCTGCATTTCTAGCACTTGCTCTAATGTCTTAGCAAAAGACGCCTTAGTTTGCTTAGGTAAGCCGTAAATCAAATCAAGGTTAGTAGAGCGGAAGCCAAGTTCTTTCGCACGCGCAACCATAGCAAAGATAAATTCTTCATCTTGTTCACGGTTCACAAGCTGTTGAACTTCTTTGTTGAAGTCCTGCACACCGATGCTCAGGCGATTGAAACCTTCACCACGTAGATGATCCAGCATAGTTAGCTCGATTTCACGTGGGTCGACTTCAATACTGATTTCCGCATCAGCGCTAAAAGAGAACTCTTGGCGCAGCAAGTTCATCACTCGCGTGATTTGCTTTTCAGATAGGAAAGTTGGCGTACCACCACCAAAGTGCAATTGAGTGACTTTACGCTCCCCCAGCAACGATGCGCGTTGACGGATCTCGTGCTCAAGTACATCTAGGTATTCGTCTGCTTTGTGCGAATGGCGAGTAATGACTTTATTACAGCCACAGTAGTAGCAAAGCTTATGACAGAACGGAATATGAACGTACAGTGATAACGGACGCTCTGGGTACTGAGTGCATGCCATATCGTAGTCTGAAATGGTGAATGCTTCATGAAACTCCAGTGCCGTTGGGTACGAGGTGTAACGCGGACCGGAATAGTTGTACTTATCCAATACCGTTTGGTCCCAGACGATTTGCTGTTTCGATTCAATATGTTGATTCGACATGGTGGTACTTTCCGTTAAATGCTAGGGAGACGAAAGCCGTCACCCGATATTCAGAAACCGTTATTTTGCCATACCATGATGACAACTACGGTAACCACTGGCGGCTTTTTAAGTATAAAACCAAAGAAGTGCTAGCGTGATCACGTCCCCCCATGACGATAAAGAAACCGTTGGGGGTATCAGTTAGATCATCTGAATATTGATTTGGTTATTCAGTGGCTGAACGTTTTTCTGCAACACTTTGAGCTCTTCGATGATCGCGTCTGTTAAGCGCTGTTCTGCTTTGTGACGCGTCAGGTTCTGCTGCATACGCTCTTTCTTCGCAAGTTGCTGACGATCTTCGCCACGCGCCATATCTTTCACAACATGGTAAAGCTCAGAAATCGCAGGATATGTGGCGTCGAAATCGACACGGTCTTCACCTTGAACATAGTCCATGATGTTGTAAACACGGATACTGATTTCAGACAAATCACACTGACCTTGGATTCCCGCCTGACACAGAGTATGCACGTTCTCAAAAATGTTGGCATTACGCTTATCAATCGCCAACTTTTGATGCTTCAGCTGCAATTCCTTTTGCTTTTTCAATTGAAGCAGAAGGTAACCTGCATAAGAAGCCAGCGCGATAATGATCACTGCACCTGCAATCGCTAATAAGGTTACATTCATGAATTACTTATCCTTTGTAGTCGTCGAAGTTGATATCGTCGAAGTCTGCAAGTAAATCGTCATCGTTACGAGAACCTTTCGCTGCTGGTGCAGTGAAGTCTTCCTCTTCTTCCGGCTCTAGTAGACCTAGTTGGTCCATCAGCTTCTCGATGCGATCTAGCTTCTCGTCTACATATTTCTGTAAACCAGTACCTAGGTTCTCACCTGCTTCGATACGATCCAACAACACATTCAATTGCGCATCGTTTTCTAGCATCTCTAGCTCTTGCTCTGCAGATAGACGACGCTCTTGTTTGGTTTGCTTCTTCGCTGGCTCAACAATCAGAGGAATCTTCTTCTTGCTGCCTAGGCGAGGATCGCGTTTTTGCGCTGCTGCTTGTTTCTTCTGCTCTTCAGCGTCAGAGTTGCGGCTACCGGTCTTCAAGCCTTTACGCTTTTTCGCGCGCTTGCGTAGACGGCCTTCAACATCTGATTCTGTACGGTTACGAGTTACAACAAACTCAGGTGCGCCAGAGGCACCCGGCTTTCTTGATTTCTTTTTACGGCTCATTACTGGGTCTTCCTCAGTAAAATTACATCATTACCAATAAATTCGAGTTCGAGCTTATCCCGCTCTGCTAGGAACTGGAACGTGTCACGGCTAAAGAACACCACATGCGTAGGATCGTTCTTATAGTGCCATGTCCGAAAGGCTTCTACGTCGATGACCATTTTCGTCATCAGGCCTATCCAGCCACCTGGCTTAACTAAATTCAACCATTGCTTCCACACCATATCTGGGTGGTAGAGGTGTTCGATCACCTCTGTTGCTGTCATGAAATCATACTGCCTTTCTAGCACCGATGTATCTGGGTGGTAGTAAAGATCGTACAACGCCATGTTGTGCCCCGCTTCTTCTAACATTAAGGAAAGCGTTGGGCCCGGACCACAACCAAAGTCGATTCCGTTCGATTGTGGTGAAATTCGCTCTGCGACTGGGTCAGCAATTCGCGCCAAAAAGCGGCGATATCCCATATCCTCAGGATTGTTCTCATGCAGATCATAGTGAGCTTTTTCAGTTTCCGCATCCAAACGTTGGTCTGGATTGACGAATACCAAACTGCACTGCTCACACTGAAGATACTCGCGTTGCTTGTCTTCAAAAAAGTGGTGAGTGCGCTGATTCTGGCATAAAGGACAGGTGTGCATGCTGACTTCCTCAAACAGGGATGCGAAACATACCAGAAAGTAGACTCAGATTGGAGTGTTACTGGATACTTTTTCAGCAGTTTTTGTTAAAAAAGTTTTTATCGGAATTGAAGATATAAAAAAAGCGACAGTGAGACTGTCGCTTTCTGAATGCCACCTATAGCGGCGAAACTGTGTTGCACTCATTTGGTGCACCAAGAATCCTTTTGTTTTTCAAGCTTTCCCTGCCAAAAAGTGTTGTTCTTCATCTTCCTGATGAGTTTTGGCTATCCGTTCACTTCCTGTCTACTGAGCTACTTCCTGAGCTTGATCCATTTCACTGTCTTAACCGTTAGACGAGATGACCATCCATATCTGATAGGCTCCTTGCCTATCTAAGTCCCTCTTCCGACTACCAAACGTCCTTCGTTTGCGTCCTTGGAGACCTTATATCCATGGTCTAAATTCCTGTGATTCACTCCTTGTGAACAGCTTCTACTTTACAGGTTGGATAAAAACCGACAAGTCATAGAAAGAAATTATTGATAGGATTTTCTCTTCCAAAACAAATTACCCAACCTATCAACAACTTAAAACAAGAAGCGAGAAATCACATCGATCAAGTATGGCGAATGTCTCACAAAGTACCGAGCTAACTACGCTTTTGGAGGGAAGTTCACGAGTGATCAAAATCACGAACAAAAATGCCCCAGCGAAAACGCTAGGGCATATTTGTATAACTGTGCTCGAACTTTGTAGGGGATTTAGTGCAGACCGCCAACGTATTTCGACAGAGTTTCGATATCTTCATCTGTCATTTTTTTCGCGATATCACGCATCATGGCGTTCATATCGTTTTCACGATTACCATCGCGGAATTTGATCAGCTGAGCTTTGATGTAGTCAGCGTGCTGACCAGAAATTTTAGGGAAACCTGAAAGCTCAGTGCCGTTACCACGAGGGCCGTGACATGCGATACATGCGGTTAGACCGCGCTCTGCATCACCAGCTGTGTACAGTGTTTTACCTTTAGCCACCACATCTTCTGGTGTTGACTGCTCTGAAATAGGCAGCGAGGCATAGTACGCAGAAAGATCAGCGATATCTGTATCGGTTAATGGCATAGCCATGCCACTCATAACCGGGTCGTAACGACCTTGTTTACCACCGCTTGTCATACCAAGCTTTAGATCTTTCAACTGCTTCTCAAGATACTTAGCGTGCTGACCTGCTAGTTTAGGGTACATTGCGATTGCACTGTTGCCATCTGCTCCATGACAGGCGACACAGGTTTGTGATTTTGCTTTACCAGCTTCAATACTACCTTGGGCCCATACTGAGCAGCTGGCTAAAAGACTCAAAATTAGCGCTAATTTCTTCATGACATTCCATTATAATTATCAAGCTTCCAGTACCACGGAATGTGAACATACCGTGTACACTCATGGTACAATAGGCGACCTTATGCCGAGCACGGTTATTTTACACAATTTCACAAAAAAGTAATCAATCGACTACACAAAGTCGAGATGGAGTTAACAGTGAGCGTAAAAATTCATTACCAAAACACGCATTTCATCACCAGCGCACCCGATATTCGTCACTTACCAGAGGACGAAGGTGTCGAAATTGCGTTTGCAGGACGCTCAAACGCTGGTAAATCGAGTGCACTTAACCGTCTAACTAACCAAAAGAGCTTAGCCAAGACATCAAAGACCCCTGGTCGTACTCAATTGATCAACCTTTTCAAAGTGGAAGAAGGTTGTCACATTGTTGATTTGCCTGGGTACGGTTTTGCTCAAGTTCCTGTTGAGATGAAAAATAAGTGGCAGAAATCACTAGGTGAATACCTGCAAAAACGCGAATGCCTGAAAGGCTTAGTGGTTCTGATGGACATTCGCCACCCAATGAAAGATCTCGACCAGCAAATGATCTTCTGGGCTATCGACAGCCGCATCCCTGTTCAAGTTCTTCTGACTAAAGCAGACAAACTGAAAAGCGGTGCTCGCAAACAAACGCTACTAAAAATCCGCAAGCAAGTGGAGACATTTGGTGGTGACGTATCAGTTGACGTGTTCTCTTCACTGAAAGGTCTGGGTGTCGATCAGCTGCGTGCCAAACTGGACACTTGGTTTGCACCTGCATTTGCACACTTGATTGAAGAAGACGAGCAAGATGCTCAAGAGAGCGGCGAAGAATAATTAACAAAATTTGTTAAAATTTTTCGACACAGCCCTGCCTTTTGGTGGGGCTTTTGTTTATCTGCTACCCAAAACTGTGAATTTCAGGCAATAAAAATCCCCACCTTCCTGGCAGGGATAACGGGAGAGAAAAATTGGTAATTATTGTTATGTGGCGAAGCATTACCGAACTAAGATTCGATTTCAATAGGTTAAAAAGCAATCTTATTTCCTGCCTCGAGCCAAATACTCCCACCCCAACCTTACAATAATTTTAATATTCAGATAGTTAAGTCAGATTGAACATCAAAAATGCGTCACTTAGTTTCTTTCAAGAAAAAATAATAGTGTGACTGGTGTAAATTTACAGGATGAATAACGCAATAAATTTGAGGGAAAAATCGAGACTTTGCAGTGACTTAGAAAGGTCAGAAGAGAAGATTTTTGAGGGTTTAATTTAAATTACTGATCAAAAAGAAAAATTTTCTTTCGCCCAATAAAAAACGCCCCAGTCAAAAACTGACTGGGGCGGCTGAATCAGCCTAATCCAATAACGTGAAACAAAAGGTCTGAAAGATAGAACATCTTACCTCTGTACCCTACGAGAGATAATGTACAACAATTGGTCAGATTTGCAAAGAACTTTTGTAGTTTTTTTTCATTAATCTTTTATTAAGCAACAACAATTATCACAATCAAATCGCTTTTTTATTAGCACAAAAAAGCCAGCGTTTGTGCGCTGGCTCATAATAAATCGACCAAATTGGCTTAAAAATGACTAGTGTGCTTGATCCCAGTTATCACCATGACCAGCATCAGCGACTAGAGGCACTTTCAGCTCTGCTGCAGATTCCATCAAATTCTGTACTTTACTTTCAATTTCGGACAAAGACGACTCTTCAACTTCAAACACTAATTCATCGTGCACTTGCATCAGAAGTTTCACACGACCGTTGCCTTCTTCTTGAATCCACTGATCAACCAGTAGCATCGCTTTCTTGATGATATCCGCTGCGGTACCTTGCATTGGTGCGTTGATCGCTGCACGCTCTGCCGCTTTACGGCGCATACCGTTACGCGATTGGATTTCAGGCAGGTGCAGGCGACGACCAAAGATAGTTTCTACATACCCTTGGGCAGAAGCCGCACTGCGCGTGTCTTCCATGTACTGCATCACACCTGGATAGCGCTCAAAGTACTTGTCCATGTACGCTTGTGCTTCGCCACGCGGAATACCTAGCTGCTTCGCCAAACCAAATGCACTCATGCCGTAGATAAGGCCAAAGTTAACCGCTTTTGCGCGACGACGCTGCTCGCTTGAAACATCCTCAATTGCAACGCCCATAATTTCTGCAGCCGTCGCCGCATGAATATCTTTGCCATGGCGGAATGCATCAAGCAGCGCTTGGTCATCCGATAAGTGCGCCATAATACGCAATTCAATCTGTGAGTAGTCGACAGCCAGAATCTTGTACCCTGTAGGCGCAATAAATGCTTGGCGAATACGGCGACCTTCTTCGTTACGAATTGGGATATTCTGCAAGTTAGGATCGGTCGATGATAGACGACCCGTTGCGGTTACCGCTTGATGATAAGACGTGTGTACACGACCCGTTGATGGATTGATCATCTTCGGCAATTTGTCAGTGTATGTGGATTTTAGCTTCGCCAGACCACGGTACTCCAAAATCAGTTTTGGTAGTGGGTAGTCCAAAGCCAGCTCTTGCAGCACTTCTTCATTGGTAGAAGGCGTACCTGAAGGCGTCTTCTTAATAACTGGTAGACCCATTTTCTCAAATAGGATTGCTTGCAGCTGCTTAGGTGAGTTCATGTTGAACTCTTGTTCCGCAATCTCGTAGGCTTTTTGCTCAAGCTCTTCAAGACGAGCTGCGATTTCTACCGACTGCGCGCCCAACTTCATGTCATCAATCAGTACACCAGTGCGCTCAATACGAGACAACACTGGCACGAGTGGCATTTCAATCTCTTCGTAAACCGTTTTTAGCTTTTCATCTTGATCGATGTTCGCCGATAGACGGTTGTGTAGACGAAGTGTCACGTCCGCATCTTCTGCCGCGTATGGAGAAGCTTCATCAAGCTCAATTTGGTTGAAGGTTAGCTGGTTCTTACCTTTGCCTGCGATTTGTTCGAATGAAATACAGCTGTGCTGCAGGAATCGCAGTGCCAAGCTGTCCATATCGTGCTTACCGCCAACACTGTTGTATACGTAAGATGCCAACATGGTGTCGTGCTTGATGCCTTTCATCTCAATGCCGTAGCGAGCCAGCACCGACGCGTCGTATTTTAGGTTCTGACCGACTTTAGCTTGAGCCTCATCTTCAAGAATCGGCTTTAGCTGTGCCAATACCCAATCACGATCCAGTTGCTGCGGCGCATCTAGGTAGTCGTGAGCCACTGGTACATAAGCAGCAATGCCTTCATCTGTTGCAAATGACAAACCAACCAAGTTTGCCACCATGTAATCTAGGCTGTCGGTTTCAGTATCAAACGCGAATAACTCCGATGCTTTTAGTTTGTCTAACCAAGCATTGAATGAAGCTTCATCTAGGATGGTTTCGTATTGGCTACGGTCGATTTTTACCGCTGAGGTATCCATATCGGCTTTAGATGAAGCAGAACCACCACGCGCTGCGCCAGTTGATTCATCCGCTTCAACCACGCCTGTGCCGCCTTCTAAGAGCTCATTTAGCCAAGATTTAAACGTCAACTGACCGTACAGTTTGATCAGATCATCTGTGCTTGGTTCTGCTTTTAGCAATGATTCTGGCGTCTCTTCCAGCTCCACATCAAGCTTGATGGTGGCAAGCTCGTAAGACAGCATGGCATTGTCTTTGTTGTCGACTAGCTTCTTCGCCA
>Ga0209379_10002646_pt1 | contig 10786 bp, 8 predicted proteins | sample tdDd001_FD_187124 | JGI IMG/M metagenome (GOLD analysis project Ga0209379, IMG submission 187124) | Marine sediment microbial communities from the Atlantic coast under amendment with organic carbon and nitrate - tdDd00.1 (SPAdes)... | ecosystem: Environmental > Aquatic > Marine > Coastal >...
ACCTCCCATCACCCACAGCGCACTCACCGTCATCAGTGTCGTACCACTGGTTACCATAGTCCGCGAGAAGGTTGCCTTCACCGCACTGGTGCACACATCGGCTATCACCATCTTAGGTTTTGACGTTAACAACTCCCTGATCCTGTCGGCGATAATAATAGAATCGTTAAGTGAGTAGCCTAAAATAGCCAGCACAGCGGCGAGGACCGTCAGATTAAACTCCAGCTGTGTCAGTGAGAAAAAGGCCAGTACGAAAATGACGTCATGAAACAGCGCAAATAGTGCTCCGCTGGCGAGGCGCCACTCGAAGCGAAAACTCAGGTAGCCTAAGATACATAACATAGCAACCAACAGGGCTAATCCACCCTGCTCCGCTAACTCCTGACCGATTTGTGGGCCAACAATGCTCGAATTCAGTACCTCAACACCACTGTGTAGCGGAGTTAATAACTGAACAACATCCAAGGCATTAGCACTAACATCACCCGAAGTTTCCGCCTGACTATAGCGCAGCACCCAACGTCCGGGCTCGCCCGCCGAGATCACACTCACCTCCTGCTCAGACACTCCCCCCAATAAGCGCTCAATCTGATTAGCCTTAATGTCACCGTCAATACGGATCTCGGTCACTACGCCACCGGTAAAGTCCAATCCCCAATTAAAGCCTTTAACAGTAATAACCGACAAGGAAAGTATCATCAGGATCAGAGAGAGACAGCTTGAAACGTAGCGCCACTTTGTAAGTCTGTTCACTTTCTTAGCATTAGTATTAATATTCATATTACACCTTCACATCGCGGCTAAAGTCACGTCCATACACCCAATTAATCAATGCCCGGGAAGCAAAAATTCCGGTAAACATACTGGTTAACAGCCCAAGTCCTAGTGTTAAGGCAAAACCTTGAATTGGACCGTTCCCTATGGAATAGAGCACTACGGCGGTGATCATAGTGGTAAAGTTGGCATCAAAAATTGTTGAAACGGCGCTATCAAAACCTCTGTCTATCGCGTGGGCAAAGCCTCTTCCCTCCTTCAATTTATCCTTTATTCGCTCGAAGATGAGCACATTGGTATCGACGGCCATTCCAACGGTTAACACCAAACCAGCGATACCAGGCAGGGTTAACACAGCGCCGGGAATTAGCGCCAATAAGCCAAATAGAATCACCATATTGGTGATCAGAGCCACATTAGCCACCCAACCTAAACGGCGATACCAGAGCCCCATAAAGAGCAAGGTCATTGCCATTCCCAGTGCCAAGGCAGAAAATCCATTGGTAATATTTTCCGCGCCGAGACTCGGCCCAATAGTACGCTCTTCGACTATGGTAACCGGTGCAGTCATAGAGCCAGCCCGTAGTAATAGCGCTAGCTGCTGCGCCTGAGAATAGTCGCCAGCCCCGGTTATGCTAAAGCGATCACCGAGTTGAGATTGAATCGTTGCAACGCTGATAACCTCCGTACTTTGCTTAACCTTACCTTGAGCATCACGGCTGTATTCGCTGTAGGATGTCGCCATCGGCTTTCCTATATTGTCACGAGAGAAGTCCGACATCACTTTTCCACCGGCACGATCCAGGTGGATCACTACCTCCGGCATCCCCATCTCCCCCAGACTCGCCCTGGCATCGACAATATGCTCGCCTCCGAGCACCGGCTTTCTGGCAACATAAACAGGCAGCGCTGATTTATCTTTTAAGATCTTAGCATTCACCGACCCGGCATTTTTCACTTCATAAAAAGCCAGACTCGCCGTTGCTCCTATGACATTTTTTGCAGCAGCCGGATCCTGAACACCCGGTAACTCGATTCTGATCCTGTGCTCACCCTGACGCTGAACCAAGGCTTCTGTGATCCCAAGCTGCTCAATGCGGCTACGCATAATTTGAAGGTTTTGTTTTACCGTCAGGTCACGGATTTTAATCTTTTCGTCCGGCTTAAAATCAGCCCTCAATGAACTGTTTTCTAAGTTCGTTACCTGCCAAATCGGATAGTTGGTTTTAATGAACTGTCTGATATCTCCTCTGCCACTGGTATCCGGTATTGTGATAACAACCCCGGTCTCACTGCCCAGGCGGACACTGACCCCTGCAATGCCCTGAGTACGGGTAAACTGTCTGACAGAGTCGACGAAGGCGTCATAATGAAGCTGGTAAACAGGCTCAACCTCTACATCCAGCAAGAACTGCACTCCTCCACGAAGATCAAGCCCGAGTTTAATCGGTGTAAACCCCATGGAAAGTAGCCACTCGGGCGCCGCCGGAGCCAAGGCGAGTGTCAGCTGTGAATCGTCTTCAACCCTATCGCTTAAGAAGGATTTTGCCTTGCTCTGTTGCGATTCTTGCTCCAGTACGATGACCGTTTCACCTTCAGCCTGGGTGATTCTTTTTACTTGGATTCCTTCATCCGTCAATACTCTACTGAGGGCCTGTGGTGTTAGGTTTAAGCCAGCTTTCGCACCAACTTGAATCGCCGCATCCTCCCCATACCAGGTTGGTAACGCACTGAAAAGCATGATGATGAAGGTTATCACCAACACTATATACTTCCACGCTGAGTAGTGATTCATTATTTTGTTATTGCTAGGTTTTCTCATATTTTTCGCTCATTTAATATTTGCTAAGCGCTATAAAAACTCTCTTCTCGCCGTAATACAGACATGGAAAATGACATTCCGAAGTCGAATGCAGAGCTGGCAAAAAAGAGAATAAAATCAAGCCATCAAAGAGTGGCTTATTTGCGTGCGTTAACTAAATGAGGGAGTTTGTGAAAAACGATACAAAAGGTTGGACTCTTTCCATCCCGAAACTCTGGATGGCGCAGTCCCTATATGGAGGGGCCAATCTAAATTTGCTGGCAGATCGATACGGTAGCCAATACTAAAGGAGGGGATTGGCGGTGATACAAATTCAAAAGCGAGTAAATAATCTGGCTTACTCTCTCGAGGATCATGCTGAGCGAAACTAATTAAACGTGATGAAATGAGTGGAACAAAGCTTGAATCACCTTGGTCATGCCCGTGAACGTGCTTGTGGGGGTGTTTTGGGTATTCAAGGTGTGAACTATCCGACAGGGATTTAGCCGTGATAACCTTATCTGTAAAGCTCTTATATGTTTGATTGTGAAGATCGTTTTGTTCGACCTCTTGGCTCAACCTTATGTCATCAGAAAAATCAGCAGACACAGGAGTGAGAAAAATTCCCCCTATGAATAAGATGATTAATCCAAAACGTAAAAAAGCCAGCACTCTCGCCCCTGAAAAAGGTTTACATAAGCGATGCATGTTATAGCGTGTTGCAATCAGAAACAAATTAATTTTTCATCATCTAATCCAATCGGTATAACAAAACAGAGGCACTGATCGACAGCGACAAAAAAACCGCTATAAAAGCGGTTTTTAAAATAACACCTTACGAATTAAATGTACTCGACAGCGGTGATCTCGTAATCGGTCAGGCCACCGGGAGTATTGATGCTCACCTCATCATCAAGGTTTTTACCAATCAAGCCACGGGCAATGGGTGAACTTACCGAAATAAGGTTCTCTTTGATATTAGCTTCATCTTCACCAACGATGCGGTAAGTCATTTCAGCATCGGTATCAATGTTTACAATGGTTACCGTAGTACCGAAAATGATGCGGCCGGTGTTTGGCATTTTAGTCACATCGATGATCTGCGCATTAGAGAGTTTCCCCTCAATATCACGTACGCGAGCTTCACATAAACCTTGTTCTTCACGTGCGGCGTGATATTCGGCATTTTCCTTCAGATCGCCAAGCTCTCTCGCTTCACCGATTGCCTGAGCGATCACAGGACGCTTCTCAAACTTTAAATGATCTAACTCTTTACGCAGCTGATCTGCACCAACAATTGTCATTGGAACCTTGTTCATAATCCTCTTTCGTCTCCTTTAAAACAAAAGCAGCCCTGCAGACTCATGGTTCTACAGGTCAAAAACTTGTAATAAGGCCATTCTATACGCTGAACGCCTTCTATGCCATCGGCTATCTATATATGTGAACCTATCAGCGTACCTAACCTTTTAAACAGATTCCACTATTCTCGATGTAATCAAGTTAAAACTAGTTCAAAAAAATAGTTAAATCACAAGTTCACCATTCTTTCTTAAATCCGAATCAACAATTCAAAACTTTGGGGAACCGGACAAGCAACAGGAACAAAAAAGGCCGCAAACGCGGCCTTTTATCATTAAGCAGTTAATATCACTTAATCTTACTATGCAACTCCTGCACAGAGCTTACATTGCTACGATCATCCGCCGCATGCGCCATACAGGTCGCAAATGCAGCATTTAGCGTGGTAGTGTAATTTACCTTGTATCTCAGAGCACCACGACGCAACTGACGTGAGTCCTCAATCGCCTGACGACCTTCAGTTGTGTTAACTATGTAGGTGTACTCATCGTTCTTGATACGGTCAAGAATATGAGGACGACCTTCATGTACCTTGTTAACCAAACGAGGATTGATACCCGCTTCACCAAGTACAACCGCTGTACCGTGCGTTGCGTCGATCTCATACCCAAGGCCAATTAACTTAGCCGCTAAATCTACAACTCGTGCCTTGTCGCTGTTACGAACAGAGAGTAGCGCACGGCCTGACTTAGGCACTTCACTGGTGGCACCGAGTTGAGCTTTGGCATAGGCTTCAGCAAATGTCTCACCAACTCCCATCACTTCACCGGTTGAACGCATCTCAGGGCCAAGTAAAGGATCCACACCCGGGAACTTGTTGAAAGGTAATACCACCTCTTTAACAGAGTAATAAGGCGGGATAACCTCTTGGGTAAAGTTCTGTGACTTAAGGCTTTGACCCGCCATCACACGTGCAGCTATCTTAGCTAAAGGCACACCAGTGGCTTTAGAGACGAATGGTACCGTTCGCGCTGCGCGTGGGTTGACTTCAATCATATAGATCTCGTCATCCTTCACGGCAAATTGGACATTCATCAAACCGATAACGCCAAGTTCCATCGCCAGCTTACCCACCTGCTCGCGCATACGATTTTGAATATCGTCGCTTAAGCTATAAGGCGGTAGTGAACAACCTGAGTCACCCGAGTGAACACCCGCTTGCTCGATATGCTCCATAATAGAACCGACAACAACAGTTTCACCGTCACAGACGGCATCGATATCGATCTCAATGGCATTATCAAGGAAGCGGTCCAGTAGGACAGGCGATGCATTAGATACGCTGACCGCTTCGTTGAAGTAACGACGCAAGTCCTGCTCATCATAAACAATCTCCATCGCGCGACCACCGAGTACATATGATGGGCGAACAACCAATGGGTAACCGATACGCTCAGCAGAAATAACCGCGCCTTCAACGGTTGTAACCGTATCATTTTCAGGTTGCTTCATCTCGAGACGTTGAATTGCCTGCTGGAAACGCTCACGATCTTCAGCGCGGTCAATGGCATCAGGGCTGGTACCGATAATCGGCACACCCGCAGCTTCCAAAGAGCGAGCCAGCTTAAGCGGAGTCTGACCACCGTACTGAACGATAACGCCTTTCGGCTTTTCAATACGAACAATCTCCAGTACATCTTCAAGGGTAACTGGCTCGAAATAGAGTCTGTCTGACGTGTCGTAATCTGTCGATACGGTTTCAGGGTTACAGTTAACCATAATGGTTTCATAACCATCTTCACGCAAGGCTAACGCCGCGTGCACACAACAGTAATCAAACTCAATACCTTGACCGATTCTGTTTGGCCCACCGCCTAAAATCATGATCTTGTCGCGATTTGATGGTGCAGCTTCACACTCCTCTTCATAGGTAGAGTACATGTAAGCCGTATCGGTTGAGAACTCTGCAGCACAAGTATCGACACGCTTATAAACCGGGAAGATCTCATGTCTTTGACGCAGTTTACGCATCTCCGACTCACTAATACCGAGTAAAAGTGAAAGACGAATATCGGAGAAACCTTTACGCTTTAACTTACGCAGGAATGCTTCATTCAAACCTGACATACCTGAGTCTTTAACTTCTGACTCAAGGTTTATCAGCTCTTCAAGCTGAACAAGGAACCATGGATCGATATTGGTCAGGCCAAAAATATCATCGACAGAGAGTCCTGCGCGTAGCGCATCGGCAATATACCAGATACGGTCGGCACCCGGCTCTTGAAGCTCATGACGAATACGCGCCAGTGCTTCACCCTCTTCGATATCGACAATTGGGTCTAAGCCATTCATACCGACTTCTAAACCACGAAGGGCTTTTTGAAGTGATTCCTGGAAAGTGCGGCCAATAGCCATCACTTCACCTACTGACTTCATCTGAGTAGTCAGACGGTCATTAGAACCGGCAAACTTCTCGAAATTAAAGCGAGGCAACTTAGTAACAACATAATCGATAGCGGGCTCGAATGATGCCGGAGTATTACCACCGGTGATATCATTCTTCAACTCGTCTAAGGTGAAACCTACTGCAAGTTTTGCCGCAATTTTTGCAATCGGGAAACCCGTTGCTTTTGAAGCTAACGCAGATGAACGAGATACACGCGGGTTCATCTCGATGATAACCATTCGGCCATCTTTCGGATTGATACCAAACTGTACGTTCGATCCACCAGTCTCAACACCAATCTCACGCAAGACGGCAAGCGATGCATTACGCATCAACTGGTACTCTTTATCAGTCAGAGTTTGCGCTGGTGCGACCGTAATCGAGTCACCGGTATGAACCCCCATAGGGTCGAAGTTTTCGATAGCACAGACGATGATGCAATTGTCATTGCGATCACGTACCACTTCCATCTCATACTCTTTCCAACCGATCAAAGATTCGTCGATAAGCAGTTCACTTGTCGGTGAAAGTTCAAGACCCTGAGAACAGATCTCCTCGAACTCCTCCTTGTTATAGGCGATACCACCACCACTACCACCCATAGTAAACGACGGACGGATAATACAAGGGAATCCAAGCTCTGCAACGACAGCATTAGCTTCATCCATAGAGTGAGCAATACCAGCACGAGGACATTCAAGACCTATCGATTTCATCGCAACATCGAAACGGCTTCTATCTTCAGCCTTATCGATAGCATCGGCAGTCGCGCCAATCATCTCGACATTAAACTCTTCGAGGACGCCTTTGCTCTCTAGTTCAAGCGCACAGTTAAGTGCAGTCTGACCACCCATGGTAGGCAAAATCGCATCGGGGCGCTCTTTGGCAATAATGTTACGAACAACTTCCCAGTGAATTGGCTCGATATAAGTCGCATCGGCCATCTCTGGATCAGTCATAATTGTCGCAGGGTTGGAGTTAACGAGAATGACCCGGTAACCTTCTTCACGCAGCGCTTTACAAGCCTGGGCTCCTGAGTAATCAAACTCACACGCTTGACCGATCACAATCGGACCTGCGCCCAGGATAAGAATACTTTTTATATCTGTACGTTTTGGCATCTCTTAAACCTTCTCCCGGACTATTTGGCGTGTTGACGATATAACTCGATCAGCTCAATAAAATGATTGAACAAAGGAGCAGCATCGTGGGGACCCGGACTCGCTTCAGGGTGTCCCTGGAAGCTGAATGCAGGCTTATCCGTCAAATGTATACCTTGCAGCGAACCATCAAACAGCGACTTATGTGTCACCTTAATATTTTCAGGTAAACTATCTTCATCAGCCGCAAAACCGTGGTTTTGGCTGGTGATCATGACATTACCTTGTTCGATGTTACTGACTGGATGGTTAGCTCCATGGTGGCCAAACTTCATCTTAGAAGTTTTAGCTCCTGAGGCTAATGCCAATAACTGATGACCCAAACAGATACCAAAGACAGGAATATCTGTCGTCAGGATCTCTTGAATTGCAGCAATCGCATAGTCACATGGCTCAGGATCTCCCGGGCCATTTGATAGGAAGATCCCATCAGGATTCATGGCTAACACTTCAGATGCTGGAGTCTTAGCAGGTACAACCGTCACATCACAACCACGGTCAACAAGCATACGTAAAATGTTACGTTTCACACCGTAGTCATAAGCAACGACTTTGTATTTTAGTTCAGACTCAGGCGTATCATCCGGCAGACCACCGACTAAACGCCAGCTTCCATTTCGCCATTGGTAACTTTTTTCAGTCGTCACCTCTTTGGCTAAATCCATGCCTTTTAAGCCAGGAAATGCTTTTGCTTCGGCCAGAGCCTTAGCTACATCCTGTTCACCGACCAGAATACATCCAGCCTGTGCTCCTTTTTCCCGCAAAATACGAGTCAACTTACGCGTATCGATATCTGCAATACCAACAATATTGTTGGCTTTAAGATAATCGCTTAAGCTTTGCTTATTACGAAAGTTGCTAGCAATTAAAGGAAGATCTCTAATAATCAGACCACGAGCATGTACTGAGTCAGATTCTTTATCTTCATCATTGGTTCCCGTGTTACCAATATGAGGATAGGTTAGAGTTACAATTTGGCGAGAATAAGACGGATCAGTCAGTATCTCCTGGTATCCGGTCATTGAAGTGTTAAAAACCACTTCACCAACAGCATGTCCATCGGCACCAATTGCTGTGCCAGAGAATACAGTTCCATCTTCGAGTACGAGTAAGGCAGACTTTGTCAACGCGACCTCCATAAAGAGCCAAGCCACTGAAATATAATGGTTTTGTTTATAGTTAAAATACCAATTTCCGCATAAATACGAAATTTTGACAAATTCGGACAAGCATATAGGCTTTTAACCGCTTCGTCTATTTTTTTCTGTTTTTTCTTCTTTGAAAAATTTTCACCTACGCTATAAGCGCCAGAAACAGCGACAATGAGCAGCTGATGTAAGGGACTAACGCGTCTGTGCATAACCCTTTCCTACACCGTCCTGGTGTTCAGGGATAAATACGTCCATGTATAAAAAAACCGCCATATAGACGGTTTTTCATTAACTCTAATTGAGTCCTAATACCTGCTGCATATCATAAAGACCAGGATCTTCCTCTGCTAACCAGGATGCGGCACGCATGGCACCATTGGCAAAGGTCATTCGACTCGAGGCCTTATGGGTGATCTCTAATCGCTCACCGATATCGGCAAACATAGCCGTATGTTCACCAACTAAGTCGCCTGCACGTATAGTCGAGAAACCTATCGTTTCACGATCGCGTTCACCTGTGATCCCTTCACGGCCATATACGGCACACTTTTCAAGATCACGACCTAAGGTTTCTGCGATAACTTCACCCATCTTAAGCGCGGTTCCCGATGGTGCATCTTTCTTATATCTGTGGTGACCTTCGATAATCTCGATATCGGTATAGTCACCCATCACCTTTGCCGCAACCTCAAGTAACTTCCACATAAGGTTAACACCGACAGCCATATTAGGAGCCATCACAATGGGTGTTGATTCAGCATAAGCCGAAATCTGCTCTTTTTGAGCATGATTGAAACCGGTGGTGCCAATGACGATAGCTTTACCATTCTTTGCACACCAATCGGTATGAACCAGGCTCGCTTCAGGAGAGGTAAAGTCAATCAGGACATCGAAGTCATCAACAACCTTATCGAGTGAATCCGTAATAGCTACATTCATTGCACCCACACCGGCAAGTTCACCAGCATCGACACCAATTAATGTCGAGCCAGCCCTTTCTATAGCTGCTCCCAACAAAATACATGGTTGTAGTCTGGCGGCTTCGATAAGAGTTCGTCCCATGCGGCCACTACCGCCCGTAATAGCCACTCTTACTCGTTCACTCATCATCAGTTTCCTTATGTAAGTCAATCTTAATCAACACTGTTACTAAGATCGAATAGATACAGTGCTGATATTTAATTCAAAAAAAAGCCTAAGCATTGGCTTAGGCTTTTAATATTACAGAATGTCGAGCAATTCAACTTCGAATACGAGAGCCGAATATGGCGGGATAGATGCGCCAGCACCACGCTCGCCGTAAGCTAAGTGATGAGGAACATATAGCTTCCACTTAGCACCTACAGGCATAAGCTGTAACGCTTCGGTCCAACCAGCGATAACACCTGATACAGGGAACTCGGCAGGCTGATCACGTACAACAGAGCTATCGAATACATCGCCACTGATGAAAGTACCATGGTAGTGAGTACGAACTGTTGAATCAAGACCAGGCTTATCACCAGCGCCTTCATTGATAACTTCATACTGTAGGCCAGACTCTAGAGTCTGAACACCGTCACGCTTGGCATTTTCTGCAAGGAAAGTTTCACCTTCAGCTGACGCTGCTTCTGCAGCCGCTTCTTGTACTTTCTGAATACGCTGACTGATCTCAGTAAAAGCAACTTGAAGATCTTGCATAGCAACTTGGCTTTCTATGCCATCGAATGCATCCGATAGACCTAGCTGTACAGCAGAGATACTGATACCTTCAAATGAGTTAGCAGCTAATTGCTCGCCTAGTTGACGGCCTACACCGTAACTTGCTTGCTCTTCAATAGTAGTGAACTTGTCAGACATAATAATTCTACTCTCAATGATTCAATTAATTTCGCGCGACACTTTACCATATTCCCTGCGAAGATTCTTTATAACTAATAGATTATTTCGTAAATTGACAGCTGTTTTTATCCGCAGGTTTACTGGCCCGATATAAAGGCATCACTTGCGGTTGCATCTTAGTTAAATCATCGATTCTATGTCCATGTGAAGGGTGCGTAGACAACAACTCAGGCCCCTGCTCTCCGCCTTGTTTCGCCATATTTAACCATAATGCAATACTTTGACCAGGATCGAAGCCAGCGCGTGCCATTAACTCCACCCCCATTATATC
>Ga0209379_10002648_pt1 | contig 10775 bp, 9 predicted proteins | sample tdDd001_FD_187124 | JGI IMG/M metagenome (GOLD analysis project Ga0209379, IMG submission 187124) | Marine sediment microbial communities from the Atlantic coast under amendment with organic carbon and nitrate - tdDd00.1 (SPAdes)... | ecosystem: Environmental > Aquatic > Marine > Coastal >...
ATCTGTGTAGAAATCCGATAACACGTCGGCTAGATGAGCCCGGGAAAGTTCACCTTGTAAGTCACCATCGGAGTCGACAACAGGCAGGGGAAAGTCTGATTCCATCGTTGCCGGAATGATGCTTTCAAGCAGTGCATCCTGTGATATCGGAGTCAGCTCCTCGACCTTAAAGTCTTCCATCAGTGCTTCTTTATCTGTCTTTACGGCATCTTCCAGCGCTTCCTGGCACACGACTCCCTGGAAACCCTCATCGGTAACGTAATAGGCATAATCAGCCGGGATTCGCTTCATCTGTTTGAGTGCTTCGCCTATCGTGTCGGCGGTAAGACGATATGCAGGCGGCTTCATGACAGTTTCGACGGTCAGGGCTCGCGGACGGTTTACATCTTTGACGAAGGCTTCGACATAATCGTCGGCAGGGTTGAGCAAGATATCCACCGGTTCGCCCACCTGAACCAGGTTGCCATCTTTGAGGATCGCGATCCGGTCGCCAATTCGCAGCGCTTCATCGAGATCATGGGTAATGAAAATGATGGTCTTATGTAGTTCTTTTTGCAGCTCGATCAGTTGATCCTGCATTTCACTGCGTATCAAGGGATCCAATGCCGAGAAGGCCTCATCCATCAGCAGTATTTCTGCATCGGTACACAGGGCTCTTGCCAGGCCGACGCGCTGCTGCTGACCACCGGAAAGCTGAGAAGGGTACTGCTCTTCATATCCGGCCAGACCGACTGTTTCAAGCCATTGGGCGGCTTTGGCGTTTCTACTTGCTTTGTCTACCCCTTGCACACTGAGGCCATAAGCGACATTTTCCAGTACGCTTCTGTGGGGCATTAAACCAAAGCGTTGGAATACCATGGCCATTTTATTGCGGCGAAATTGCTCCAGCTCCTTGGTATTGAGCCTCATCACATCGATGCCTTCAACCAGAATTTGCCCCTCTGTGGGATCTATTAGTCGGTTGAAGTGGCGGATCAAGGTTGATTTTCCCGAGCCTGAAAGCCCCATAATCACAAATATTTCACCCTGATGAATATCGAGGTTGATGGCTTTGAGGCCCACGGTATGGCCGGTTTTCGCCAGAATGTCATCCTTGGATAAACCATCCCTAACCATAGGCATGACGCTGGTTGGCTTTTTGCCAAAGACCTTAAATAGATCCTTAATCTGAATGAGTGGCTCTGTTGGTGATGCGTTACTCATGATGTCCACCCTGCATATGTTTCTGAGACCGCTTGGCGTAGGCTTGAGAGGCGCGATCAAAAATGATGGCTAGAGCGACGATGGCTAAACCGTTAAAGAGCCCGAGGGTGAAATACTGGTTGGTGATCGACTTGAGTACCGGTTGACCCAGCCCCTTGACGCCAATCATAGACGCGATAACTACCATCCCCAACGCCATCATAATGGTCTGGTTGATGCCTGCCATTATGGTGGGAGAGGCCAGAGGTAACTGAACACCCATCAGGCGTTGCATCGGATTAGCACCATAGGCGGTGGCGGCCTCAAGGACTTCTTTGTCTACCAGACGGATCCCCAGGTTAGTCAGGCGAATGACTGGCGGAATGGCATAAATCACCACGGCAATAACACCGGGCACCTTGCCAATTCCAAGCAACATGACCACGGGGATCAGATACACGAAGGCCGGCATGGTTTGCATCACATCCAGAATCGGTGTCACCAATGCCTGAGTTCGATTGCTGCGGGACATTAAGATCCCTATGGGCACGCCCAATACTATGGCCAATAGCGTACACACGGTAATGATACTGAGGGTGCGCATCGTATCTTCCCACATGCCGAAATAGCCGATCAGTAGAAATGAAACAACGACGCCCAGAGACAATTTCCATGAACGGCTGGTGAAGTAAACTAAAGCGGTAATAGAGAGCAGTACTGCCCACCAGGGCGATTGCACCAACAGCTTTTCAAACCAGATAAGAAAGTCGAGCAGCGGATCGAAGAAAGACTCGATGACATCACCATACTCACGGGAAAAGTCCCGAAAGCTGCCATCCAAATATTTGCGAATTTCCAACAAAGTGGAACGGTCCATTTTCGGAAATTTGCTGAGCCAAGAATAGTCAGCCATTACTACCTCTATAATGTTTTACACGGGATAATCCAGATGGGGAGCAAAATAGCGAGGCTCAGAGCCCCGCTTTTGTTGTGTTTAAAGTGCTTCGATTGCCGCTTTTACCTTTGCGCCAACATCGGCAGGAACCCATTTAAGCCAGGTGTCTTCATGATTCATCAGGAAATACTCGGCTGCGATATTGCCGTCTGCCTGATTGTCTTCCATCCAGGCCAGCAAGCCGTTCATCTGGGCATTGGTCAGGGAGCGTTTACCAAGATACGCGAATGCTTGGGTTGATTTTTCAGCGAAATCTGTGGTGGTGACAGTTTGTACCAATGCCGATGGATACATGGTGACCTTGGGATCGGCGCACTCGACTTTGGAGATACAGTCACGGAAATGATCCACATCTATACCGCTACCAAAATCCACCTTGGCCATTTTGTACTTACCCAATACCGCTGTGGGTGCCCAGTAATAACCAAACCAAGGCTTTCCACGCTCGTAGGCACGGGCGATGGAACCTGACAGGCCTGCTCCTGAGCCGGGATCGACCAGATCAAACCCGGCATCACTTAGCTTAAGCGCACGATACAGATTTTCAGCCGAGAGTTGACAGCCCCATCCCGCAGGGCAGCCATAAAAAGCACCACGGTCAGGATCTTCCGGATGTTTAAAGGTTTTCACTTTGGCGATAATACCCTCAATGGTTTTCAGGCTTGGGTCCTTGTCGACCATATATTGGGGTACCCAGAAGCCTTCTTCACCGCCATCAGAGAGTGAATGACCCGCGATAGCCAAGCGTTTGTCGCTGACACCTCGTTCGATAAGTTCTTTAACGCTGTTGCTCCAGATTTCAGGCGCGATATCAGGTTCACCTTTTTCAACCATAGAGGTGCTGGTAGGCATAGTATCACCAGGGATCAGCTCGGCTTCGCAGCCGTAACCATACTCCAGAATAAAGCGATCTACATTAGCGATTAATGAAGCCGAGCTCCAATTCATATCTGCGATGGTGACCTTGCCGCATTGCTCTTCGGCAAGGGCTTGATGTGTCGCGGTACTAAGGAGTATTCCGCCAATCAAAATCATAGTTTTCATAAGAGCTCCGTGCTCGAGGTGAGAATGTTTTGCGCGCGTGCCTTTAATTAACAATTGTTAGAGTTCAAACTAGGGGCTGTGCTACGGTTCTTACAGGCGACGGCATCAGTATAATCCTATTACTAGAAACAGGACGACAGTAAAGGATTTGATACAATAAGTTAGCACAGTTCACAGCCTGTTAACAGTTCTGTGATCTGAGGCGGTTGTTTCAATCTATTTCCCCTTTATTTAGGTGGTTAGAGTTCAAACTAATAGTGAGTCTGGAGGCCAACTTAATCTATTAAAAATAGAAAACCGCATTCCTTTAGGAATACGGTTTTTAATGTCTAAAGTTGGATAGATCTTGATGAAAGCTGGCTGGTGATATTTAACCTGGCTGGAAAATACATTTTAATCGCTTCGCTATGATCAGGCGTGACATGGTAAATACACCACTGACCGTTTTTTGATGCAAGCGAAAAATCGTGTCGTAGAGGCGGCGAACTAATCGTCCCTTTAAGATTAGCTTGTCATTCATCATGGTACTGATAGCGAAGTTATGGCCTATTGCGACGACCATGCCGCCATCTTTATAGATGAAAGGTGTGAGCTGTTTTCCTACAATCAGTCCGCTTAAGCTTTTGGCTAAATGTACCGCTGCACGATTAGCTGCCTGAGCCTTAGGAGGCACCATTAAACCATCGTCTTGAGGGATTGAGGCGCAGTCTCCCAGTGCAAATATATTTGGATCCAGGGTGCTGGCTAAAGTCTGATTTACCATTAGCTGATTGGCGTTATTGCTCTCAAGACCACCGATGTTTTTTAACCAGTTAGGTGCTTTAATGCCCGCGGCCCAAAATTGAATGTCGGCGCCGATAGTGAGCCCATCGCTGGTGGTCATACCCAGTTGTTCAACGCTGGCAATTCTGGTGTTCAGCATGATATTGATATCATACTTCTCCAGCATCAACTGTGCCTGGTGGGACATCTTTAACGGGCTATTGGGTAAGACTCTGTCGGCGGCTTCTATCAGGTTGATGGTGAGTTTAGCTGCATGTGGGTTTGCCTCTAACCTGGCGCTAACTTTAGCGAGTTCGGCGGCCAGCTCGAGACCGGTCGCACCCGCGCCAACGATGTTTATCGTACGCTGGTATCCGGAGCGTAACAGTGAGCTAATTTGCAGCCAACTGCTGCGTGCTTGTTCCGGTGTATCTAGAAACAGACAGTGTTCTTGCGCCCCCTGGGTAGCAAAATCATTGCTAATCGCGCCTATGGCGATAACCAGATAGTCATACGTAATGAAATCCGTTTCACCGTTAGGCTTACTTACAATCAGCTGTTTCTCCTCGCGTTTAATATCTGTCATCCAGCCCTGGTAATGTATATAGCCATTTCTTGCTCCATGGCTAAAGTAGCAAAGAGTATCGAGATCGTTATCGAATGTACCGGCGGCTATCTCATGAAACCTGGGTTTCCAGTAGTGGTGGGTCTCTCCCTCCACTAAGATGACTTCATCTTGACGGTTTACGGAGCGGCCCAAGATACTGGCCAGTTCTAGTCCTGCGGCGCCACCGCCGACAATTACAATACGAGACATGATAATTCCTTAGCGCACTCAGAGTGGTGCATTACAAAAAGTTGAACGATAGAGCCTCAAAACTTCACTGTTGATACGAAAGGTATGAGAGATAAAGCGGAGGAACATCAGATGTTGGCTATTATAATTACCGTTCAATGAGGAACAATTGCCGTAAAAGGAAAATCACTTTTACCCACGTGTAATAAATGAGTGGTGCAGTGGTGGCTCTAATGAAATCTTGGGAGAGATGAATGAGCAAGGGGGCTGTAGCCCCCTCATTGGTTGAGGTTAATTGAGGGCTTCACTCAGATAATCGAGTAGCATGCGCACCTTAGGCGACAAGTGTCTGTTGTGAGGATAGAGTGCCCAGATCCCCTCGTCAGGTTGACGGTTTTGCTCAAGTAGTGGGATTAGTTGGCCATCTTCCAAATAAGGCAAGACATAGTAGTCAGGCAGCTGAATGATACCTATCCCTTTTATCGCGGCATCGACGAGAGCGTGGCCACTGTTACAGCTCAGATTGCCCTTAACCCTGACATTTCTCGTCTTACCATTTTCCTGAAATCGCCAGTAATCTAAGGTTCCCTGCAGACAGTTATGTTGCTCCAACTCAGACAGTGAGTGAGGGATACCAGAAGTTGAAACATAATCCGGAGAGGCGCAGACATATTGAGTTCGGGAGCCCAACCTTTTGGCCATCATGCTTGAGTCTTCAAGCTGTCCCAGTCGAATAGCGAGATCGTACCCCTCATCGATTAAGTCGACCTTCTGATTCGTCAGGCTTACCTTTACTTCAAGCTCCGGGTATTTAGCGATAAAGTCGTTCACCAGCGGCGCAAGCGTTCTTTCACCATAGGTAACCGGGGCGGTAATTTTTAACAGCCCTCTCGGTGTACTCTGTAAGTTGGTAATGGCGCGTTCGGCCTCTTCTAATCCGTCCAGCACCTGTCTGCAATGTTGATAATAGATCCGGCCCACTTCAGTCACCGACACTTTACGTGTGGTGCGGTGAAACAGCTTAGTTGCCATCCTGGTTTCTAATGCGCTGACCTGCCTGCTGACCTGAGCGGTCGATATCCCAAGACGTTTTGCGGCCTTGGTAAAGCTCTCTGCCTCTGCTACGGCAACAAATTCGCTTACCCCCTCCCAGTTGAACATTATTACTCCTTGGTAATTATAGTTGCGCTAATTCTCTTTATTATCGTCAATCTATGGATAAATTCAATCTTAAAATTTAACTAACCTTGGTTTCAGTTGTAGTTGCTAAAGTGGCATAAAAACAGTCGCTTAACTATTTTTATATTGTTGCTCAGGTGAAAAAGATATTTTCAAATCAAGCGGATTATCATTTTTTAAAAGATAAATATAATTCTTCTCATCGAAATGACATCAGCATCAGCGACGAAGTCATAGCGTCAATACCGGGATTGCTTGTAATCCATGGATATAGACCGCAGAACTATTTTATTAAAGATAAGGAAAGAAGAATGAGCACTACATTTTATATGCCCCCCATGTCTCTGATGGGGCAAAACGCGATAAAGCAATTGGGTGGCGAGCTGAATGCCAGAAACTTCCACAAGGCACTGATCGTTACCGACAAGGCATTGGTAGATATCAAGCTGGTTGATAGGCTGACTGATGAATTAGTTGCGCATAATATCGACTTCGCTATTTTCGACGGCGTTAAGCCTAACCCGACAGAAAATAATATTGATCGGGGTCTGGCCCTGCTCGAAGCGCAAAAATGTGACTTCGTTATTTCGTTCGGCGGTGGCTCCTCACATGATTGTGCCAAAGGCATCGCCCTGGTAGCGGCCAACGGTGGTCACATCCGTGATTACTCTAAAGGCGTTCATCTGTCTACTAAGCCCCAGCTTCCTCTGGTGACGGTTAACACTACGGCAGGCACTGCTGCAGAGATGACGATATTTGCTATCGTGACTAATGAGGAGGATGAGACCAAATATCCGGTTGTGGATAAAAATCTGACCCCTATTATCGCAGTAAACGACTCTGAGTTGATGGTTGCCATGCCTAAGTTCCTCACGGCAGCGACAGGCATGGATGCTTTGACTCATGCGGTAGAAGCCTATGTTTCGACCGCGGCCACGCCGATAACCGATGCGTCGGCTATTAAAGCCATTGAGCTTATTGCCCAAAACCTTAAAACGGCAGTCGACAATGGTGAAGACCGTGAGGCTCGCGATGCCATGCAATACGGTGAGTACCTTGCCGGTATGGCATTCTCTAACGCTTCATTAGGCTATGTACACTCTATGGCTCACCAACTCGGTGGGGTTTATGACTTAGTACACGGCCTGTGTAACGCCATCTTGTTACCGGTAGTGTCACGCTTTAACGCGACTGAAAAAGTGGAGCGTTTTGCCGATGTGGCGAAAGCCATGGGTGTAGATACCACGGGCATGACGTACGCCGATGCTGCTGAAGCCGGCATCATTGCTATCGAGAAGCTGTCTGCTTCGGTTGGCACTGCCCAGAGACTAGCCGATCTTGGTGTTAAGCAAGACAAGCTTGAGTTTATGGCAATCAACGCCCTGAACGATGCCTGCTCATTAACTAATCCAAGAAAGGCAACCACTCAAGATATCATCAATATTTTCAATAAAGCCATGTAATTAACTGATAAAGCAGGCCGCCTTCAGGTGGAGGCTGGCTTGGCTAAACTAAACATCCAGGGAGTAATCACTATTAACACTTTAATTCATCCTCAGGTCGATAACGGTATTGTAGCTGGTCGTGATGGCTTTGCAGGCGGTACCTTGTTGTGCAGCTGCAGCAACAAGCCCGTTGAAGTCACAATTGGCGCTCAGACTGCCCACAATCATGTTTGTGGCTGTAGCAAATGCTGGAAGCCTGAAGGTGCCTTGTTCGCTCAAATAGCCGTTGTGTCGCGAGATCACGTGAGCGTCACTGCCAATGCTGACAAGTTGACCATTGTCGATGAGTCAGCTGCAATTCAGCGTCATGCCTGCACAGAGTGTGGTACCCATATGTATGGCCGCATCGAAAACACGGGTCATCCCTTCCACAGTCTGGACTTCATCCACACCGAGCTGTCAGCAGAAAAGGGCTGGTCTGCACCGGAATTTGCGGCGTTTGTCTCTTCTATCATCGAGTCGGGGGCTGCGCCAGAATCTATGGGGGGTGTGCGTAGCACTCTTAAAGACTTGGGGCTTGAGCCGTATGACTGTCTGTCTCCCGTGTTGATGGATGCCATAGCCGCTCATGCAGCGAGCAATGGCTAAAAGCTACTCTATAAACCTATGCCAGTTGTACCGGCATGGAAACTAAAAAAGCGCTACGGCGCTTTTTTTATGTCTGATTAAAAGTGACTGCTCTAAAGTGAGGGCTCCACTGCGATTAGCATTACAGCGGTTATCCCCACGGAGCCTAATACCATTCGGTATAAGTGAATGCTGTACTTGCCATCCCAGCTATTGACTACACTGTATTGCAGCGTTCCTATCTGAACTGATTATTACTACATAGTAAAAGTTATTTGTGTTCTAGGCGGATTATCGTTCTAGGTAAAGGTAAATATAATACTTCCATCGAAACGGCGTAGGACACTTGGTCTGAATGCCCGTTTAAAATAATTTTTAGTGCATTGAATAATGCCGGGGAGCCGAGATGGAAAAGATAGAGAGAGAGCCGCTGATTAATAAGTTAGGACAGGTAATCCATTATGCGGTGCGGGTGTTAGCCATATTAATGACTCTGGTCATTTTGTGGAGTGTCGTCGATGTGGGACGAGTGCTGCTTATTGAAATTATCACCCCGCCTTATGGACTGATGGATATGAAGGATATTTTAGCTATCTTTGGCTCTTTTCTGGCGGTGTTAATTGCTATCGAAATCTTCCAAAACATTACCATCTATCTGAAAGAGGAGGTGATCCATGTGCAGATAGTCATTGCGACCGCACTGATGGCCATCTCAAGAAAAATCATCGTCTTAGATTTTAAAGAGGTGGGGCCGGAATATGTATGGGCATCGGCTGCCGTGATTATTGCACTGGGCGTGACTTATTGGTTGGTATCAAGCAAACGGGCTCATTAAGTAGTAAAGGGCAGAAGGCAGTAAAAGATAGGCAATAAAGAGTAGGAGGAAGAATGGCTGGTGGTTGGTCTAGAGGTTGGGGCTGGATGATGGTGCAAGATCAAATCGATAGATGCTTCATAGGAGAATTTGATGGCTGGTGGTTGGTCTAGAGGTAGTGGCTGAGTGAAGGTGCAAGATCGAATTAATCGCAGTTTTAAATAATGTAGGCAGTAGGCAGTAAAAGTAGGAAGAAAAATGGCTGGTGGTTGGTCTAAAGTCTAGAGGTTGGGGCTGGATGATGGTGCAAGATCAAATCGATAGATGCTTCATAGGAGAGTTTGATGGCTGGTGGTTGGTCTAAAGACGGTGCGGTGCAAGATCAGATAGATAATAGTGTTGAAGATGGCGTCGCCCAAGCCAGGAGTCGATTGCCAGTCGGCCTGAGTTTACTTTTTTGTGAGGAATGTGACAGCCCAATTCCTGAGGCTCGCAGGAAAGCCGTTGCAGGTGTTCGACTCTGCGTTGAGTGTCAGAGCGAGTCGGATAAGCGACAAAACGATCAGGCCAAGGTCAATCGCCGCGCCAGTAAAGATAGTCAGTTGAGGTAGTCCGTTAAGGTCAGCTCTGAATTTCAGAGTCATAAAACAAAAGTTTAACTTAGCAATTAGTGGGTTATAGCTTTCTCTTCGATATAGATTGGAGGGGCGGTAACAATCAATTATTACCATATGGTAAAAGTAATTTACATCAGCATGGGATTATCAATTCCTGAGCGGTGGCTATAATACTTACCATATTAATCGCGGCACTGATTCAGATAAGACCGTTTTTTCAATTTTATAATTTTAGGATATAACGATGACAGCACAGACAATTAAATCCAAAGCCGCAGTCGCCTGGGCTGTAGGTGAGCCACTATCTATGGAAATCGTAGATGTTATGCCGCCTCAAAAAGGTGAAGTTCGTATTAAGATGATCGCCACCGGTGTGTGTCATACCGATGCCTTTACTCTTTCCGGTGATGACCCTGAGGGTATCTTCCCATGTATTCTTGGTCATGAAGGTGGCGGTATCGTCGAGTCTATCGGTGAGGGGGTGACAAGTGTGCAGGTCGGTGACCATGTGATTCCACTCTACACGCCTGAGTGTGGCGAGTGTAAATTCTGTAAGTCTGGCAAGACTAACCTTTGTCAGAAGATCCGTGAAACCCAAGGTAAAGGTTTGATGCCAGACGGTACGACCCGTTTCTCTAAAGATGGTGTCGATATCTTCCACTACATGGGTACCTCGACCTTTTCTGAGTACACGGTACTGCCTGAAATCTCATTGGCTAAGGTAAACCCTGAGGCACCACTTGAAGAAGTGTGCTTGCTCGGTTGTGGTGTTACTACCGGTATGGGCGCGGTAATGAATACGGCTAAAGTTGAAGAGGGCGCTACGGTTGCTATCTTCGGTATGGGCGGTATTGGTCTATCGGCAGTTATCGGTGCGACTATGGCCAAAGCGTCTCGCATCATAGTTATCGATATTAATGAAAGTAAATTTGAGTTAGCCCGTAAGTTAGGTGCTACCGATTTTATAAACCCGAAAGACTACGATAAGCCAATTCAAGACGTGATTGTCGAACTGACCGACGGCGGTGTTGATTACTCGTTTGAGTGTATCGGTAACGTTAACGTGATGCGCTCAGCACTCGAGTGTTGTCATAAAGGTTGGGGTGAGTCAGTGGTTATCGGTGTAGCCGGTGCAGGACAAGAGATCTCAACGCGTCCGTTCCAGTTAGTCACGGGTCGTGTATGGAAAGGCAGTGCATTCGGTGGTGTTAAAGGCCGTTCTGAACTACCTGAGTATGTTGAGCGTTACATGGCGGGTGAGTTTGCGTTGAATGACTTTATCACTCACACCATGGGCCTTGAGCAGGTCAATGATGCGTTTGATCTTATGCATGAAGGTAAGAGCATTCGTACC